>ERZ773138.2192-NODE-2192-length-15589-cov-3.702717_pt1 | contig 15589 bp, 10 predicted proteins | sample MGYA00511114_ERZ773138 | MGnify/ENA primary metagenome ERZ773138 (study PRJEB29015, sample SAMEA2737805) | human gut metagenome | biome: human gut; feature: human-associated habitat; material: faeces | place: China | collected 2012 ...
ATGACTAATAATTTAGTTATTAAAGCTTTAAAATTTAAAAGAGTTTAGAACTGCACTAATAGTCAATTCTAATAATATATAATAGATTTCTCTCAAAATGAGGATTTTGATTTCTATAAAAAATTTTTAATACAACTATAACTTCTTTCATCTTTATGTTGTTATCAATACTCAATTAATACAAAAAGGATAATTTCCTTTTCATCAGAAATTATCCTCTATACATTTCTATTTTTATAATTATTTTATTGCCCCTTTTGTTACACCATTTATAATCCATTTTTGAGCAAATAAATAGAATACTAATAATGGTAATAAAGCTAAAAGATATGAAGCAAATGCTACATTATAGTTTGTCCCAAATTTTGATTGGAATATATATTGTGCTAATGGTAATGTTGCTGAACTTTGCTCACTTAGTATTACAAGTGGCATCATTACATCATTCCATGCCCAAAGAGCTGTCATTATTCCAACTGTTGCATGCATCGGCTTTAACAAAGGGAATATAATCTTCCAAAATACAGTCCATTGTTTAGCACCATCAACATAAGCCGCCTCTTCTAATTCAAGAGGAATGTTCTTCAAATATCCAACATAAAGCAATGTATTCATTGATATACCAAATACCATATAAAGAATTATCATACCAACTTTATTATCTAAATTAAAGAAACTTACTTGCTTAACAAGTGGTAACATTAACATTGAAAATGGTACAAACATTGCACTTACAAAATAAAAATATACAAATTTATAAAACTTTTTATGCATATTTCTTGCAATAGCATATGCAACTAATGAATTTGTAACAATAGTTACCACTACAGCTCCCGCTGTTATAAATAAACTATTCATTATTGTATGAAAGAAATTAGTCATCTCAATAGCTTGCTTAAAATTACTAAAACTCCATGACTTCGGAAGTGATAATATATTCCCAATCATTTCTGATGGTTGCTTAAATGCAATAACAATGGTTATATAAAGTGGAAATAATATTGTTAATGAACAAATAATAAGTAATATAGTAATTGGCAAATTAACTTTTCCATCTTCCTTCTTTATAAAAGATATTTTTTTTACTTTACTTCTATTATTAGATTTTAAACCTACCTCAGCCATTATAATTGAACCTCCCTCTTCTCTAATACTTTAATTTGGAATAATGATATAACTACAATAACTATAAAATATACAACTGAATTTGCTGATTGATATCCAAATTGACTTCCACCAAATCCTGCTTTATATATAAGCATAGAAATTGATTCTGTCGATTGAGCAGGTCCCCCACCAGTTAAGGACATTATTTGATCAAATACCATTAAGAAGTTTTTCATGCATAAAACCATATTTATTGTAAAGAATGGTGCTATTAAAGGGAATGTAATCTTTCTAAATTGTAGCCATTTCCCTGCTCCATCAATTCCACTTGCTTCATAAACATCATCTGGAATTGTTTGAAGCCCTGAAATGTAAATTATAGTATTAAACGCTATCGATTGCCACGAAACTACAATTACAACAGCTATCCAGGCTAAGCTTGTACTACCAAGTATGCTTTTACTAAGAACTTCACTCCCCATAACTTCACCTAACTTTGGAAGTATAAATGTAAAAATATAATTAAATATATATCCTACAATTAATCCACCTAAAATATTAGGTAAAAAATATAATCCTCTTAATGTAGTTTTAAATTTTATTTTTGAATTTAACGCTAATGCTAATGTTAAACTTATTAAATTTACTATTATTGTTGTAACTATAGCAAATTTAAAGGTAAACATATATGAATTTATCACCCTTGAATCAGTAAATAAATCTTTAAAATTCATTAATCCAATAAAATCAAAATCTCCAAATCCTCTAAAATTAGTAAAACTATACATTCCCCCTTTTAATAACGGGAATGTGTGAAATAAGAAAAATACAACTATCATTGGTATTATTGTACACAAGAAAAATCTATCTCTTTTTTTCATTTCTATTCACCCCTTCATACTATTCTTTAATATACTGTCTATTTGCCTTTAACCATTCCTTTTGAAAATTATTTAAGAACTTGTTCTTATCCCCATCTAAAAGATATGTTTGTATCATATCAGATGCTGGTAATTCTGCTGGATAATAATGATCTTGGAAGTCAACAACCCTTGAATTTTCAAAGAATTCATCAAACCCTTCAAATTTTGAATCTTCTTGCACTACCCCCTTAACTGCTGAGAATGCACTTTGTTCATCTATATAAGTTTTCGCATTTTCTTCTTCTAATAAAAAGTTTATAAACCTTATACTTTCCTCTTTATTCTTAGAATCTTTAGTAATAGCAAAATATACATCTACACCAGAAACTAATTTATTTTCCTCTTCATTATTAGATGCAGGTAACGGAAACATTCCTAGATTTAAATCTGGATTTACAGTTAAAATTGCAGGAATTGCATAACTACCTTGTAAATACATTGCAGACTCCCCGTTAGCAAATGCTGTATTACCATCATTATAACCAACACCAAAGTTGTCAGAATGTCCATATTTCATTAACTTCATAATCTTATCTGTTGTTTCAGAATAAATTTCATTAAATGTAGTTTCCTTGCTATTTACCTTCTTAAAAGAATCACTACTAACTAAAGTACTTGCTATAGTATTCCATGCAGGTAAAGAAGTCCATGACTCCTTTAATGTAAAGTAAAACGGTGTTATACCATTATCTTGTACAGCTTGAGCTAGCCCTAAAAATTCATCCCATGTTTTAGGAATTGATAACCCTAATTCCTCAAATATATCTTTATTATATATAACTCCACTTGCATTTAATGCATATGGCACACCGTAAATTCCATCTACACTTTCAATTTCCAACGCCTTTAGCATTTGATTATAAATCGGATCAATAACACTAAAATCTATTTTCCCACTTAAATCTTCTAATATATTAGCATCTACAAAATCTGCAAAACTTCTATCTGCTGATAGTGAAATAATATCTGGTGCATCACCTTTTACTAATCTAGTCTTTAATACAGTTGTTGCATCTGGTGGTGCACTAACAACTACATCTATATCTGGATTTTCGGCTTCAAATTTTTCTACAAGTTTATTATAGGTATCTACAGCTTCTATCTTATTACTAAAGAACACTATCTGCTTTTTACTATTATTATAAATCCCAATACTACTTGTACAACCTGTTAATAATGTTGTTGCCATTGATATTGATACTAAAATTGTTGCTATCACCTTTTTCTTTCCCATTATCTCATCCCTCTCTTATTACATCGTTTACATAATTATATTTTAAAACTTTTTATAATAATTCTAAATAGATTAATGTAATTAAAACATGTCTAAATGTTAGTTTTATTATTTGAAGTATATCTTTTAATTAATATATATTGAAATATATATCCTTCTAATTTAAAATTTATATATAGCTTTAATAAGACCATATCTAAATATTAGATTTAGGAGGATTTATGTTAGATATATACTTTTTAGAAAATACTAATCGAAGTTTTAATGATTTATATCTCTGTTACTGCGGATTAGAAAAATGTGTTCCTTTATATTCATTTGGTCCAGCTGTTCGCCCCAATTATTTAATTCATTATGTATTGGATGGAGAAGGCTATTATTATGTAAATGACAATAAATATAAAGTTAGAAAAAATCAAGGTTTCTTAATCGAACCTAATGTTGTTACATTTTATCAAGCTGATAAAGATAATCCTTGGACATATCTTTGGATTGGTATCGATGGTGATAAAGCTAAACTTTATCTCAATTCTGTTGGATTAGATTCTGAACATTTAATTTTTACTCATGAAAAAGATGATGCTTTAAAAGAATATGTATTAGAAATGTTAAAACATCATACAATGTCTGATTCTGATGCTTTTAAAATTGAAGGATTATTATACTTATTCTTCTCAAAACTGTGTGAAAATCATAAAGAAACCTCATCATTAACAAGGGAGGAAAATACTAATAATTACATAAATAAAGCAATTGAATTTATTCAAAATAATTATCATAATTCTATAAAGGTAACAGACATTGCTAATTATATTTGTTTAAATAGAAGTTATTTGACTTCCATTTTTCAAAGCAATTTAAATATGTCTCCTCAAAAATTCTTAATGAAATTTAGAATAACTAAAGCTGCTGAATTATTATATAATACTGACCTTCCAATTGCTAATATAGCATACTCCTGTGGCTATAGTGACCCTCTAGCCTTTTCTAAAACATTTAAAAAAATTAAAGGAGTTAGTCCTAAACAATATAGAGATACAAAAAAAGAAACAACTAAAAAATTTCTTTTATCTCAATAAAACAAAACTGGTTTGTATTTTTTTATTACAAACCAGTTTTTATTTGTATTTACATTTTTATGAATTATGTTGTTTCTAAATGCTCACCTTTATTTAAATCTTCAAGTATAGCTTCATATTCTTTTTCAGTTAAATTATATCTTCTTAAAGATATAATACTACATACCGCAATTATTCCTGGTATTATTGAATACATTATATGTATTCCATTTAATGTATTTACGGTTTGTGCTACATTTGCCTCATATCCAAAAAATGCTAATGCATATCCACATAAAGCCCCACCTATTGCACTTGCAAGTTTTGTTTTAAATATATTTGAAGAGAATATCATTCCCTCTGATCTTTTACCTGTTTTCCATTCCCCATATTCAACACAATCTGCAACCATTGATGCTAAAGATATATTGGCTGCCCCTTCAGCAAGCCCCATAAAAGCATTTATCACTAACATCATTTTTAAGCTTGAATATTTTAATAAAAATATTGATAAAAAACCAATAGCATTAATTGCTATTCCAAATAAGGCTGTTTTTCTTTTTCCCAGTATTTTTGTTATACTAGGTGTACAAATTCCACCAAGCATTCCTGTTGTTATACTAATTCCAGTTACTAAAGGAATATATAATTCTGCATTGAAATTATACTTTATATAATATATTGAAAATCCATTTCTTAGAGCATAAGTTATTTCTAACATTAACATAGATATTAATACAATTCTTAAAGGTCTATTTGTTTTAAAAAGTTCTTTTAATTGCTTAATTCCTTGTTTTTGTGGCTTTCTATTTGTATTTATTTCTCTAACTCCCCATACAGTAACCCAAGTACAAATTGCAGCTGTTATAGAATATACTATTGCTACTATCGTCCAATTTCCAAACTTAGCTACTAATGGGAGAGTAAATACTGAAACAATTAAACTCCCTCCAAAGGCAATGGTTCTAGCTGATGTTATAATTTTAGTTCTTCCTTGTGCTGATTGAGTTATATTAGCAGATAATGACCAATAAGGTGTATCCATAGCGGTAAAACATATCCCCCATAGTATATAAGATATATATACCCAAACTATTTTTCCTGTCTCACTTAAATTTGGTGATGAAAAACACATTATCGTCGCTATTCCCATGAATATTGGAACAAATAAAAGATATGGTCTACTCTTCCCCATCTTAGACTTTGTATTATCAACAATCATTCCCATAATAGGATCTGTAATTGCATCGATTATTCTTGCAACCAAAAACAATGTACCTACAGCAGCTGCACTTATCCCAAAGCTATCCGTTAAATAAATTGTTAAATATGTACCTATCATTGCACATATAATATTATTTCCTAAACTCCCCATTCCAAAAGAAATTAACGTTTTCATAGAAACGTCACTTTCATTCCTATTTACTTTCTCTAATACTTCCATATTTAATACCTCTCTTATTATTACTTTTTTTGCTATAATTGTTTCATTATCACTATTATGTTTGTTTCTACATTTTAATTATAATCATCACTATTGCTCTCGAAAACGTATTAATGTTTTTAAAATATGGTTAAATGTTAGATATATTATTAAAACTCTAAAAAAGATAGCATAAAACTACTATTTAAATTTATGCTATCTTAATATTTATATTATAAATTTTTAATCAACTTTTCTTAAAGTCCAGTTCTTAGCTTGATAGTCTCCCATAAGTTCTCCAATTTCAAGCCCTATATACATAAGTTCATCTCCACCAAATACTTCTCCAGTTTCAATTACTTCATATAATGAATTTTCATCTAAAGCCTTAACTTTTAATCGTCTTGGTATTACATTAGCTTCAGCATACTTCTTAACATAACTTACTACTACTTCTTTGCCATCTTTAGATAAATTCATCCAAGCTGCTTCATTACTATCAAATGAGCTTTTCAATCTATACAAATCTCCAAATTGAACAGTACTTCTAATATTTTTATAAAACTCAACTTGCTTTTTAACTTCTTCTTTTTCTTCTTCATTCATTTTAGTTACATCTAATTCATAACCAAAGCTTCCTGCCATTGCTACTACTCCCCTTGTATTAAGTGGTGTACTTCTATGAACTTGATGATTTGGTACAGCGGATACATGGCTTCCCATCGAACTGGTTGGATATACTAATGATGTTCCCTCTTGAATCATTAATCTTTCTATTGCATCTGTATCATCACTTGTCCAAGTTTGTGGCATATAGTATAACATTCCACCATCAAATCTTCCACCGCCACCAGAGCAACTTTCGAACAGTATATTAGGAAAATTAGAAGTTATATTTTCTAATATTTTATATAAACCTAACATGTATCTATGAGCAATTTCCTTTTGTTTTTTTGCAGGCCATGCTGTTGATCCTATTTCTGTCATATTTCTATTCATATCCCATTTAACATATGATATAGGTGCTGATTTCAACACATCTGTAATCATTTTTATTACAGCTTCACAAACTTCATCTCTAGATAAATCTAATATAAGCTGTTTTCTTGCTTCGGATCTTATTCTTCCATCAATATGAATACACCAATCTGGATGTTCTTCATATAACTTACTTTTTGGTGAAATCATTTCTGGTTCAAACCATAAACCAAATTGCATTCCCATTTTATTAATATCTGTAGCTAAAGAATTTAATCCTCCTTTAAGCTTTTCCTCGTTTACAAACCAATCTCCAAGTGAGCAATCATCATTATTTCTTTCTCCAAACCAACCATCATCTAAAACAAATAATTCTATCCCAAGCTTACTAGATTCCTTAGCAATCTCTTTAATTTTTTCATTATTAAAATCAAAATATGTTGCTTCCCAATTATTTATAAGTATTGGTCTTTCCTTATCTCTATGAGTTCCTCTACATAATCTTTCTCTATATAAATCATGATAAATATGAGACATTCCTGTTAATCCATTAGGTGAATATACCATAACAACTTCTGGTGTTTGGAATGATTGTCCTGATTCTAAATTCCAAGTAAAATCAAATGGATTTATACCAATTTGTGTTCTTGCATTACTATGCATATCTACTTCAACACTAGCTAAAAAGTTTCCACTATAAATTAAATTAAATCCATAAACCTCTCCTTTATCTTCTGTTGCATCTTTACTTACTAATGCTATAAATGGATTTTGAGCATGACTACTTGCTCCTCTTCTACTTTCAATACATTGTCCACCACTTCTTAAAGCTGTTCTTACTATATGTCTTTCCCTAGCCCAAGAACCTGATAATTGAATTAAATCAAACTCACTATGTGTAAAATCAACATTCGCACTTAAAGCTCTTAATATATCAACTTCATCATTACTATCATTTATAACTTTACAACTTCTTGTTATTGAATCATAATTTTCAAATACAGTATAGGATAATATAACTCTTAAGTTAGCTACTTCATCTTTTAATGTTATTTCTAAACTCTCTACTTCATCTTCTTTTTCAGCATAAGTTGCAGGTAATCCTTCAAGTTTTTTCTTTCCTCTGTAAATTTCATGACTCTCATACCTAAAATCTGTTACTGTAGTTCCATTTGCTAGTTTTACTTGAATTGCAGGTGAACGCAAATCCGGACTTCCATAGCTTGGATATTCTTGTGCTATAACTTCTAAGTGCAATGCATCTATATTATCTAAATCCGCTAAAAAGCTTCCACAAGCCCTCTTTTTAACTACATAATTTATTTTATTAGAATTAATTTTTCTTCCCCAATATAGATTAATTAAATGTCCTGTTTCTAAAACACTTAAAATATAACTAGTCCTTTTTGATTGAATGTGAAATAATTTATTATCTTCATTAAATATAATCCCCATATTATCCTCCTAATTATATATATTTCCACCTCTGTACAACATTTTCATGATATATTTATATTGTACTTTTATATATAATTTAAAACTATGACCATATGTCATTAATATATGTCTAAATGTTGTATAATAAAAATATAGTATGATGAGCATACTTAGTGATAGTTAATAAAGATATAGTTGTAGATATTTATTTTAGCAAAAATTTATTTAGAAAAATATAAAAATACCTTTTTCCAGTATAGAATTAGCCTGTATGCTCAATTTACAAAAAATAGTTTCTATAATCACTTATTGCTACTTCAATATAAGCAAAAGGCTCATGTGCAACTAGTCTCATTCCATAAGAATTATATATTAATGTATATAAAGCAATTCCATTTTCCCCATATAAGCCTTAGAAACCCAACTATCTATGACCACAAATCACCTTCAAGGTCAAGTTAAATATTTAATTGACCCTAAAGGTAACTACACTTTTCTTATCTTTTTTAAAATGGTAATTTTCCTTTACCCATAAATTTAATTACTACTTTATCAATATCTAACCCACTAGCTCCAAAGTATAATTTAATATAATGATTCACACCAAAAATAAATCCTAACTCCCTACTTTCAGTAACCCATTCACCTTCTGTTCCTCTAATAGTAATAGTTGATTTTAGTGCATTGTCGTAATAAATAGAAAGTGGTAATTGAGATAATGATCCTTGCTCTGATTTCATTGTTATCTCGATATTATAAAGTCCAAGTTCATTTAAAGATATTCCAAAAACCTCTGAATCACCTTTTTTATTATTAAAATTGCTTGCATCTATAATAATATCATTGCTATCCTTATCTGCATAATAATAAACAATATCCTCTAGTGAAATATTCCCATCATCATCTTGTCCATTAATTTCTTCTAAATCTTCTTTACTTATTAAATTTAGCTCATGTAACATTGCTTGTGATTTCATAATAAATTTTAATATATTTTTAGCATTTCTTTGCAAATCACTTCTTGTAACTTCTCCAGCTTCAAACCTTTCCTTAACATTGTCATTTTCAGGATTTTCTAATGAATTTGATACACACATATATAAATCATTTTGTGCTAGCACCATAGGAGCTTTATTTTCTCTTGTGGACTTTTCACCTTCAGTATTTGCTTCTGCCCACCAATCTGTCATTACTATACCATCAAATCCCCATTCTTTTCGTAAAATAGTAGTACATAAATCATAACTTCCTGCTGTCCATATCCCATTTACAGGGTTATAAGTAGTCATAACAGAGCGTGCTTTACCTTCTTTAACTGCAATTTCAAATCCTTTTAAATAAATTTCACGAAGTGCTCTTTCTGATACTATTGAATCTACAAAACGCCTTGAAGCCTCTTGATTATTGGCACAAACATGTTTAATTGTTGCTGTAGATCCAGCTTCTTGAATACCAATAACTTGAGCTGCACCTATCTTTCCAGTTAGTATTGGATCTTCTGATACGTACTCAAAGTTTCTTCCGTTTAATGGATTTCTATGAATATTCATTCCAGGCCCTAAAAGAGAATCTATCTTATTTCTACATAACTCTATTCCAGTCATTTTATAAAGTTTTTTAACTAAATCAACATTAAACGTACATCCTAATGCTGTCCCATTTGGCAGTGAAAATGCATTTGTTCCACAATCCATTCTTATACCTGATGGACCATCAGCACAACATGCAACAGGTATTCCAAAATTTCTTAATGATTCAGTAATTCCACCAAATGCAGCTGCTGTTCCTGGAGTAACCTTAGGACTACACATTCCCTCTCCTCTAAACATACAAATTAAATCATTGTAACTTAACTGTGCTACAAAATCATCTAACTTTACTTTATTTTCAAATACATCAGCAAGCTTATACCCTCTATCCCCTGTATAAATTATTTCTTCATCACGATTTTTAAACATTCTCTCTTTAGGATTTATTCTTCTCATAGGAACTTCTTCATTTTCTATATTAAATTTATTATTTTCATCTAATATAGGCTTAATTCTTTTAAAATTAACTATTGGTGCACAAGCCTCTTCTAAACTTTCTACTATTGTAAATTTTTCATCGTATTGCCCTGATTCTTCAGCATTTCTAACATCTGATCCTATATAAATCTTATATAAACCTTCTTCTAAGATATAACAAGATTTATATCCGGCTACACCACTATCATCATAAGAAGCTATATAACTTTTAGGTATATTTATTATTAACTTTTCACATTCACCGGGTTTAATAATACCTGTCTTCTTAAATCCAACAAGAGCTCTTACTGGCTTTCCAAGTTTACCTTGTGGCGCTTCTATATAAACTTGTACAACTTCTTTCCCTGACATATTGCCATTGTTAGTTACATTTGCTTCAACAACTATTTCCTCATATGTTGATTCAACTAATTTCCCCTTAATATCAAAACTCGTATATGATAATCCATATCCAAAAGGATACATAACCTTTTCTTTTGCAAAACTTTCAAAATATCTATACCCTACATAAATATCCTCTTCATAATAATTTCTCTCTGAATCTCCAAAATTTTTAGTAGATGGATAATCTTCTATATTTTTTGCAATAGTATCAGTTAACTTTCCACATGGATTTACTCTTCCAGTTAAAACATCAATAACTCCATTTCCCCCTTCTTGCCCACCTTGCCAAGCATAAAGTACTGCTGATGGATTATACTCATCTACCCATTTCATATCTATAATATTACCAACATTTAAAACTACTACAGTTCTCCTAAATGATTTGCTCACTTTTTTTATCATATCTTTTTCAACATCTGTTAAAAGATAACTTCCAGCCTCATTTTTACTATCTTGATCCTCACCTGCAGTACGGCCTATCATAACTAATGCAATATCATTTTCCTTAGCTACTCTTAATATATAATCTTCTACTTTCATTTCTTTTTGCGACCACGGTACAGTTCCCCATCCATGCCCTTCATCATATGGATTTTCTTTAATCCACTCACTATATATTTCTAATAAGTCTTCATCTAAAACAATATCCTTTTCATTCCTTAAAGCATCTAGTATACTTACCACATATTTTGTATTTACAAGTCCTCCAGAACCTAATCCACTTTTATAATAATTAAAAGCACTTCGACCAAAAACTGCTACCTTATCTCCTTTTTTTAGTGGAAGTGTATTATTATCATTTTTTAATAATACACAGCTTTCAGCTGCAACTTCTCTAGCAAGCCTTGCATATTCCTTTAAATCTAAACTATATTTTCCCATAATATCCTCCTTAAATTATTCTTACCCTTTATCATTCATATATATTTTTATTATCTCCTTATATTATACCATCTATGTTTTTGTAAAATTATTCATATTTTTAAACTTAAAAAAATTAATTTTATATGTCAAGCGATTGACATATTATTAAATAATATCTATACTCTAGTTATAGAAAACAATTTGGAGGTAATAATGTTTAATTTTAGTAATACTATACAATTCCAAGATAAAATAAATGACGTATTTACAATTGGGGAAATTTTAGTAGATATGATTTCTGATGATTATGATACTAATTTCAACTCCAATAAATATTCAAGATTTTTTGGTGGTTCACCGGCTAATATAACTATGAATATAAAAAGACTTGGCGGTAATCCTATTATAACAGCTTGCGTTGGAAATGACGGATTAGGTAAGTTTTTAATTAATCACTTAAAAAACAATAACATTGACACAAACTTAATTAACTCAGTAAATCATTCTACAAGTATGGTACTTGTAACTAAAAGCAAAGAAACTCCACTACCAATTTTCTATCGTAGTGCAGATTACAACTTAGAATATAATTCAGACATAGATTCAACATTAAAAAATAGTAAAATAGTTCATTTTTCTTGTTGGCCTATTTCTCAATCAAAATCAAGAAAAATGATTGAAAGAGTTATTGAAGAAGCTAGAAAAAATAATGTTCTTATAGGATTTGATCCAAATTATCACGAAATGATTTGGGAAGAAGGACATGATGGAATAGAATATATAAAAAATCTTATAGGTAAAATAGATATTATAAAGCCTTCTGAAGTTGATGCTGAAAGAATTTTTGGACCTGATACTCCTGAAAATCATGTAAACAAATTTATAGAGTGTGGTGCAAAGCTTGTAATAATGACCTTAGGTAAATATGGTGCAATAGTTTCTGACGGAACTAAAACTATCAAATTCAATACTTTAGCTACTGAAGTTATTGATACAACTGGTGCTGGAGATGCTTTCTGGGGTGGATTCTACACAGCTATAACTAGCAATTACACTTTAAAAGAAGCTTTAAACATAGGTTTTGCAACAAGTGCCTTCAAACTTAAACATGTAGGAGCAATTGCTAAATTGCCTTCAATAGAAGAATTAAAAACAATTTATAATATATAATTAATTAAGAGGAGATATAAAAATGGCAGTTAAAAATAAAGTTCAACTTATAACTTATCCTGATTCTCTTGGTGGAGATTTAAAAACATTAAATAATGTTCTTACAAAATATTTTCCAAAAACATTTAAAGGTGGTATTCATATACTTCCTCCATTCCCATCATCAGGAGATAGGGGATTCGCGCCACTAACTTACTTAGAAATAGAACCTCAATTTGGTACTTGGGAAGATATTCGTAAATTAGCTGAAAACTATGATATCCTTCTTGATCTAATGGTTAATCATATTTCTAAAAACTCTGTATTTTTCCAAGACTTCTTAAAGAATGGGAGAGATTCAAAATATGCAAATTTATTTATAACATTAGATAAAATATGGTCCGATGGCAAACCAGTTCAGGAAGATATAAATAAAATGTTCTTACGTAGACAAGTTCCTTATTCAACATTTAATATAAAAGGTGAAGAAGTTTCTGTTTGGACTACTTTTGGTAAAGAAACAACTTCAGAACAAATTGATTTAGACATAAATTCTGAAGCTGTACGAGCCTTATTAAAGGAATTCTTTGAAAACTTCCACAAAAACAATGTTAAAATTGTAAGACTTGATGCTGTTGGATATGTAATAAAGAAACTTGGAACTAGTTGTTTCTTCGTTGAACCTGAAATATATAAGTTCTTAGACTGGGTATCTGATTTAGCTAAATCTTTAGATATTGATTTATTACCTGAAGTTCATTCCCACTATACTACTCAATATAAGTTAGCTAAATACGGTAACTATATATACGACTTTATATTACCATATACTATACTTAGCACATTAGTTAACAAATCAAGTTCATCACTTATTGACTACTTAAAAAACAGACCAACTAATCAATTTACAATGTTAGATTGCCATGATGGTATTCCTGTAAAACCTGATCTTGATGATTTAGTATCTACAGCTGATGCTAGAAAGATTGTTGATCATTGCTTAAATCATGGTGCAAATTTAAGCTTAGTTCATTCTGATACTCATAAGAGTCCAGATGGATTTGATGTTCATCAAATAAGATGTTCTTACTATTCAGTTTTAGGATGCAATGATAATGCATACTTAAGCGCAAGAGCAATTCAATTCTTCGCCCCTGGTATTCCACAAGTTTATTATGTTGGGTTATTAGCTGGCGAAAATGATGTTGAAAATGTTACTAGTACTGGAGAAGGTCGTGAAATTAATAGACATAACTTTACTTTAGAAGAAATTGATAAAGCATATAGTCAAGAGGTAGTTCAAAGATTACTTAAGCTAATTGACTTTAGAAATGATTATCCTGCATTTGATGGAGACTTCACTGTTGAGCCTTCAAGTGATACTGAAATCATCCTAACATGGAAAAAAGATAATAAATATTGTACTTTAAATGTTGATTTAACTATTAGCAAATCTACAATTAAATATATAAATGATGATGGTATTGTTGAAAGATACACTATTTAATGATATTATATTTTAACTTAATAATAATATATAATTCTATTCATTCTCTTAAGTTTAAATATATAAATAATGAATGATGCATCATAGCACACTTAAAACTACCCCTGGTAAATCCACCTGGGGTAGTTTTTTTATATTAAAATACTCCATAGATAATTTTATTTATTCACTGTACTCTCTCTAATAATTAACTTAATTGATAATATAGTTTTTTCATTTACCTCTATATTATTATACTTAGCATCAATTAATTCAATTGAAAGCCTTGCCATTTCTTTGATTGGCTGATGTACAGTAGTTATCCTCGGTGTTGTTAATTGTGATATATCAACATCATCAAAGCCAACTAATTTAATATCCTCCGGTATCCTAATTTTTATTTCATTACAAACTTGAATAACCTGTGCAGCTATTAAATCACTACTTGCAAATATTCCATCAACACCTTCTATTTCATTTAGTGCTGCTTTTATATAATCGTAATAATTCATTTGATTATATGTATCTATATCATATTTCTTTATAAAATACTCAATCTCATTTTTACTACATACATCTATAAAAGCTTTTTCTCTATTATCAGCAGGCATTTCTTCATCTATTACTCCACTAAGGTGTAATATTTTTTTGCATCCACATTCTATTAAATGCTCTGTTGCAAGCTTTCCACCTTGATAATTATCACATTGAATTCCAAGCTTACCTTCTTCAAAATTTTTCTCTAATAATACTACTGGAATACCTCCTGTATTAATCTTATTAGATTCAACATTTCCACTACATATAATTATCCCTGCAACTCTATTACTTTTACACATATCTAAATATTGCTTTTCTTTTTCAGCTTTTTCTTTACTATTACATAATATTATCTTGTAATCTTTTTTAGCTGCTTCATTTTCTAAATTACTTATTAATTTGGCAAAGTATGGGTGAGATATATGAGGTACTATAACTCCAATTGTATTACTTTTTTGTTTTGTTAAGGAACGTGCTATTTCATTAGGCTGATATCCCAGTTCATCCATAACTTCATGAACCCTTTTCTTTGTTTTTTCACTAATATATCCTCTATTATTAATAACACGTGATACAGTGGTTGGAGTAACACCTGCTAACCTTGCAACATCTACTATCGTAGCCATCTATTTATTCACCTATCTCATTAAAATATTGTTTATAAATCATTTATTAAATCAACTTTAAGTATATCATATTTATAAACCATATATTAATAGTAAGCAAATATATTATTTATAATATCAACATAAATTACTAAAAAAATTAACTGTATTTAAACTATTTGTAATTTCTTTATTTCAATACAGTTCATATATCTTTTTATACCTTATAAATTTTTTATCGAATCTGATATTACATAAGCTAAATCTTCAGTCTGAGGAACAAATCCTAACTTATCATTGAACTACCTCGGGTACAAGCCCACGAGGATTCTTTTAGCGTAGTCTGATATTTAAGTTTCCACTTGAATTAACAA
>ERZ773138.2193-NODE-2193-length-15579-cov-15.070729_pt1 | contig 15579 bp, 10 predicted proteins | sample MGYA00511114_ERZ773138 | MGnify/ENA primary metagenome ERZ773138 (study PRJEB29015, sample SAMEA2737805) | human gut metagenome | biome: human gut; feature: human-associated habitat; material: faeces | place: China | collected 2012 ...
CTTTGCGGTTGATTGCTTTCTCTGGGATAGCCCCCGTCACTTCCCGGCGGTGACCACCACCTGGGCGTTGTTGAAATAGGGGTTGGTGCACTCCATGGAGTTTTTCACCTCATCGGTGAGGGTCATGCCGTTCCACACCACGTCGATGGCCTTGCTGTTCAGCTCATTGACCTTCTGGCCCCACTCGATGACGACGAACTCCACGTCCACCCCCAGGCGCTGGGCCACCAGCCGGGCCAGCTCCGCGTCAAAGCCGGTCCACTGGCCGTTGTCGTCCTTATAGTCCATGGGGGCAAACTCCGTGATGCCCACCACCAGGGTGCCCTTGCCCCGGATATAAGCCACGTCGCCGCCGGCATCCTCGGTATAGCCGGTCTGGGGCATCTCCGCCAGCAGGTCCTCCCGGATGCCGAACTGCCGGGCCAGGGTCTGGGTGGTGCCGTCCTGATAGGCCTCGGCCAGAACGGAGGTGATGAAGTCGGCCAGGTCAGAGCCCTGGCGGCAGCCGATGCCGTACTCCTCGGTGGTCAGACCCTGGCTGTCATAGGTGAGATCGGGATAGCTGGTGCCTTCACCCACCATGGCGCCGGCCATGAGGGAGTCGATGATAGCGGCATCGGCGGTGCCGGCGGCAACCTCCATCAGGCAGTCGGTCTGCACGCTCTTGCTGATGTACTCTGCCTGCGACAGGCCCGCGTCCTCGCTGATGGCGGTTTCACCGGCGGAGCCGGCCTCGGCCACAACGGTCTTGCCCGCCAGATCGGCGGTGGAGGCGTAGGCGGCGTCGGCCTTCATGACGACGACCTGCGCGTTCTTGGCGTAGGGCTTGGTGCAGGCGGCGTTGGCCATGATGTCATCGGTCAGGGTCATGCCGTTCCAGATGCAGTCGATGCTCTTGGCGTCCAGCTCAACGACCTTGGTGTCCCAGTTGATCTCGACAAAATCAGGCTCAACGCCGAGCTTGGCGCAGACGGCGGTGGCAAGCTCGGTGTCAAAGCCGGTAAAGTTACCGTCCGCATCGGTGTAGTTCATCGGCTCATAGACGGTGTAGCCGATGGTCATCTTGCCCTTGCCCTGAATGTAGGCGAGGTCGGTGTCGGCGGCTGCGGCGTTTTCGGCCGAAACAGCGGCCGCCGTGCTGCCGGGGGTCGCGGCGGCGCTGCTGCCGCAGCCGGCCAGACCGGCCGCCATGCCAAGTGCCAGAACGGTGCTGATAAGCTTTTTCATGATAACTCCTCCTATACTTTGCACAAATCCCTCACACTGCCGATTTAAAGCGGTGGTATTCTTTAATAGTAATGCAAAACCGCAGGTTATGCAAGAGGTTTGGACAATTTTTGCAGAAAAAAGAATATTTATGCAAGGAGGGGGGGCAACGCGAGGTGCCCGGGTCGATGACGAGCATCGACCCCTACAGCGTAGAGGCGCAATAAAAATGCCATGCTTTGAGAATGGGCTTTCCAATCCTAAAGCATGGCGCTTTTTTACTTAATGATCCGCACCATATCGCGGGTGATGGCATCGAGGGTCGGCGCGCCGCACAGGCGCATCGTGTCGGCCAGCTCGCTGCCGAGCTTTTCGGTGTAGGCGGCAACGCCGTCCGCCCCGCCGCCGTAGACGGCTGTGACGAAGGGCCGTGCGATCAGCACACCGTCCGCGCCGAGAGCCAGCGCCTTGAACACATCGTTGCCGGTGCGGATGCCGCCGTCCACAAGGATCTTGGCGCGGCCGTCCACTGCGGCTACGATGTCGGCCAGAACCTCCGCCGTGGCAGGGCAGTCGTCCAGCACGCGGCCGCCGTGGTTGGACACAACGATGCCGGCAGCCCCGGCCTCAACGGCCTTTTCAGCACCGCTGACGGTCATGATGCCCTTTAAGATGAACGGCACACCTGCGCTTTTGGCAATCTCCTGCAGCTGCTCCACGGTCTTGCTGCCCGCGGGCGGGTCAAGATGCTGCAGAAACGGCAGCCCTGCGGCGTCAATGTCCATGGCCAGCGCAAAGCAGCCGGACTGGCGGGTCATCGCCATCTTCTGCGCCACGGTCGCGTTGTCCCACGGCTTGACGGTCGGGATGCCCGCGCCGCCGCTGGCGGCGATGGCAGCGGTCGCGGCCTCCATGACCTTGGGGTTCGTGCCGTCACCGGTAAAGGCGGCAATGCCGGCCGCCGCACAGGCGGGGACCAGAATGTTATTGTAGTCAAGGTCGTTGTATTTGTCGCCGTAGTGCAGCGCCAGAGCACCCACCGGCCCGGCAAAGAAGGGGTACTTAAAGGTGCGGCCGAAGATGCGGAGCGCGGTGTCCGGCTCAAAATTTTCGTGGATCGTGTCCATGTTCAGCCGCACATCGTGCCAGGCGTCAAAGTTGCGGATCGCCACCGTGCCGCTGCCCTTGGCACCGGGGCCGGGAATCGTGGCGCCGCAGGCGCGGCCGTTGCATACCGGGCAGGCATGGCAGGGGCCCATCTGGCCGCGCGCGGATTCAAGAACTTCTTTATAGGTCATCTGGATTTTGCCTCCTGAGTTGCGGGCCGATGCGAGCATCGGCCCCTGCAAAAATCGGGTAATTATGCTCCGCGGTCATTATAGCGCGTTTTGTGCGCGGCCGCAAGGGCGGCGGTGCAGCAAAGCGTTTGCCAAATGACAGGAAAAATTGTACAATAGGGACAAGATCTTGATTTTTTGAGGGGAACTTGTATGAAACGACTGGTCGTTGGGCTGCTGGCCCATGTGGACAGCGGCAAAACCACATTGGCCGAGGGGCTGCTTTACCGCGCGGGGGTACTGCGCAAGCTGGGCCGCGTGGATCACAGGGACGCATTTCTGGATACCGACAGCCGGGAGCGGGCGCGGGGCATTACGATTTTTGCCAAGCAGGCGGTGCTGGCACTGCCCGCCGCCGCTGGGGCCGAGGCGTGCGAGCTGACCCTGCTGGACACGCCGGGACATGTGGATTTTTCCGCCGAGGCCGAGCGCGCCCTGCAGGTGCTGGATTATGCGGTGCTGGTGGTCTCCGGCACGGACGGCGTGCAGGCCCATACCGAGACGCTTTGGAAGCTGCTGGCCCGCTACCGCGTGCCCACCTTTGTGTTTGTGAACAAGATGGATCTGCCGGGTGCCGATGCCGCCGTCCGCCTGCGGGAGCTGCGCGGGCGGTTCGGGGACGGGTGCGTGGATTTTTCCGCCGTGCCCGACCCGGAGGCACTGGCCCTGTGCAGTGAGCCGCTGATGAACGAGGTGCTGGAAAACGGCGCGGCCTCGCCCGAGACCGTGGTGACGGCCATTGCGCGGCGGCAGGTGTTCCCGGTGTTTTTCGGCGCGGCACTGCGGCTGGACGGGCTGGACGGCCTGCTGTGCGGGCTGCAGACGCTGACCCGCACCCCGCCGCGCTGGCCGGAATTCGGCGCGCGGGTGTTCAAGATCAGCGAGGACGCGGGCACACGGCTGACATGGCTCAAGATCACCGGCGGCGTGCTGCCGGTCAAGGCTGTGCTGCCCGGCGGCGAGAAGGCCGATGCGCTGCGGCTGTACAACGGCGGCAAATTCCGCCTGATCAGCGAGGCATACCCCGGTATGGTCGTGGCGGCGGCGGGACCGGCCGCCACCCGCCCCGGGCAGGGCCTTGGGGCGGAGGCTGACGCCGATACCCCGCTGCTGGAGCCGGTGCTGAACTACCGTGTCGAGAGCGCAGCCGACCCCCATACCCTGCTGAAGGCATTGCAGACGCTGGAGGACGAGGACCCCCAGCTGCATGTGAACTGGCGGGACGACCTCGGCGAAGTGCATGTCCAGCTGATGGGCGAGGTGCAGCTGGAAATTTTGCAGAATATCCTGCAGGAGCGGTTCGGGCTGGATGTGACATTCAGCGAGGGCGGCATTTTGTATAAGGAGACGCTGACGGCGGCTGTCGAGGGCATCGGCCACTATGAGCCGCTGCGCCACTATGCCGAGGTGCATCTGCTGCTGGAGCCTGCGCCCCGGGGCAGCGGCGTCCAGCTGGCGGCAGACTGCCCGCCCGACACGCTGGCCGAAAACTGGCAGCGGCTGATTTTGACCCATCTGGCCGAGCGCACCCACCCAGGCGTGCTGATCGGCGCACCGCTGACCGATGTCAGGATCACGCTGGCGGCGGGCCGCGCCCACCAAAAGCACACCGAGGGCGGGGACTTCCGGCAGGCGACCTACCGCGCCGTGCGGCAGGGCCTGCGGATGGCTGCGGCGGGGGACGGCGTGCAGCTGCTGGAGCCGTGGTACGATTTTACGCTGGAGCTGCCCGCCGATGCACTGGGCCGCGCCATGGCCGATGTGCAGCGGATGTGCGGCAGCTTCCATGCGCCTGAAACACTCCCGAATTCCGAAAACACGGTGCGGCTGACCGGCCGCCTGCCCGTTGCCACGGCGCGCGGCTATGCGCGGGAGGTCGCAGCCTACACCCACGGGCTGGGCCGGTGGGCTGTGCTGCCCGCCGGGTACGATGCCTGCCACAACACCGATGAGGTGCTGGCCGCCGCGGGCTATGACCCCGATGCCGACACCGACAACCCGGCGGATTCGGTGTTTTGCTCCCACGGGGCCGGGTATCTTGTCAAATGGGACGAGGTCCCCGCCCGCGCCCATGTTTCCAGCGGGCTGGAGCGGCGGCTGGGTACTGCCCCCGCCGCCGGGCAGACGCAGGAGGAGGACGAGGCCAACGCGCGCCGCCGCCGGGCCTCCGCCTACTGCGGCACGCTGGAGCAGGATAAGGAACTGCTGGAAATTTTTGAACGCACCTACGGCAAGATAAAGCGCCGCGGCGGCGTTGACGATGCCAAAAAGGCCGCCCGCGCGGCCCTGCACACCACCCCGGCGGCGAGCGTGCCGGCTGCGCCTGTGCCCGCCGGGCCGGACTATCTGCTGGTGGACGGCTACAATGTCATCTTTGCGTGGGACGCCCTGCGCAGGCTGGCGGACGGCAGCCTTGACGCCGCGCGGCGCAGGCTGATGGACATTCTGTGCAACTACGCAGGCTATAAGCGCTGTGTGCCGATACTGGTGTTTGACGCCTACAAGGTGCGGGGCGGCGCGCGGGAGGTCGAAAAATACCACAACCTCTATGTCGTCTACACCCGGGAGGCCGAGACCGCCGATATGTACATTGAGCGCGCGACCCATGAGCTGGCCCGCGAGCATCGCACCCGCGTGGTCAGCAGTGACGGCGCAGAGCAGATCATCGTGATGGGCCACGGCGCGCTGCGTGTTTCGGCCCGCGCGTTTGAGGAGGAGGTCAACGCGGTCGAAAAGGAGATCCGCGAATTTTTGGAGCAATAACACAAAAGCCGCTGTGTAGCGAAATGCTTTCCGTATGGTGGACACTGAAGTCCACTTCCTGATGTTTTTGGCAATAGAAAAGCGCCGCATCGCTGCGGCGCTTTTGCTTTGCCCGGAAGATGGAGCGAGGGGCTATTCGGTTATCTGTTGTTCTTTCTCTTGCTGGCAACAACGGCTGTTCCAATGGCTGCACTACCGCTGACCAGCATAAGGACAACCAACAGAGCAGGGTTGCTTGTGTCGCCGGTCTGTGGAATGGTGTACTGAGTTGTGGTCGTTGCAGCAGGCACCGGCGTAGGCTGTGCGGTTTTGTTAGTATCCTTGTACTGCAGAGCAGCAAGGGCATCTTCAATAGCCTTTGCCATTGCGTCTACCTCTGCCTGCTGGGTGATGTTCTTGCCACGGGCAACGGCATTGACGGCGGCTTCCACGCCGGTGAAGTCCTTGTAGTTGTCCTTGTTCAGTGCGTTTGCCTTGGCAATGGCTGCGTCAACCTTTGTATAATCAGCATCCTTGTATTGCAGGGCAGCGATGGCTTTTTCGATATCCTGCGCCATGGCATTCACTGCGCTCTGTTCAGTGATATTCTTGTCACGGACAACGGCATTGACGGCGGCTTCCACAGCGGAGAAGTCCTTGTAGTTGTCCTTGTTCAGTGCATTTGCCTTGGCGATGGCTGCATCGACCTTGGTGTAGTCGGCATCCTTGTATTGCAGGGCAGCAATGGCATCTTCGATAGCTTTCGCCATTGCATCAACTTCGCTCTGTTTAGTGATGTTCTTGCCACGGACAACAGCATTGACGGCAGCTTCTACCGCAGTGAAGTCTTTGTACTCATCCTTGTTCAGAGCGTTTACCTTGCCGATGGCTGCATCGACAGCTGTGTAATCAGCGGGAATGTTATTGGCATCCCACACAAAAGTCGGATGTCCAATCCCGGATACCCACTCTACATCGCTTCCTGCATTTGCCTGAAGTCCTACGAGAACATCGTCAGAGTTAAAGTCGTTGGTAGCGGTTCCGGCTGAGTTGCCGCTTTGTTCATTAGAAACATTTGAACCATATCTGTCATCAGCAGGCCAGAAACAATTCTTTGCATCGGTATTTACGACATACCCCAACCAGCAAGTGTTTTCCAAGCCGTCGTTGCCGATTCCCTTCGTAGCGACAAGACAGTTGACCATGCTCACACCTTGGCCAAAGCCAATAATACCGCCAACGGGAGCCTGAATGGAGTTTACAACGATTTCTCCACCAAACCAACAGTCGCTTATTGTCACCTGTCCCGTATACGAGGCTCCGACAATGCCACCCAGCGAATCCCAGCAATCCATAGGCTCTAACCCGCCTTCTTGTTCTGCATAGTACTCGCCGTCATAGTTACCCGTAATTGCAGCGGTAGAATAACACTGGCTGATACTGTTGTTCCCATTTAAAAATCCTACAATACCACCTATGAATTTTTCTATATAAGAACCGCCGGTAATGGAACCGGTAGTATAACAGTTTTTAATAGTGGAATCGGTCATCCAGTCCACCAAAATGCCTTTTCCGTAGGTGGAGGTATCATTCATCGGTATCACGATATCCGCATTTTCAATGCCGAGATTTTGCACAGTTGCATTGTAGATAGCACCGAACAAACCATTTCTATACAAGTTATTGTTATTGTCTTTGTTTTCAGATTTTAGGCCCTCATGAGAATACAGGTTATAAACTACATGGCTTTGTCCGTCAAAAATCCCCTGAAATGATCCCCAAGCCGTATTGGCTCCGTTACCGATAGAAATCCATTCATGCCCGCCTAAATCCAAGTCATTATCAAGATAAACAGTTTTGTCCTTAAAATTTGCTGTATTATCATTGACGAGCTTTGCCATGCCTGCCAACTGCTCGGCTGTTTGCAGATGAAATTCCGTTTTATTCTCATCATACCAGCTTGTATCGGCTGTTCCATCCCAAGTGTCCATGGTGTCTGCCGCAAATGCTGTCATGGGAACAAGTGCCATCACAAGGCACAACGCAAGCAGAAGGCTTAGAAGTTTCTTCTTCATTTTCATTCCTCCAAAATAATTCTAGCCGCTATTTACTTCCTCCGACAGCGGACACACCGGAGAAGGCAGAAGGTTTAACCGGAAAAGATTGATTTGCCGGTCGTGGTTAGGACTTCAATATTAAACCACCATCCTTCCGGCAAACGCAAAAAGCCGAAGCCAAGGCATAATGCGCCCTGTCTCCGGCAACTGGTTCGTTATAAATTGTATGAAATAAGACTTGACACGCTGAAAAAACGGCGCTATGCTCCTGCAGAGCAGAGCAGAGCAGAGCAGAGCAGAGCAGAGCAGAGCAGAGGCATTTTCGCGCCACTGGCAGACATTGTCAAGCCCTCCTTTCACAATTTTAATAAGAAAAGGATATAAGTCCCCTTCCCTTACAAATATACAATAACATTATAACAGATTTTTCTTATAACCACAAGTGGCTAATAAAAGAGTTCTAAAAGAAATGCCCTAAAACGCAAAAGTAAACCAGAGCACTTTTAAAGCTAAAAAAGCCAAAGTCTCCGGTTTACTTTTGCGCTTTAGGACGCCAAACGATTTTCAATTTACAAATTCTTCGCTGCGCACAGCAGAATTTCCTCGGCCTTGTCCAGCCCGAGCTTGCTGGTGCAGAGGGTCAGGTCATAGTTGCGGCTGTCACCGTAGATCTGGCCGGTGTGCTGCTTGCAGTAGCTGCGGCGGGCGCGGTCGGCACTGTCCATGTCGGCCTCCAGCTGTTCAAACGGGGTGTCGGGCATCAGCTTGCGCATGTGCAAAAGACGCCAGTTGCGGTCGGCATGGACGAACACCCGCAGGCAGTGGTCAAACTCCCGCAGGATATAGTCGGCGTTGCGGCCCACGATGACGCAGCTTTCCCGGTCGGCAATCTCGCGGATGGCGCGGACCTGGGCATCCCACAGCTCCTCGCTCAGGGGGCGGTTGTAGAAGTTGAAAAGGCTCTGGGTAAAGCCGAACTCATGGGGGACACGCTCGTCCCAGCGGCGCACCTGCTCCGGCGTCAGGTGGGCGCTGGCCCTGGCGGTCTTTAAGATAATGTCGCGGTCATAGTAGGCAATGTCCAGCTCCCGGGCCAGACGGCGGCCCAGCTCGCCGCCGCCTGCGCCGAACTCGCGGCCGATGGTGATGATACGCTTCATGGCAGAATCCTCCTTCAGGTAAGCAGGAAGTGTAGGGCGCTGCCGTACCGCAGGGCGGCTCGATAACGCCATCATACCCTTATTGTATCAAATCCGGCGGGAAAGTCAACTGGCGCTGTTGAGCCGGTCGCCGACCTTGTAGACGGTCTGGATGTCGTTTTCCAGCCCAAGCTTGCGGCGCAGCCGGTTGATGTGGACATCAACGGTGCGGCTCTCGCCGATAAAGGCGTAGCCCCATGCAGCCTCAAGAAGCTGGCTGCGGCTCAGGGCCTTGTCACAGTGGGTCACAAGGACGGCCAGCAGGGCAAATTCCCGCGGCGTCAGGCAAAGCTCGCAGCCGGCGCGGCGCACACGGTGGGCGCGCAGGTCAACGGTCAGGTCTTTGTAGGCAATGTACGGATCATACGGGGTCATGATAGGGGCCCTCCTTTCAGATTGGGTAGGGGTGCTGTCATCTATAATAACGATAAATGTTTCCGAGTTGTTACAAAAATCGGAAAAATCCGTAATTTTTTTAAAAAACGGGAAGAACGGGCGTTTTCCACATTTCAACAAAACCTATATATCGTGGGTTTTGGACAGTTTACACCGGGTTTTCCACAGTTTCAACATGGTTTTCCACATTTCAACTGTGGAATGATGTGGAAAACCTGTGCAAAATGCTAAGGCAACACCGCACAATTCCCGCCTGACGGCTTAAGCACCGCTCCGGCGGCTGCGGCACGGCATCTGCGTTGCCAAAATGCTCGATAAGACATCCAGTATTATCTGCGCTTTTGGCTTAGCAGCTGCCGCACCTCGCTCGCCGTATCGGCACTTAGAATTATGCGGTATTGCCCAAAGACTGCGCCGGACAGCCCAGCGCGGCGGCATTTTTTGCGATTCGTTCAAAGTTGTGTCACATGCTGTTCATTTTTAGAGCGCATGCTATACTCGTACAAAGGGCAGCATCGCTAAAGATGCAGTGTCTGCCCGGACAAAAGAGGAGGCCAATGGCATGAAAGAAACGACACAGCCGCCGAAGGACCCGAAAAAGAAACTGTGGGTCGGCTATGCGGTCATTCTGGCAATCGTGATTTTGAGCAACATCTTCCTGTATCCGGCGCTGATGCAGGCCGGTGTCAAGAGCGTGAACTACAGCACCTTCCTGCAGATGCTGGAGAGCAAGGAGCTGGCCACCGTCCAGATCGAGGACCAGCAGATCTATTTTGTGGACAAGAACGAAAACTCCTTCAAGACGAACGCCATCGCGCAGGACAACAACCTCGTGGCGCGTCTGGAGGATGCGGGCGTGGAGTTCGGCACCGTCTACCAAAGCCCGACGATCTGGGACTCACTGCTGAACCTTATCATCTCCTTCCTGCCGATGATCCTGCTGTTCTGGTTCATCAACCGCTGGGCCTCCAAAAAGATGGAGCAGATGGGCGGTGCCGGCGGCAATGCAATGCTGTTCGGCGGCAAGTCCGGTGCCAAGCAGTATGTTGTCGATGATGAGACCGGCATCAAGTTCAATGATGTCGCCGGTGAGGACGAGGCCAAGGAGAGTTTGCAGGAGATCGTAGACTTCCTGCACAACCCCAAGAAATACGAGGACATCGGCGCCAAGATGCCCAAGGGCGTGCTGCTTGTCGGCCCTCCGGGTACCGGCAAAACGCTGCTGGCCCGCGCGGTCGCCGGTGAGGCCGGTGTGCCGTTCTTCTCGATCGCCGGCAGTGAGTTTGTCGAGATGTTTGTCGGCATGGGCGCAAGCAAGGTGCGCGACCTGTTTAAGCAGGCGGGCGAAAAAGCGCCCTGCATCGTCTTTATTGATGAGATCGACACGATCGGCAAAAAGCGTGACGGCGGGGCGAACCTTGGCGGCAACGATGAGCGAGAGCAGACCCTGAACCAGCTGCTGACCGAGATGGACGGCTTTGATGCTGCCAAGGGCGTTGTCATTCTGGCCGCCACGAACCGGCCGGAGTCGCTTGACCCGGCGCTGACCCGTCCCGGCCGGTTTGACCGGCGCGTGCCGGTGGAGCTGCCCGACCTCAAGGGGCGCGAGAGCATCCTGCGCCTGCACGCCAAAAAGGTGCGCCTTGGCCCCGACTGTGATTTTTCCGTTATCGCCCGGATGACGCCCGGTGCCTCCGGTGCTGAGCTGGCCAACATTGTGAACGAGGCCGCCCTCTGCGCGGTGCGCCACCGCCGCAAGGCCGTGACCCAGTTTGACCTGCAGGAGGCTGTGGACACGATCTTGGCCGGTGCGCAGAAGAAGAATAAGATCCTGAACAATAAAGAAAAGTGCATCGTCTCCTACCATGAGGTCGGCCATGCGCTGGTGGCGGCGCTGCAGACGAACAGCGCCCCCGTGCAGAAGATCACCATCGTGCCGCGTACCTCCGGTGCGCTGGGCTTTACGATGCAGGTCGAGGACGGCGACCACACCCTGATGACCAAGGAGGAGATCCTGAACAAGATTGCCACCCTGACCGGCGGCCGCGCCGCTGAGGAGCTGATCTTCCACTCCATCACCACAGGTGCCAGCAACGATATTGAGCAGGCCACCAAGCTGGCCCGCGCGCTGGTCACCCGCTACGGCATGACCGAGGATTTTGACATGGTCGCGCTCGAGACGGTGAACAACGCCTATCTGGGCGGCGATGCCAGCCTTGCCTGCAGTGAGCAGACCGCAGCGAAGGTGGATGCCAAGGTCGTGGAGATCGTGCAGGCCGAGCATAGAAAGGCCTATAAGCTGCTGGCTGACAACAAGCGCAAGCTGGACGAGATCGCCCAGTACCTGTACGAAAAGGAGACCATCAGCGGCGAGGAGTTTATGCGTATTTTGAACGCGCAGCCGCAATTACCGGCGGGGACTTCGGCAGATTCCACAAACGCGGTGCAGTAATTTTGTATAGTTGTCGTTCGATTGCCCCTTGACGCCGCCGTCACAGCCTTGTATGATAAGTACACAAACCAACCCGGCGAGAGGGGGAAAACGAGAGTGACCTTTGAAGAATTGCAGGATCTGCTGGCAGAGCAGTTCAGCTGTGACACCGGCGATCTGACCAGAAGCACGGCGCTGGAGGATCTGGACGCCGACCATGAGGATATGATCGAGCTGGCCTGGGCGCTGGGCGAGGCGATCGGCGTGGAGATCGACGAGAGCGAGCTGAGCGAGGATCTCACCATCGGTGAGCTGTGGCGCTTTGTGCGCGATAAGGAAGAAAACGCCGAGGAGTAACAACAAACGGAAGGCCTGCCCTTTGCGGCAGGCCTTTTTGGTATCTGAACGGCCAAGCCGCCCGGTGCGGCGCAGGCATTTTATGAGAAGGAGCGGCTATGCTTTCTAAGAAAAAAATCAACGGCTGGGTGGCGGTGGCGCTGGTGTTTCTGGTGTGCGCGGTTGTCTATGGGCTGCTGAGCAGCTACCCGCGGGAGCTGGCCGTCTACAGCGATGAGCTGCGCTATCTGGATGTGGCGCGCAGCCTGCTGCAGGGGCGCGGGCTGCGGGTGCGCAATATGCCCAGCGATTACCAGAAGATCCTCTACCCGCTGTGCATCCTGCCGGCGCTGCTGCTGCGGACCACAGCCGCGCAGATCACGGCCATCGGCTGGCTGAACGCTGTGTATATGGCAAGCGCGGTCTTTCCGGCCTATGCGCTGGCGCGTGCGATGCGGCTGAACCCGCGCCGCACAGCGTTTCTGGTGGGGGTCACGGCGGTGCTGCCCACCATGTCGGCAGCGGCTACCTTTATGAGCGAAACAGTGTTTCTGCCGCTTTCACTGTGGCAGGTGTACTTTTTCCTGCGGGCTATGCTGGCTGCGCCGCAGGCCCGGGTGGGCTGGTGTGCGGCGGCGGGGGCGTTCTGCTACCTGCTGTATCTGAATAAGGAGGTCGCGCTCTATTACCTGATTGCCTGGGTGCTGGTGCGCGGCTGGGTTTGGTGGCACGATAAGGCAGGCTGGCGTGCCGAGCTTGCCTGCAATGCGGCGCTGCTGGGCAGCTTTTTGGCCTGCTTTGTGCTGGCCAAGGTCACGCTGTTCCGGGGGCTGGGCAACTCCTACAACCAGACCGGCTGGCTGACCGGGGAGCAGTGGCGCTTCCTGCCCTTTGCACTGGTCTGTGATGCGCTGTTTACCGTGCTGGCGTTCTGGGTGTACCCCGTGCTGCTGCCCCTCTGCGGGCTGCACCGACCCCGCCGGGGCAGCGATGCCCGCCGTACCCAGCTGCCGCTTTTTCTGCTGCTCTGTCTGGGCATTGGCGTGGCGGTCATCGCATGGTCCATCACCGTGCGGGAGGATCTGCACGATCCCTCGCCCCGGCAGCACATGCGGTATCTGGAGCCGCTGCTCATCCCGCTGCTGGCCGTGACGATGGATACGCTGGATGAGGCACTGACCCCCGCCCGGAAACGCCTTCTGGCCGCGCTGACCGCCCTTTGGGGCATCGGCTTTATAGTGGTCTGCCGGGCCATCGGTGCGGGCGCGGGGGACAATACCCTGCTGCAGTGGTTTGACTTTGTGGCCGACCGCACCGACCGCCTGCCCGGCGGCAGCCAGACCCTGTGGCTGGCTGTCTGGCGCGTCTGCATTGTGCTGGGCGTGGCTGTGCTGGGCGCTGTGCTGGTGCGGCACCGCGGCCGCAGGGTGCTGGCTGCTGCTGCGCTGGTGCTTTGCGCGGCCTGCTATCTGGGCGAGTGGCGGATCAACCGCTGGACCTACGCGATACCCGCTGAGAGCGCAGCCGGTGCCAGCGCATTGAACGAGAGCCTTGCCGCGCTGGACGGCAAGGTGCTGTTCCTGCCCTGTGGGGTGCGCCAGCGGGACAGCCAGCTTATAGAAACGTATGTCGCGCGGGATGTCTACATCGTCGAGTATGAGACGCTTTTGCAGAGCGGTGTGCTGGCAGACGGCGTGCTGGACCTGACAGCCGAGGCGGTCGGCCCCGAGTACCCGGGCAGAGCATATACCGATTTGGATGCGGCGGACTGGGTGCTGGCCGCCGAGGGCGTGCCGCTGGACACGACCACGCTGGAAAAGGCGGACGCGGTGTGCCCAGCGGGGTATGTGCTGTATCGGAATCCGGATGCACAGAGAGTCAGGTTTGTGGTATCGTGAGCGGGCGCGGGCGGATATGGAATCCGCCCCTACGAAAAGGTATACACCGATACAGGCTGCGGGCTTTTCCGCGCCGCAGACGGGCACGGGTCGTCGGGGACGCCGACCCCTACAGCCGTAGGGGCGGATTCCATATCCGCCCGCGGAGGTCTGCGCTGCCCTGACCTGCAAAAATAGCCTCCTCTTTTCCCAAGAGGGGGCTTTTTTTCTTGCGAATGGGGCGGCGGTGTTGTATAATCTTTATTATGTAGAATTGTGTGCAGAAAAGGAGCTTTCCATGGAAAAACTACTGGTTTTTATCCCTGCCTACAACTGTGAAAAGCAGGTCACGCGGGTGCTTTCGCAGCTGCTTGACAAACGCATCGCCCCTTGGGTGGGGGAGTGCATCGTTGTAAACAACCGTTCCACCGACGGCACCGAGGCCGCTGTGCAGGACTGGATGGCCCGCCACCCCGATGCGCCGGTGCGCCTTTTGCGCAATGACCGCAACTACGGTCTGGGCGGCAGCCATAAGGTGGCGTTCGGCTATGCGGCCGCCCACGGGTATGCGCATCTTGTCGTACTGCACGGTGACGATCAGGGGGCCATCGCCGACCTGCTGCCGATCCTGAACGATGATACCTATAAAAAATACGACTGCTGCCTTGGCTCCCGCTTTATGCGCGGCAGCAAGACCGGCGGCTACAGTGCGCTGCGCACGGTGGGCAACTACGGCTTCAACTGGCTTTTCAGTCTGGTGGCGCGCAGAAAGATCACCGATCTGGGCAGCGGACTGAACCTGTATGCCGTGGCCCCGTTGAAAAACGAATACTACAAAAAGTTCCCTGACACGCTGTATTTTAACGATTGCATGATTCTGGCACTCTGCCAGATGAAGCAGCGGGTGCTGTTCTTCCCCATCAGCTGGCGGGAGGAGGATCAGGTCAGCAACAATAAGCTGACGAGCTTCGGTATCAGTCTGCTCAAGCTCTGCGGGAAGTATCTGGCAGGGCCGAAGGCGTTTGTTGAGCGCGAGTGGCGTGACAACATTATTGAGGATTACAGCTACGAGGTCGTAGCGTCCAACCTGTAAGGAGGTTTTTGCAATGAAGGTTCTGGTAACGGGTGCAGCCGGGTTTATCGGCGGTCAGCTCTGGCACAAGCTGTGGCAGCGCGGCGATGAGGTCGTGGGTATCGACAACTTTTCCTACGGCAATCTGGACAACCTGAAGTTTGATGACCATGATTTCGGTGCCGAGGTGCGGAAGATGGATATCCGCGACAAGGCAGGGATGCTCCAGCTGTTTGAGGAGGAAAAGTTCGATGTCGTGTACAACATCGCAGGTATCGCCCCCCTGCCGGACTGCCAGAGCGACCCTGTGCAGGCCATCGAGGTCAATACGCTGGGCCTTGTGAACCTGCTGGAGGCAGGCCGCCGCACCGGCATCCGGCAGCTGGTGCAGGCCTCCACCAACGCTATGTATGAGAACGAGACCGAGTTCCCGACCGTGGAGTCGAAGTTCAACCCGCCAACGCTGATCTACCCCAACACGAAGTACTGCGGCGAGCGGTTTGCCCAGAGCTTTGCCGACACCTACGGCATGACCGTGACCTGCCTGCGCTTTGCCAATGTCTACGGCCCCCACATCGACTGCCTGCGCAAGCAACCGCCGTTTGTGGGCTACATGATCCGCGAGCTGTACTACGACCGCACGCCGGAGTTCCACTCTGACGGCAACCAGCGCCGCGATTATATCTATGTCGATGACCTGATCGCGCTGGCGCTGCGCGTGGTGGAGCAGCCCCAGAAGGGCTTTGACGCGGTGAATGTCTCCAGCAACCGCAGCTATTCCGTTAAGGAGCTGTATGCCATTGCCAGCCGCCTGATGGGCAAGAGCATCGAGGCCAAATACTGCCCGAGCAGCCATTACTGGGCCAAATATCCCGAGCTGTACGGCGGGGCCTACGGCATCAAACCGGAGATCCTTGACCATGAGG
>ERZ773138.2197-NODE-2197-length-15556-cov-16.093026_pt1 | contig 15556 bp, 13 predicted proteins | sample MGYA00511114_ERZ773138 | MGnify/ENA primary metagenome ERZ773138 (study PRJEB29015, sample SAMEA2737805) | human gut metagenome | biome: human gut; feature: human-associated habitat; material: faeces | place: China | collected 2012 ...
GGATAAACTTCATGAAAGAAAATAATTTAAGTTATGCAGTATGGTCATTATCAGACAAAAATGAGTCATCAGCTTTACTTATTCCTGGTTCAAGTGAAAACAAAATTATAGATGATAATTTATCAGAAGCAGGAAAACTTATAAAAAGTGTAATAAAAGATTAAAATTTATTGATAAAACTAAATATATATAATATAATTTAATTGTAGTTAAAAGGAGTGTAAATATGGAAAAAGAAAATGATTTAAACAAAAATCAAGAACAAAATGATAATCAAAAAAACAAAACTGCAAAAAAAGATACAACTAAAAATAAAACTAATTCTAAAAAGAAAGAAAATAACAGTGTAAAAAAGGAAAGTAAAAACAAAGAAGAAAAAAATAATGAAAAAGTAGAAGAAGTAAAAACTGATAATAATGAAAAAGAAGAAACTATTAAAGTAGAAGAAACTATAAGTAGTACGACTATAGAAACAAAAGAAAATGGTATTTTAAGAAAAATAATTATAATTGCTATTACAATATTAATTTTAATAATTGGTGGAAAGGCAATATATAATGCTGTAAATAAAGATGATAGTATTTCTGGTGTAAAAAAACTTTTAAATGCAAAATATACTAGCGTTAATTGTATTGATTCATCTTGTAATGGATTTATAGTAGTTGATGGTGATAAATTAAGTAAATATAAAATAATTCTTTATAATGTTAATGGAAAGAAAGTAGCAAATTATAAAGTAAATTATAATAGCTCAGATAAAACTACTGAAATGCCTAAAGAAATTGGAGATAATTATTATATTTCTGCAACAATGGATATAAAAAATCTAAAGATTTCTAAATATTCTATAAAGAATAAAAGAGGGAAATCTATTTATGAAACTGAAAATAAATTATCTGTTTTAAATGATAATTATATATTAATGGAAGATGCAAAAGCAAAAACTGGTGAATATACAATATTAACAAAAAAGGGTAAAACAAAGTACAGTAATATATCAGATGTAGACACATATCTAAATGGAAAATATATTGTAACTAAAATAGATGATACTTATTCAATATTAAATGAAAAAGGTGAAAAGATATTAACTAACTATGAAATAAGAAAAGTAGTTACAGATGAAAAAGATAATGAATTATATATGATTGTTAAAAATACAGTTGATAATGTTTATAATTATTATAGTATTTCAAAAGAAAAAATTATAGGTGATAGTTTTACTAGTTATACATCTTCTGATGAAAAAGGAGAACTTGTAATTACTAAAAAAGAAAATGATAATGATGTAAAATATACTTTATCAAAAGATGGAAAACAAACAAAATTAGAAGATTCTAAAGAAGCAATTCAAAAGATTAAAGAAAAAGTTGATTCAGATAAATATAAATTATATGAAGATAGTGTATATAGTTCTGATCAAAATAATGTTCTTGTAGATAGTAAAAGTGAAAAATCATTTGGAGTATTGAATTTAAAAAATAATAAATTTAAATCATTATATAACTATAAATCAGATAAAAATTATGTTTATTCAACTGTTTCAAAACTTAATTCTATAAATAAAGAAGATAATATTTTAAAAATTTCATGTTCAGATTATTCTTGTGATAAAAAAGAATCAATAATATATGATGTAAAAAATAATAAAGAATTATATAAAGTAGAAAATATTAATGTTTCAGATTATAAAGAATATGAAGATGGATATAAAGTTGTTAGTTTTTCAAGTGATAGAACTAATAATTATGGAAGTAAAAATGTAGTATTTGATAAATCAAATAAAGAAATAGAAGTATCTAATAATAATATAATAATTGTTGATAAAAAATTAGTTTATGGTGAAGAAGATAATTATTCAATTACATTATATTCTGTTAAACAAGGTAAAACATTAAATACACAAAAAGCTACAAAAGAAGAAGTTTCAGGTAATGTAGTTTATAAATATACTGATAAAGATGATAATATAATAATTATTAATTCAAAAGGAAATGAAGTAATAAAAGTTTCAGACAATGATTATTTTAAATCAAGTGATGGAAATTATATTTATATAAAAGAAAATATGTTATACGTTTATAATATTAAAAAGAATAAAACATATAAATATAAAATGAGAGATAATGAAAAATTAAATGATGCTTCTGGAGATATAATAAGTCCTTATAGAAATACAATATTTGTTAACAATAGTAGTGATAAATATGTTAAGGTATTAAATTTTAAAGGAAATCAAATTAAAAAAATTAAAAATGTTGAAATATCTGAAGTAGAATTTAATAAAGATGAAAAGAAAGCATTTATTATAGTTAAGAAAAATACTAAAGAAGGAAGCTTATACGGACTTTATGTGGCAGAGTAAAAAATCCAAATTTTTGGATTTTTTTCTTTTAGTTAAATGTTGATAAGATATGATCTTAATTTTTATTTAAGTATTTTTCCTTGCTTTTATTTGTATTATAAAGTAAAATAGAGGTGTTGTAAAAAAATAAGTGTGGTGAAAAATATGTTACAAGTAAATAATTTAAGTTTAAAATTTAATACAAGAGTATTATTCGAAAATGTTAATTTAAAATTTGAAAAAGGAAACTGTTATGGTGTAATAGGTGCAAATGGTGCGGGTAAATCTACATTCTTAAAAGTACTTAGTGGAGAAATAGAGTCAACAACAGGTTCTATTGTTATGTCTAAAGGCGAAAGAATGTCAGTATTAAAACAAGATCATAATGCTTATGATGAATATAAAGTACTTGATACAGTAATAATGGGTAATACAAAACTTTATAGTATAATGAAAGAAAAAGATGCATTATATTCAAAAGAAGATTTTACAGAATCTGATGGTATAAAAGCAGGTGAGTTAGAAGCAGAATTTGCGGATCTTAACGGATGGAATGCTGAAAGTGATGCTGCTATACTTTTAAGTGGACTTGGAATAGATGTTAGTTATCATGAAAAACTAATGAAAGATTTAAGTGGTGCAGAAAAAGTAAAAGTGTTACTAGCATCTGCTCTTTTTGGAGATCCTGATATTCTAATACTTGATGAACCAACAAACTATCTTGATATAGAAGCAAAAGTATGGCTTGAAGAATTTTTACTTAACTTTGATAATACAGTAATAGTAGTATCACATGATAGACACTTCTTAAATAAAGTATGTACACATATGCTTGATATAGATTATGGTAAGATTACATTATTTATTGGTAACTACGATTTTTGGTATGAATCAAGTCAGTTAATATTAAAACAAATGAAAGATTCAAATAAAAAGAAAGAAGAAAAAATAAAGGAATTAAAGGACTTTATCGCAAGGTTCTCCGCAAATGCATCAAAAAGTAAACAAGCAACAAGTAGAAAAAAATCATTAGAAAAGATTGAACTTGAAGAAATGAAAGCATCTTCTAGAAGATACCCATATATAAATTTTGAAGTAGAAAGACCTCTTGGAAAAGATGTACTTGAACTAAAAGGAATAAGCAAAACCATTGATGGAGAAGTTGTACTTAAAAATATGAATTTAACTATTAATACAAATGATAAAGTAGGTTTTGTTGGAACTAATGAACTTGCAATAACAACACTTTTCAAAATAATAACAGGTGAATTAGAACCAGATTCTGGTGAAGTAAAATGGGGAACAACAGTAAAATATGATTATTTTCCTAAAAATCATGATAAGTTCTTTGATAATAATTATGATTTAATTGATTGGTTAAGACAATATTCAAAAGAACAAGAAGAACCATTTATTAGAGGATTCTTAGGTAGAATGTTATTTTCTGGTGATGAAGCACTAAAGAAAGTAAAAGTATTATCAGGTGGAGAAAAGGTAAGATGTATGATGAGTAAACTTATGCTTAGTGGAGCAAATGTTCTTGTTATGGATGATCCAACTAACCATTTAGATATTGAGTCAATAACATCACTTAATAAAGGTATGGAAAACTTTAAGGGAGCGCTTTTATTCTCATCACATGACCATGAACTTTTATCAACAGTTGCAAATAGAATTATAGAATTTAAAGAAGATGGAAAATATATTGATAAAATGATGAATTATGATGAATACTTAGAATCTGTTAAGTAGGTGAATTATGGAAAGAGAAAACTTATTTAACCTTTATGTAGAAGCATATTTTGGAGTAAGAGAAATGGATGAATATGATTTAAAAGAATATGTTCTTAAAGATATTGAAAATTATATAAAAGATTTTGTATATACAAATGATATAGATATAAATTATGCCAAAGAAAATGCTGAAATAATAAAAGATGAAGTAAATATCAAAACTAAATTACAATCTAGTTTAATACTCTTAAATAAAATGAATGCACCAGAAGAACTTATATTACTTGTTAGAAAAAAGATAAAAGAATTAGATGATTAAAAAAGAAAATTAAATTTTTCTTTTTTTTTATTATTTTTTGATGTATAATAATGAGCCAAGAGGTGAAATATATGAAAATAGAAGAATTAGAATTGTTATCAAGTAAAATAAGTAATATTAATTTGTTAAACAGTATTGTTGAAACTTTTGATAACGTGTCATATGAAGTAAGAACAAGACTTTTGGAAGAATTAAAAAACTGTGATTATAATGTAAAAGCATGCAGTATAGCTATAGATAAAGATGTATTAGAAAATAGAACAATAGAAGAACAAATAAGATTAATTGAAGAGTTAAAAAACTGTGATTATAATGAAAATGCATGTTATACAGCTGTAAATAGTGATGTGTTAAAAAATAGAACAATAGAAGAACAAATAAAATTAATGGAAGAATTAAAAAACTGTGATTATAATAGGAATGCATATCGTATAGCTATAGATAGTGATGTATTAGAAAAAAGAAAAATAGAAGAACAAATAAGATTAATGGAAGAATTAAAAAAATGTGATTATAATGAATATGCACGTAATATAGCTGCAGATAGTGGTGTATTATACAACAGAACACTAGAAGAACAACTAAAATTAATGGAAGCGTTAAAAAAAAGTGATTATAACAAATATGTATATAAAATAGCTATAGACTATGACATATTAAAAAATAAAAATATAGAAGAACAACTAAATTTAATGAGAGCTTTTATAAAAAAAGGAAAAGTAAGCCATAATGATAATTTACAAAAAATACAAAATATTAAAGAATATAAAAAATATTTAAAAAAATTGAAAAAAGAATTAGGAAAAGATGCAGATGTAAGATTAGATACTATGGTACTTGAATTTATTCCAGATAAAAAGGATAGAAGAAAAGAAAACTAAATTTTCTTTTCTTACCACTTGACAAGTGTACAAAATACACATATAATAAAATTGGTGATAACATGGAAATAAATAATCCTTTATATAAAAATCAAGGAATTCACTTAATAAGTACAATCTTTACTGTAGAAGATGGTATTACTAAAGTTTTACTTATTAAAAGGAAAAATAATCCTTATAAAGATTATTGGGCGCTTGTAGGTGGTGCACTATATAATAATGAAGATTTAATTGATGGTTTAAAAAGAGAGTTAAAAGAAAAAACAGGTATTGAAAATATTAAATTAGATATGTTTAATGTTTATGGAAAATTAAATCGTTCACCGGTATTTAGAATGGTTGCGGTAGGGTACATAGGTGTTATTGATAGAGAAAAGGTATCATTAATAAAAGAAACTTTAAAAACAAGTAATGCAGATTGGTTTAATATTGAATGTATTCCAACACTAGCATATGATCATAATGAAATATTAAATGATGCGGTTAATAAATTAAAAGAAAAAATATATGAAAAGGACTTTTTAAAAGATTTATTTCCAAGTGAATTTACTTTACCAGAACTTCAAAAGGTTTATGAAACAATTTTAGGAGAAAAGCTTGATAGAAGGAATTTTAGAAAAAAACTTTTAAATTTAGATTTAATTGAAGATACACTAAAAGAGAAAAAATTCGATGGAAATAAACCAGCTAAATTATATAAATTTAAATAGAAATGCATATATGCATTTTTATAAATAAATTAAATGTGTATTTTGTACACGTGATAGAATTTGGAGGAATAATTATGATAAAAAAAGTAGTATTAACAGGTGGACCATGTGCAGGAAAAAGCACAGCAATAGCAAAAATATCAAAAGTATTTACTGAAAAAGGATATGAGGTATTAGTTGTACCAGAGACAGCAACTGAAATAATAAATATGGGAATTAAACCATTTGGGGATAATAAAATAAATATGTATGATTTTCAGAAATTTATATTATCTCACCAACTTGAAAAAGAAAGATTAATAGATGAATATATTAATTTAAATGAAAATAAAAATATATTAGTTATATATGATAGAGGAATTATAGATAATATGGCATATGTTCCATTAAATGAATTTGACAAATTATTGAAAGAATTTAATATTACAAAATCAAATTTATTTACAAGATATGATAGTGCTTTACATTTATTAACGGCAGCTAAAGGTACTGATTTTTATACAATTGAAAATAATTCTGCAAGAAGTGAAGGAAAAGAAGAAGCAATAATTCTTGATGATAAAATATTAGAATCATATTTAGGTTTCCCTCACTTAAGAATCATTGATAATAGTACAAATTTTGAGAGTAAAATAGAAAAGGTCATAAAAGAAATATCAAATGTATTAGGTAATGCATATGTTCAAAAGCAATATAAATATTTAATTGATTTTAATACCATTGATTATAAAAAATTAGAAAGGGTTTCAAGAAAATTTGTAGTGAAACAAAAATATAATGTTAAAAATAATGAAGAAATAATGGTAAGAAAAATGAGTTTTGATGATGAAGATTTATATTTTTTAAGAATTAAATCTAATACGAATAAACCAAGTGAAAGAATAATAAAAGAAAAGGTTATATCAGAAAAAGATTATGATTATTTACATGATTCTTTTGATGGTAACGAAATTACTAAAATAAGATATTGTTTTAGTTATCATGATATTGATTTTAGGTTAGATATATTTGATGATATTGCCTTATTAGAAGTAGAAGGAGAATATGACAACATAATATTTCCAGACTTTTTTAGAGTTTTAGAAGATGTAACAGAAGATGAAAAGTATAGAAATTATAATTTGTCTAAAGATAAAAGCAAAAAAAACTTGAATTATGGAATTTAAAATGTATTTAAAAGAATTAAAGAAAGAATTAGGAAAAGAGTCAGATGTAAAGGCAGATACTGTTGTACTTAAATTTACTCCTGATAAAAAGAAGGAAAGAAAAGAAAATTAAATTTTTCTTTTTTTATGATTAAAAAAAAGTTATATGTGTATTGAATAAACAAATATAATGATATATAATATTAAGCCAAGAGGTGGAAATATATGAAAATAGAAATGATGGAACTTTTATCAGATAAGATAGATGATATAGATTTATTAAAAAATGTTATAGAAATTTTAGATAATATGTCGCTTGATGATAGAATGAAAATTTTTGAAGAGTTAAAAAAGCATAATTATAATAAATTTATATGTTATATAGCTGCAGATAAAGATGTATCAAATTTAAGAACAACAGAAGAACAAATAGAATTAATGGAAGAATTAAAAAATTGTGATTATAATAAAAGTGCATATAGAGTAGCTATAGATAGAGATGTATTAAAACAAAGAACAATAAAAGAACAAATAATGTTAATGAGAGAATTAAAAAACTGTGAATATAATGCAAATGCATGTGCTATAGCTAGAGATGAAGGTATACTAATCGAAAGAACAACAGAAGAACAAATAAAACTAATGGAAGAATTAAAGAAGTGTGCTTATAATGAAAATATATACAAAATAGCTATAGATGAAAATGTATTAGAAGAAAGAACAACAGAAGAACAAATAAAACTAATGGAAGAATTAAAGAACTGTGATTATAACGAAAATGCATCTAAAATAGCTAGAAATATAGGTGTATTAAGAGAAGTAACGAATGAAGAACAAATAAAGTTAATGGAAGAATTAAAGAACTGTGATTATAATGAAAATGCATATCAACTAGCTACGCATGGTAGTATATTAAGAAAAAGAACAGTTGAAAAACAAATAAAGTTAATGAAAAAGATTTATCTAGAAGAATTAGAAAATCAAAAGACAGCAATACATAGTGAAAATATGAGAAAAATTTCAAATGTAACAGAATTTAAAATGTATTTAAATGAATTAAAGCAAGAATTAGGAAAAGATACGGATGTAAAGGCAGATACTGTTGTACTTAAATTTACTCCAGATAAAAATAAGGAAAGAAAAGAAAATTAAATTTTTCTTTCTTTTTTCTTTATGGAAACTAAAAAAATTGATATAATGAATATGGAAGTAAGGGTGGTAATAATGGATAGTAAATTAGAATTATTTTTAAATAAAATAAATTTACCAAAAGAAGAATATAATTATTTTAATGAAGGTAAAATTTTAAAAATAAAATCAACAAAAGATAAATTAAATTGGGATTTTATAATTGAAACTAAAGAATTATTACCAATAAAAATCTTAGAATATTTAGATGAAAATATAAAAAAAGGTTTTCCCAATTTAAATACAGTAACATATGAAATAGTACCTAAAACAGTTAATAAGTCGTTAATAAATAGTTATTTTAACTATATAATTAATAAACTATCTTTAGGTAAAGCAGTTTCAATGATTTTTTATGGAAAAGAAATAAAAGCAACTACTAATGGAATGGTTATAACAGCATCAAATAAAGCAGAAGAAAATATGATAAATAGTAGATTAAATGAAATAATTAATACATATCATAAAATTGGTTTTGGAAGTCTAAATTTAAAAATAGAATTATTAGATGGCGGAAATGAATTAAAAGAAGAAATAAAAAAAGAATTAGAAGAAGAAGTAAAAGAAGCAAGCAAAGAAGCTACTGAATTTTTAAACAAACCAAAGGAAAAACCAAGAGAAAGAATGCAGATGGTATCTACTAAGAAAGATCCAGAAAGTAGTGCGATTATAGGATTTGAAAATATGAGTGATCCAGTTTCTGTACAAACTATAACTGGTGAAATGAATGATGTAACAATTGAAGGATACATATTTGGTAAAGAATTATTTGAGTCAACAAAAAGTGTATTTAAAATTATAACTTTAAAAGTATCAGATTTATCAGATAGTATCTTAGTAAAAATATTCTTTAGAAATGAAGAAGATTTTAATAGAGTAAATGGTGAATTAAATGAAAATTCTTGGTATAAAATAAATGGTAGAGTATCATTTGATACATTCGCAAATGATTATGTATTAAGTGCTAGAAATATTGTTCCTATCGAAAGTAAATTTAAAGAAGAAAAAGATACTGAAGAAGAAAAAAGAGTAGAACTACATGCTCATACTATTATGAGTCAAATGGATGGAGTAGTTTCAGTAGAAGACTTAATAAAACAAGCAAAAAAATGGGGACATAGAGGAATAGCTGTTACAGACCATGATGGAGTACAAGCATTCCCAAATGCATTTAACTTAGTAAGAGGAATGAATAAAGATTTAAAAGAAGGCGAAGAACCTTTTAAAGTAATATATGGGTGCGAACTTGTTATGGTTGATGACAATATTGATATTGTAATAAGACCAACAGATGAAGGAATATTAGATGCAACATATGTAGTATTCGACCTTGAAACAACAGGTTTTAATGCCGGTGGTGCAGACTCGATTATTGAAATAGGTGCTACTAAAATAAGAAATGGTGAAATACTAGATTCATTTGATGAACTTATTGATCCAAAAAGAAAATTACCACAAAAGATAATTGATGTAACACATATTACTGATGATATGCTTGTAGGTAAGATGAATGAAGAAGAAGGCGTAAAGAAATTTATTGAATGGATAGGCGGAGAAAATGTTCCTATGGTTGCTCACAATGCAAAATTCGACGTATCATTCATTGAAATGGCATATAAAAAATATGATTTAGGTGAATTTAAAAATCCAGTAATAGATACACTTGAACTTTCTCGTGCACTTGATAATACAGAAGCAAGACATAGTTTATCAGCAATTACAAAAAGATATGGAGTTGTATTTGATGAAGATGCACACCATAGAGCAAACTACGATGCTGAAGGAACAGCTTTAGTACTTCATAAAATGCTTAAAAAAATGTATGATCAAAACTTTAGAAAAATAAGTGAATTAAATAACTTAGTACCAAAAGATGAAATACATAAATATGGTAAAACACATGATATAAATATACTTACATTAACAAGAGAAGGATTAAAAAATCTATTTACAATCGTTTCTTATGCAAATACTAAATATTTATATAAAACACCTAGAATACTTAGAAGTGAAATAGAAAAATATAGAAAAGGTTTATTAATAGGTAGTGGATGCTATCAAAGTGAAGTATTTACTAGTGCTAGTACAAAAAGTGATGAAGAACTTGCTAATATAATTAAATTTTATGATTATGTTGAAGTACAACCAGTAGATGAATACTGTCATTTAGTACCATCTGTATTTGAAAATGAAGCACAACTTATTCAAAATATAGAAAAAATAGTTAGAGTTACAGAAGAAGCAGGTAAGATAATTGTCGCAACAGGAGATGTACACCACTTAAAGAAAGAAGATAAGATTTATAGAGAAATAATCATAAATCAAAATGTACCAGGTAGAGGAAGACATCCACTTATTAGAAATAGTAAAGGTGGACAAATACCATCACAACATTTTAGAACAACAAATGAAATGCTTGAAAACTTTGAATTCTTAGGAAAAGAAAAAGCAAAAGAACTTGTAATAACAAATCCAAATAAAATACTTGATATGACAGAAGTATTTGATGTAATAATTCAAACAGGAGGAGTACCTTTTTCACCAAGGGTAAAAGCAGATGATGGTAAAACTTATCTTGATTGCCCTAGAGTGGTTACAGACCTTGTATATGAAAAAGCAAATAATTGGTATGGTGATCCACTTCCATATAATATTGAATCAAGACTAGGTACAGAACTTTATGGTGATATAGTTTTAACAAGTGTAAAATATTATCTTGATAAAAGTTTAAGTGATGAAGAAAAAGAAATTGAATCATTTAAACAATTACATGATGTTATTGTAAAAGGTTCGGATGCTGTTAAAGAATTAGTTAGAAAGTATTTAGTAGATACTAGTGAAGAAGAATTAACCGGTGATGAACTAGAAAAGAAACTAAAGAAAAGCTTAGGTGGAGTAATAGGTGCTGGATTCGATCCTATTTACTTGATTGCACAAAGACTAGTTAAAAAATCAAATAATGATGGCTTCTTAGTTGGTTCAAGAGGATCGGTTGGATCTAGTTTCGTCGCAACAATGATGGGAATAACAGAAGTAAATCCACTTGCGGCTCACTATAGATGTCCAAAATGTAAACATAGTATATTTGAAGAAGATGGAAAAGCATTAGGTGCGACTTATTCAAGTGGTTTTGATTTACCTAATAAAAATTGTCCAAAATGTGGTACTTTGATGCTTAAAGATGGACAAGATATTCCATTTGCTACATTCCTTGGATTTAATGCAGATAAAGTTCCAGATATAGATCTTAACTTTTCAGATTTAAACCAAGCAGCAATCCATGAATATACAAAGGTATTATTTGGTGTTGATAATGTTTATAGAGCAGGTACAATAGGTACTGTCGCAGAAAAAACAGCATATGGTTATACAAAAGGATTCTTTGAAGATAAAGGTATAGAAAAAAGATCAATAGAAATAGAAAGACTTTCAAAGGGATGCACTGGTGTTAAAAAAACTACAGGACAACATCCAGGTGGAATAGTAGTTATACCAGATTATATGGATGTATTTGATTTTACACCATTCCAGTTTCCAGCAGATGATCCAAATTCTGCATGGAGAACAACACACTTTGATTATCATAAAATTGAAGATGATGTATTAAAACTAGATATATTGGGTCACTCAGATCCAACACAACTTCGTATGATACAAGATATGACAGGAACAGATGTTACAGAAGTTCCACTAGATGATAAAGAAACAATGGGAATATTCTTGTCACCTGCGCCACTTGGCGTAACAAAAGATCAAATAATGTGTAATACAGGTACTCTTGGTATACCAGAATTTGGTACGAAATTTACAGTACAAATGGTTGAAGATACTAAACCAAAAACATTTGCCGAATTAATTAAAATATCTGGTTTATCACATGGTACTGATGTTTGGCTAGGTAATGCACAAGATTTAATAAAAAATAATATTGTACCATTCTCTGAAGTAATAGGATGTCGTGATGATATAATGGTATATCTAATGTATAATGGTCTTAAACCTATTACAGCGTTTAAAATAATGGAGTTTGTAAGAAAAGGTAGAGCAAGTAAACCAAAAGATCATGATCAATGGGTTGAATATGAACAAATATTAAAAGATGCTGGAATAAAAGATTGGTTTATTGAATCATGTCATAAAATAAAGTACATGTTCCCAAAAGCCCATGCCGCAGCATATGTAACAAGTGCATTTAGGGTTGCTTGGTATAAAGTTCATATGCCAGTATATTACTATGCATCTTGGCTTTCATGTAAAGCAACAGATGTTGATATTATTTCTATGATAAAAGGTTATGACGCTATTAAAGATAAACTTACAGAAATAACTAATAAAGGAAGAGATGCATCTAATAAAGAATTAGGTACATATGAATCACTTCATCTATGTTTAGAAGCAGCAGCTAGAGGTATAAAATTCTTAAATGTTGATTTATATAAGAGTGCTGCGACTACTTTTGGAGCAGCTAGTGAAACAGAAGTAATTCCTCCATTTAATGCAATTGAAGGACTTGGTGATACAGTTGCTAATAATATAGTTGAAGAAAGAGAAAAAGGTCCATTTATATCAATTGAGGAATTCCAGATAAGATGTAAAGTATCAGGTACTTTAATAGATAAAATGAGATTAATGGGTATATTTGGTGATATGCCTGAAACAAGTCAGCTTAGTTTATTTTAACAAAAATATACACAAATTATTGATTTTTGTGCATTACTTTGTTACGCTTTATTTGTAATAAAATATAATGTTTTAGAATCAAATTATCAATTTAATTTAAATTTTTAAGAATATTATTGATGTTATATTTGAAGAATTTTTAATGAAAAAATACTAGTTTGCAAAAATAAAATATTGTGTTATAATATTTTTAGTTTAAAAGTTGTGATGAGGAAGTAGTAATATAATTAATATTTTTTAAGAGAGTTAGCGTATGGTGAGAAGCTAATAAAATATATTATATGAATTCACCCTCTGAATGTATAATGAAAAGTTATAACGTTTATCTAGCGTTAATAGATTAAAGAGCATAGAAATATCTATGAAGTAAGGTGGTACCGCGAAAAATCGTCCTTACATCATAGGTATTTTTTTTGGAGGTAAATATGAAAAAGAGGTTTATATTTGATCTTGATGGAACACTTCTTCATGGTGATTTTAATGTTGAAAGAGATTACTTTAAAAGTGTATTAAATGAAGAAGATTCCGAAAAATTTATTTTACTGTATTTTGAAAAATTACTTGAATATGAAAGTATGCACGAAAAATATGATTCAAAAGTATTAAGTAAATTTTTAAGTGAGAAAACAGGTATAAATATTACAAGTGAAATAATAGAGGGTTGGGTAAAAGTAAATGCAACAATGAATGATAAATTACTTGATGAAACTAAAAGTATGCTTGAATATTTAAAAAGTAAAGATAAAAGTTTAGTAGTACTTACAAATTGGTTTAAATATACACAAGAAGAAAGACTTAGAAATGCTGGAATATTTGAGTATTTTGATGAAATATACGCAGGTGATTTAAATTTAAAACCAAACAAAGAAAGTTATTTAAATGCATGTGGTAACTATCATGTAAATGAATGTATAATGATAGGTGACACAATAGAAAAGGATGTAATTGGTCCAAATAAATTTGGAATAGATTCAATTTATTATAATCCTGAAAATAAGGAATATGATAAGAGTAAGATATTAAGTATAAATAGTTTTGATAAGATAAAGGAGATGTTTTAAAATGAATAAAGAAGAAAGAGTAAAAAATTTAAAAGAAGAAATTATAGAAAAATTAAAATGTCGTTATGGGTTTAATATAGAAAGAAAATTATATGAAAGTAAAAAGCTATAAGACTAGTTACATATTGGATAACATAGAGTCATCAGTAGATGAATTTATAAATTATAATAAAAAATTAGGGAGAGTGAAAGTATGTTAAAAACAAACAAAGAAAATTTAGTAAAATGGTCAGTACAAGGAAAAATACATCATCCACTAGGTGGAAATTACAGAATAACTTTTGATGGAAAGCCAATGGTACTTCCAGCAACAGGTGGTATATCATATAACGTTAAAATAGGAGATAGTGCTTTTAATTGGGTAGGAGACCATGTTGAACCAGGTGTATCTATAAGAAACGAAAATACAACTGAAAATGCAGCATTAACTACATTTGCATGTATTGGTAACGAAGCAAAGGTTGTATCAGGAGATGCTAAAGGTAAAAAAGGTTATGTAACAGGGATGCATGGTGGTATAGAACATGTTATGATTTACTTTGATGAAGAAACTTTAGAAGATTTAGCTATAGATGATAAAATATTAGTTAAAGCTTATGGTCAAGGATTAAGCATAGAAAATCACGAAGATATAGCAGTTATGAGTATAGACCCAAATTTATTTGAAAAACTAGGAATAACAGAAAAGGATGGAAAACTACAAGTTCCAGTTGTTGCTAAAGTTCCAGCATATTTAATGGGGTCAGGAACAGGTTCTTCAAATGCTTATAGTGGAGATTATGATATAATGACTGCTGATAAAGAAGAAATAAAAAGACTTGGACTTGATAAATTAAGATTTGGAGATTTAGTATTACTTCAAGACCACGATAATACTTATGGAACAGGATACTTAGGTGGAGCTATTTCAATAGGTGTTATAATACATAGTGACTGTGTAAAATCAGGTCATGGTCCTGGTGTTACAGTTATAATGAGTTCATCAAAGGGTAACATAGAAGGTGTAATAGATTCAAATGCTAACATAGGATACTACATGAACAAATAAGGAGAATCATTATGAAAGTAGGATTTATAGGAGCAGGAAACATGGCAAGTGCTATGATAGGTGGAATAATAAACTCTAAACTACTAAGCCCATCAAATATTATAGCAAGTGCAAAAACTGATAAAACATTAGACAATATAAAAGAAAAATATAAAATAAAAAAAGCTTAATAGTAAAGATACGAAAAATATCTACTGTTAGGCTTTATTTTTAGTTTGTTTATATATTTTATGGAAAATACTAAAAAGGTACATTTTAAATTATATATTTTTTTATTAAGTTATAAACTTAATAAAAAAATAAAAACGTAGCAATGCTAATAAAATTAAGAAAAAATGAAAATTTTGTCGAAAAATATTTTTAAAAAATATAAAAAAGATATTGCATTTTTTGTTGGTATATGATATAAAATTGAATATACAATAATTATTAAGTTTATAACTTAA
>ERZ773138.2198-NODE-2198-length-15546-cov-8.666000_pt1 | contig 15546 bp, 10 predicted proteins | sample MGYA00511114_ERZ773138 | MGnify/ENA primary metagenome ERZ773138 (study PRJEB29015, sample SAMEA2737805) | human gut metagenome | biome: human gut; feature: human-associated habitat; material: faeces | place: China | collected 2012 ...
GCAACCGCCGTAGGCGGCTCTTAGCGCGTAGACTGAAGGTGGCCCCGCAGGGCCGGATGAGGGGCAAGTCTGCGGTTGTATCCCATCAGTGGGCTGCAATGGCAAGGTTGCCCCTCATCAGTCCGCTTCGCGGACAGCTTCCCCCAAGGGGGAAAGCCTTTATTAGCAGCCCTGCCGCTTTGCGGCCTCGACTGTGTTCAGCATGAGCATGGCGCGGGTCATCGGGCCGACACCGCCGGGGACGGGGGTGATGTAGGCGGCCTTCTCGGCAGCCTCGGCAAAATTGACATCGCCGTGCAGCTTGCCGTCCGCACCGCGGTTGATGCCCACATCAATGACCACAGCGCCGGGCTTGACCATATCGCCGGTCACAAAGCCCTCGCGGCCGACGGCAGCCACCAGAATATCAGCGGCGGCGCAGACCTCTTTGAGGTTTGCCGTCTTGGAGTGGCAGATCGTGACCGTGGCGTTCCTGGCCAGCAGCAGCAGCGCCGCCGGCTTGCCCACGATGTTGGAGCGGCCGATGACCACCGCGTTCTTGCCGGCGATCTCAGTGCCGGTGGACTCGATCATCCGGATGCAGCCCGCCGGGGTGCAGGGCAGATAGCACGGCTCGCCGATCTGCATCCGGCCGACATTGACGGGCGAAAAGCCGTCCACATCCTTCTCCGGCGGGATGGCGTCAATAACGGCCTTCTCGTCGATCTGGGCAGGCAGCGGCAGCTGCACCAGAATACCGTGGACGGCGGCATCCTCCGCCAGCTTTTTCACCTCGGCCAGCAGTGCCTCCTGCGTGGTGTCGGCGGGCAGGTTGATGCTGCGGCTCTCAATGCCGCACTGCGCGCAGTCGTTGATCTTGCCGCGGACATAGACCTGACTGGCGGGGTTCTCGCCCACCAGAATGACCGCCAGGCAGGGGTTGATGCCCCGGCTTTTCAGCTCCCTGACCTTTTCTGCGGCCTCGGCCTTTGTGGCTGCGGCCAATGCCTTGCCGTCAATGATGGCTGCTCCCATGATACTTTCCCTCTTTCAAATATATTTTTTGTCCGCACAGGGCGGGCAAAGCGGTGTCAGCCCTTACACCAGCAGCACCTATCGCCGTACTGCAAGCGGTTGCCGGTTATTCCTGCGGGCCCTCTATTTCTTCGATCTCCACGGTGTTCAAATCCAGCGCATCAAGACGCGCGTTCATAGCATCGGTGGCCTTGACGAATTCGGCGTGGGGCGCATTGGCAGGCAGGGTGTCCGGGGTGAACCGCTCCCCTGCCTCGGCCTGTTTTTTGATGTCCCTCACAGCCAGCGTGACGGTCAGCGTTTTTCCCTTGGCGCTGCGCAGGCCGATGACCATCAGCACAGCTGCCGCGAGCACCGAGCCGATGGCCACCAGCTGGCTGGCCCGCAGCCCCGTGCTGCCGATGAGCAGCGAGTCGGTGCGCAGCCCCTCGATCCATGCGCGGCCAAGGCCGTACCAGATGACATACCCGAGGAAGATCTGCCCGTTGAAGCGCCGTTTTTTAAAGAACGCAGCCAGCGCAAGAAAGCCGACCAGACACCAGATGCTCTCATACAAAAATGTGGGATGCACCGGGGCCGTGGGGTCCACCGTCATGCCAGCAGGCAGCGTGACCTGCACGGATCGGAGATAAGCCTCGGTCCCCTCGCTGTACATGCCCCAGGGCAGCGTTGTGTTTGTGCCGAACGCCTCCTGATTGACGAAGTTGCCCCAGCGGCCGATGCCCTGCCCGATGAGGAACCCCAGCGAGACAAGATCAAACAGCGGCAGCAGCGGCACCTTGCGCCATCTGGCGGCCAGCCCGCCAAAGATAAATGCGCCGAGGACCGCGCCGTAGATGGCGATGCCGCCCTTACGGATGTCGATCATCTCCCAGATGCTCTGGTAGGCAAAGGGCGCCATAGCCACATAGTAGATGCGGGCGCATACGATGGCCATCACAGTGCCGATGGCCACCACATCGACCAGTCGGTCGGAGTCAATGCCGTAGTCCACGGCATTGCGGAAGGCGTAGAGCATTGCCAGCAGCATACCCGCCGCAATGATAACGCCGTACCAATAGATATTGAACCCGCCGATGGACAGCGCCACCCGGTTCACGGTCAGGTCAAGGCCCAACCCGGGAAATTGCACATGATAGATCATTTTTACCTTTCCCCTCTTTACGCTTCTGCCGGGTCGATCTGCACATAGGCGCGGTTTTCCTCCCGCAGGGCCGTGCGCAGCAGGGCGTTTGCATCGTCCACCGTCAGCTCAGCCAGTGCAGCGATCTCGTCAGCCAGCGTGCGGCCCTTCAGGCAGGCCGCAGCGGCCTCCTCGGCAGCATCGTCCACGGCCTCGACATCGCCCAGCAGCTCTCCGTACATCTGGTTTTTCACCAGCATAAAGACCTCGGGGTCCACACCGTCACGGCGCATCCGCTCGATCTCTGCCTGCAGCAGATCCACGACCTCACGCGGGGTATCGCTCTCGCCGGTAAAGGCCACGGCGCAGGCACCGCGCACCGCGATGAAATCGCCCGAGAACTCCGGGTTGACAAGCGCCTCATCGTACAGGCGGCGGTAGAGTTTCGTCAGGCCGCCGACAACGAGATCCCCCAGCATATCCAGCAGCAGCTCCCGCTTTATATCCCCCTCGGCCAGCGGCTCCTCCCGGTAAGCCACACCGAAGCAGGGCTTTGTGACGGGCATTGTAAAGACAGCCTCCCTGTGGGGCAGCGGGCCGCTCTGCGCGGGGATTGCCCACTCGACCTCATGCGGGGCGCGGGCGCGGTAAAGCCCGTTGCGCTTGCAGGCATCGACCGCCTGCGCCAGCGTGATCTTGCCGGCCACGCTCAGCACCATGTTGGAGGGCGCGTAGAACGCCTTGGTGCAGCTGTAAAGCATCTGCGGCGTCAGCTCGGCAATGCTCTCGACCGTGCCGGCGATGTCGTCCCGCAGCGGGTGGTCCGCATACAGGCAGCGGAACAGTGCGTTCAGCAGCCGCCAGTCGGGGCTGTCATCGTACATCTTGATCTCCTGCCCGATGATGCCCTGCTCCTTGGCGATGGTGGCCTTGGTAAACCACGGCTTGCCGACCATGCCCAGCAAAATGTCAAGGTTTTCGTCGATCTTCTGCGTGGCGGAGAAGAGATAGCAGGTGCGGTCATAGCTGGTAAAGGCGTTGGCCGAGGCACCGGTCTTGGCATAAAAATTGAAAGAGTCGCCCTTGGGCGTCTCGCACATCTTATGCTCCAGAAAATGCGCCGTGCCGGCGGGCAGCGTGACCTGTTTGCCGTCCAGCTTGAAGGCGCGGTGGATTGAGCCGAAGCCGGTGGCGTAGATGGCGTGTACGCTGCTGTAGCCCGGCATCGTGCGGCAAAGCACGGTCAGGCCGCTGGGCAGTACAACACTTTCACAGCTTACGGCGGCGGCAGCACGGCTCTGGGCCGCCTCAAAAGCGGCGTGGTCGTTATTCAACATCCTCGCTGCCTCCTTTCCCCTGCGTGCCCGGCTCGGCGGTCACGGCGTAACAGACGGAATAGTGGTAGCTCTGCAGCGTCTGGCGCACCTCGTCCAGACTGACGGCGCCGGTCAGAACCTTGCCGTACTCCGGCGGGTAGAGCGGCTCGCCGCGGGTGATCTGGCCGTAGTACCAGTTTTCAAGCGCAGCAAGGCTGTCCCCCAGCGCGTCCATGCTGGACAGCAGGCCGCGGCGGCAGTCATCAACCTCTTCCTGCGTGATGGGGCCGTTTTTCAGCCCCTCCAGCTCGGCAAGGATGGCGGCCTCGGCCTGCTGCTCCCTGCCCGGTTCGACGCCGGAGTCGATCATCATGACGCCGGTGGCCCGCTGGGCAGCAGAGCCGCAATAGTAGCAGAGGGACTGCTTTTCCCGCACATTGCGGAACAGGCGGCTGGTCGCAGAGCCGCCCAGCACACTCATCGCAACGCGCAGGATGCTGACGCTGGGCGGGTTGGGGTGCTCCTCGCCGGTCGTGAACAGCATACACAGCTTGGCCTGCGTCAAACCGGGGATCTCCTCCTTAAAGTGGCGCAGCGGCGTGGCAGGCATCGCGGTGGGGGCAGCAAACGGCTGCGGATCGCGGTGCAGACCCTCCAGCTTTTTCAGCAGCAGATCGGCCACGCGGGCCTCCTCCACGCCCTGCACCATCACATCAATGGATGCGGTGGAGAGGATGCGGTCATACTCAGCCTTGAGGCTTTGCGGGGTCACATGGACCAGCTCGCCGGGGTAGCCGCCCAGCTCGATGCCGGCCGGGGTATCGCCGTAGAATTTGCGGCGGGCCTGACGCACACAGTAAAGCCGCTTGGAGTTGAACTCCGCCTCAAGACGGCGGGCCTGCGTTTCCGTTTCGATGCGCACGGCCTCGGGGTCAAAGGCACCGTCCACAAGATACGGGTCAAAGATCGTGCCGAACACGATGTCGGCATAGGCATCGGTCAGATTCTCCCCCGCCAGTGCGTAAGCGTCCTTGATGCCGCAGATGTCGGCGGAAAGCACGCGGTCGGTGCCCGCGCTGGCAAGGTCAACGCCGAGGTCCGCGCCGTACAGCTCCGCCAGACGGCGGGACAGGGCGGTCATATCGGGGCAGGCCGCATAGCCGCGCTCCAGCACAAGGGCCAGCACGGCGGCATCGGTGGCAGATTCCCGCCGGGCCGGGAAACGCAGATGCAGCGTGATGCGGCAGCGGTTGAATTTAGCAGCATCCAGCGTTGTGATGTATACGCCGGGTGCGAGTTGTTTACGTTCCAAATCATTATTCCTTTCAAACATCAATAGATATTGGTATTATACCGCTTTAACGACATAAAGTAAACAAAAAACTTGCAACAGATGCTATATATTGTTTATAATAGAGATTATGAAAGCCCGATTTGCAGGGCGGCCAGCCCTCTGGCCGCCGCGGGGTGAGGACACCCCGCCCTACGCCCCCATGAAAAGGGGCATCCACCGTACACTTGCGGGCCGGGCATGCCCGGCCCCTACAAAGCCCCTTTTAAATGGGTTGTAGGGGCGGATGCTTGCATCCGCCCGCAGGTCGGCAGCCTCTTTGCGGGTCGATGCAAGCATCGACCCCTACAGGGTCAGTGTCAGCCCAAAAACGCGGGCAGCTTTTCTGCCAGCTTCTCCATTGCACGGCCTCTATGGCTGATGGCGTCCTTTTCCGCCGGGGTCAGCTGGGCATAGCTGCGGCCCTCGGTGTTGGGGCGGCAGCCATCGGGCGTGCCGTATGCATCGGGGATAAACAGCGGGTCATAGCCAAAGCCGTAGTCCCCGTTCTGTAAGCTGAACGCAATGCGCCCCGGGCACTCGCCCTCGACCTCGAGCGCACGGCCGTCCGGCAGCATAAAGCAGACGGCGGACACAAACTTTGCGCCGCGCTGCCCTTCCGGCACATCGGCCATCTCGCGCAGCAGCTTTTCGTTGTTGGCATCGTCATCGCCGTGGTGCCCGGCATAGCGGGCGCTGTAAACGCCGGGCGCACCGTTCAATGCATCGGTGCAAAGGCCCGAATCGTCCGCCACGGTGGGCAGGCCGCTGGCCTTGCAGAACGCCTCGGCCTTGATGCGTGCATTTTCGGCAAAGGTCGTGCCGGTCTCCTCGGGGTCGAGCGCAATGCCCAGCTCCCGCAGGCTTTTGACCTCATGGCCCATCCGCTCCAGAATGCGGCGCAGCTCCTTCAGCTTGCCGGCATTGTTGCTTGCTGCGCAGACGATCATGCTTCGCCCTCCTCTGTGTTATCGGCCTTTTCTTCCTTCTGCAAAGCCGATTCCGGCAGTAGGCTCTCGACAAAGGTCTGGGCATCAAACTCCATCAGATCGTCGATTTTTTCACCCACACCGATGAACCGGATCGGCAGGCCGAGGTTCTCCCAGACGGAGACCGCACAGCCGCCGCGCGGTGTGCCGTCCAGCTTGGTCAGCACCACGCCGGTGGCGCTGGCAGCGCGGCAGAACTCATGTGCCTGACTGATGGCGTTCTGGCCGGTGATGGCGTCCAGCACCAGCAGCACCTCTAGGCTGGCCTCGGGGCTGGCCTTTTTGACGCTGCGGGAAATCTTGGACAGCTCGTCCATCAGGCCCTTTTTGTTGTGCAGGCGGCCTGCGGTGTCGGCAATGACCATGTCATAGCCGCGAGCCGTAGCGCTCTTGACCGCGTCAAAAATGACGGCGGCCGGGTCGGCGCCCATGCCGGCCTGCACCAGCGGCACCTCCGCCCGCTCGGCCCAAAGCTCAAGCTGCTCACTGGCGGCAGCGCGGAAGGTATCGCCCGCTGCCAGCATGACGCGGCGGCCCTGCTTTTTGTACAGGCTTGCCAGCTTGGCGATCGTGGTCGTCTTGCCCACACCGTTGACGCCGATGACCAGAATGACCGCAGGCTTGCCGTCCAGCTCCATCGGGTAGCGGGGGGTCAGCTCCTGACAGATGATGCCGCGCAGGGCGTCCAGCGCCTCCTGCCCGGTCTTGAGGTGCTTTTCCTCGACCTGATCGTGCAGTTCGTCCACAAGGCGCACGGCGCAGGCGGGGCCGACATCGGCCAGAATGAGCTGCTCCTCCAGCCGGTCATACAGGTCATCATCGATCTGCGCGTTGGTCAGCGTATTGACGATGCTCTGGAAAAAGCCGGTGCGGGTCTTTTCCAGACCGCGCTTGACCTTTTGCTGCTCCTGAAACTCCTCTTCCGTAATATCGCGTTTGAAAAAGTTGAAAAAGCCCATAGCTGGCCCTCCTTACTTTTGATTTGCCGCCCCGTAGGGGCCGGACATGTCCTGTCCGCGGGTTTGTGTGGCTTCCCATTGGCGGGTGGTCGTATTTATGTGGCGGGCCGGGCATGCCCGGCCCCTACATGCCATCAGGTAATCAGCTCCGCGTTCACCTTATCCAGATCAAGGCGCAAAATCTTGGAGACGCCGTCCTCCTGCATCGTGACGCCGTAGAGGACATCGGCGGCCTCCATCGTGCCGCGGCGGTGGGTGATGACGATAAACTGGGTGTTATCGGTCATGCGGCGCAGATACTGCGCGTAGCGCGCCACATTCACATCGTCCAGCGCCGCCTCGATCTCATCGAGGAAGCAGAACGGTGCCGGGTTGACATTCAGAATGGCGAAGTAGATCGAAATTGCGACCAGCGCCTGCTCGCCGCCGGAAAGTGCGCTCAGATTCTTGATGACCTTGCCGGGGGGCGAGACCTCGATCTCGATGCCGGATTCCAGCACATTCGCCTCGTCCGACAGATACAGCCGTGCATGTCCGCCGCCGAACAGCTCCTTGAAGATCTGCTGGAAGTGGGTGTTGATCTGCTTGAAGCTTGTTGTGAACAGCTCCTCCATCTCGCTGCACAGCTCGGCGATCATCTTTGTCAGCTCGGACTTTGCCTTTTCGACATCGGTGACCTGCGCCTTGAGGAAGTCGTAGCGCTCCTTGACCTCCTTGTACTCGTCGATGGCGCCCACATTGACATTGCCCAGACCGCGGATCTTGCTGCGGACCTCGGCCACGCTGCGGCGCAGTTCGGTCAGGCTCTCAAACGGTACGCAATGGCTGCGGGCCTCGCCCTCGGTCAGCTGGTACTCCTCCCACAGCTTGCTGTTGGTATCGTTCAGCTCGGTCTCGGCGGCGGTGCGGCGCTCGGCCAGGCGGGCCATCTCGCCGCTCATCCGCTCGCGCTCGTCGGTCAGGGCGCGGTTGTCCTGCCCCAGCTTCGAGATCGCAGTCTCCTTTTCGAGGCGGGCCGCGTTGGCAGATCGAATCGTTTCCTCCGCGGCGGCAATTTTCTGCTGGTTGTCGCCGCGCACGCGCTCCATCTCGGCGATTTTCAGCGCGTTGGCCTCGATTTTTGCCTTGGCGGCCTCAATCGCCGTCTGCAGCTCGCGGGCGCGGGCATCGGCCTCGCCGGTACGGCTCCGCAAGCCCTCCAGCGCGGCCTCATGCAGGCCGACGTCCTTCTCGTCCGCCAGGCGCTGCAGCTGCTTTTCGGACAGCTCACCGGTGATTTTTTCGCGTTCTGCCGTCAGGCTGCCCGTGCTTTCGCCCAAGGCGGCCAGCTCGGCGGTGTACTGCGCCAGCTCGGCCTCGGCGTCGGTCCGGGCCTTCTCGGCCTCGGTGCGCGCGGTCTCGTTCCGGGTCACGGCGGCCTGCTGGGCGGCGATCTCAGCCTCGATGCTCCGGGCCGTCTCGTCGTACTGGGCGGCGGCCTTCGTCAGGCGCTCGAGCTCGAGGTTCGCGCGGACGTGCTCCGTTGCGGCGTTCATGCCCTCGCCCTCGGCACCGGCCAGCTGGGCCGAGAGGTTGTCCACCTCGGCCTTGCGGGCGGCCAATTCCTTTTCCGCCTCGGTGCGTTTCTGCTCGAGCTTCGTCAGCTTGCTGCGCAGCTCGTCCAGCTCCTGCTTGCGGCTGAACACACCGACGCTGCGGGCGGTGGAGCCGCCGGTGAACGAGCCGCCCGCGTTGATGACCTGGCCGTCCAGCGTGACGATGCGGTTCCGGTAGCCGAGGTTCCGCGCCACGGCGGACGCCTCGGTCAGGTCCTCGACCACGATGATGCGGCCCAGCAGATTGTCGATGATATGCTGATATTTCGGGTCTGTCCTGACCAGGTCGGCGGCGACCTCCGCCGTGCCGGTCAGGCGGCCCGTAAAGCGGGAGCCCTGCACGGTATCCAGCGGCAAAAACGTAGCGCGGCCTGCGCGCTCGTCCTTCAAAAAGCCGATGGCGGCGCGGGCACAGCCCTGGTCCTCGACGACGATATTCTGCAGCGCAAAGCCGAGCGCTGTCTCAATGGCGGTCTCGTAGCCCTTTTCGACGGTGATGATGCCTGCCACGGGGCCGATGATGCCCCGCAGCCGCCCGCCGCCCGCCGCGCGCATGACGGCCTTGACGCTCTGCTGGTAGCCGTCCATGTTGCGCTCCAGATCTTCCAGAATGTGGATGCGCTGGGCGGCGGCGGACCTTTCTCGGTCCGCCTTCTGCAGGTTGTCGGCAGCCTCGGCCTGCTGACGGCGGCGGCTGTCCAATTTCAGCTTCAGGCCCGCCTTGATGTTGTCGTTGCGGGTCACGGCCTCCTCGGCGTCCTTAAAGCGGCGCTCGGCGCGGCGGCGTTCCTCGTCGGTGGCGGCGGCGCCGGCTTTCAGCTCCTCAGCCTGGCGCTGTGCCTCGGCCAGGCGGTTGGCCGCAGCCTCCCCCGCCGACTGCGCCGACGCGGCGCTGACCCTGGCGGCGGTGGCGGTGTCCTGCAGGCGGGCCATGGCGGCGTCAATGACGTCGCGGCGCTCGCCGCTGGCAGCGGCCTTTTCCTCAAGGGCACGCAGGGCCTCGCGCAGCTCGGCCACGCGGGCGTCCAGCCCGGCCATGCCGCTTTTCAGCGTCTCGATGGCGGCGCGGTGGTCCGCGGCCTCGCGCTCGATGCTCTCGCGGTCCTGCCCGGCGCGCTCCAATTCGGACGCAGCCTCGTCGATGCGGAACCGGCTGTGCTCGCTCTCGTTTTTCAGGACGGCGATCTCGCTCTCGCTGCCGGCGTTTGCCTCGGTGATGGCGCGGATGTCGGCGTTGGCCTGCTCGACGGCCAGCATCAGCTGCTGGGCCTCGGCACGCAGGGACGCGCTTTTTTCGTCAAACTCGTCCAACTGGCGGCTCAGGCGGTCATAGTCGGCCTGGGCGGCCTCGTACTTGCGCTGCTGGTCGCGCAGCGAGTCGTTGGCGCGGCGGATGGCATCGACCCAGAGTGTGATCTCCAGCGTCTTGCGCCTCTCGCTCAATTCCAGAAACTGCTGGGCCTTCTCGCTGTCGCGTTTCAGGGGGCCGACGCGCTTTTCCAGCTCACCCAGAATGTCCCGCAGGCGCTCTAAGTTGCCCTCGGCGGCGTCCAGGCGGCGCTCGGCCTCGTTTTTGCGGTAGCGGTACTTGGCGATGCCGGACGCTTCCTCAAAAATTTCGCGGCGCTCCGCGGATTTTGCACCGACGATCTCGGCAATGCGGCCCTGCCCGACGATGGCATAGCCGTCGCGGCCAATGCCGGTGTCGAGCAGCAGCTCGTACACGTCCTTTAGGCGGACGTTCTGGCCGTTGATGGAGTATTCACTCTCGCCGCTGCGGTAGTACCGGCGGCCGATCGTGACCTCGTCGGCGTCCATATCCAGACCGTGGTCGCTGTTGTCGATGGTCAGTGCGACGGAGGCATAGCCCATGGCACCGCGGGACTGGGTGCCGCCGAAGATGACGTCCTCCATCTTGCCGCTGCCGCGCAGCTGCTTGGAGCTGGTCTCGCCCAGCACCCAGCGGATGGAGTCGGATATATTCGATTTGCCGGAGCCGTTCGGCCCGACAACACCGGTGATGCCCTCCCCGATGGCGATCTTTGTCTTATCGGGGAAGGATTTGAAGCCTTGGATTTCCAGTTCTTTCAGGCGCATGAAGTGGTGTTACCTTTCGATTCTGTCTGCGTGAAATTGCCCCCTTTATGGGGTGATCGTAGGGCGGGGTGCCCTCACCCCGCCCTGTATACCCGTAAACGGGCTGCGATTTTTATGCCGCGGGCCGGGCATGCCCGGCCCCTACAGAGCATCACTAAACGGCAATATTACTGCAATTTTTCCAGCGCCACCTTTGCAGCGTGCTGCTCGGCGGCTTTTTTGCTGCGGCCCTTGCCCTCGGCCAGCAGCTCGCCGTTGCGCCATACGCAGACGGTGAACTGCTTGTTGTGGTCGGGGCCGGTCTCGCCGGTGACCTCGTATTTCAAAACGGCGGAGGGGTCCTGCTGGACGACCTCCTGTAAACGGGTCTTGTAGTCGTCCTCGGCGGTCTTGCCCTCGGTGATGAAGGGCAGGATGAAATTGCGCGCGACCTCCATACCGCCGTCCAGATACAGCGCGGCGATGAGGGCCTCAAACGCATCGGAGACAACGCTGGGGCGGTTGCGCCCGCCGCCGAGATCCTCGCCATGGCCAAGGCGCAGATACTCGCCGAGGTGGATCTCCTGCGCGAACTGGAACAGCGCCTCCTCGCTGACGAGGCTTGCGCGCATCCGGGTCAGCTCGCCCTCGGGGCGGCCGGACTGGTGGAACAGATAGTCCGCCACCACAACGGACAGCACGCTGTCGCCCAGAAATTCCAGCCGCTCATTGTGGGTCGTGGCGACCTTGCTCTCGTTGGCATAGCTGGTATGGGTCATCGCAATGCGCAGCAGCGCAGGATTTTTGAATGTATACTGCAGGACCTCCTGCAGTTCTTCCGGTTTGTGAGCCATATTCTTTCACCTTTCCGGCTGGTCCGTAGGGGCCGGGCATGCCCGGCCCTCAACCTTATCTCGATTGCCCTTTTACAGGCGGTATTTTTTATGCCGCGGGCCGGACATGTCCGGCCCCTACAGGGCAGTTTTCCTTTTAAGCGTCCGCTTCTTCCTTCTGTGCAGCCACCTCTGCCAGCGCCTTCTCCATCGTGCCGCACAGGTCGTTGGCAACGCAGAGCTTGGCTTGACGGATGGCGTTCTTGATGCCCTTGGCGTGGCTGGAGCCGTGCGCCTTGATGACCGGCTTGGCGGCGCCCAGCAGCGGCGCGCCGCCGACCTCCTCGGAGTCCATCATCCGCTTGAGCTCACCCAGACCGCCCTTGATGCCCAGATAGCTGAGCTTGGTGATGATATTCTGCAAAAAGATCTTTTTCAGCATACCCAGCAGCGTCTTGGCAACGCCCTCGGTCAGCTTGAGGACCACATTGCCGACAAAGCCATCGCAGACCACGACATCGATCTCGCCGTCCATGATATAGCGCGGCTCTATGTTGCCGGCAAAATGGATGCAGGGGTTTGCCTTCAGCAGCTGGTGCGCCTCGCGGTAGGTGGGGGTGCCCTTCGTGTCCTCGGCGCCGTTGTTGACGAGTGCGACCTTCGGCGTTTCGCGGCCCATGACCTTTTCGGCGTAGACGCTGCCCATCGTGCCGAAGGCGTTGAGCATCTCGGGGCGGCACTCGACATTCGCACCGCAGTCCAGCAGCAGGAAATTCTGCTTAGCGCCGGGCATCGGGGTGGCCAGCGCCGGGCGCTTGACCCCCTTGACGGTGCGCACGATCAGGCTGGTGCCGACATGCAGCGCACCGGTGGAGCCGGCGCTGACAAAGGCATCGGCCTCGCCGTTCTTCAGCATGGTCAGGCCCTTCACAAGGCTGGAATCCTTCTTGTGGCGCACAGCCTTGACCGGGTCGTCATGCATGTCGATATTCTCGGTGCAGTTGATGATTTCAAACGGTGCAAGGTCAATTTTATTCTCTTTTGCGCAGTCGCGGATGGCTTTTTCCTCGCCCAGCAGCGCAAGCGCCATGCCGTCCCCAAACTCCGCCGCAGCCTGGCTTGCGCCCTGCAGCACACACAGCGGGGCGTTGTCGCCGCCTATGGCATCCACTAAAATTTTCATGCTTTATATTCCTCCGTCCATGCACGCATGGCGTCCTGTGCGGCCTGCGAAAGCGCCATATAGCGCTCCCGCTTGTCGCGGATGGCGTTGATCTCCTCGGTGCGGGGCAGTATGCCCATGTTCGCGCCCATCGGCTGGAAATCCTTGTTCGGGGTCGTGATATAGTCGAGCAGTGAGCCGCACATCGTGGCCGCCGGGGGCGGCGGCAGTTCGTGGCCCTGCAAGCGGGCGTAGATCTGGCGGGCGGCCAGCAGGCCGGACGCCGCGCTCTCCATATAGCCCTCGAAGCCGGTGATCTGCCCGGCAAAAAACACATTGGGGTGGTCTGCCAGAAACTGCTGCTTTGTCAGCACCTTGGGGCTTTCGAGGAAGGTGTTGCGGTGCATGACGCCGTACCGCACAAACTCGGCATGCTCCAGACCGGGGATCATGCTGAACACCCGCTTCTGCTCGCCCCATTTCAGGTTCGTCTGGAACCCGACAAGGTTGTAGAGCGTGCGGGCCGTGTTCTCGGCGCGCAGCTGCACAGCCGCCCACGGGCGGTGGCCGGTGCGCGGGTCGCGCAGGCCGACCGGGCGCAGCGGCCCAAAGCGTATCGTATCCGCGCCGCGCGCAGCCATGACCTCGATCGGCATACAGCCCTCGTACACGGTCAGATCGCCGTCAAAGTCGTGGAGCGGCGCGCGCTCGGCGGCGATGAGCGCCGCATGGAAGCTCTCATACTCCTCCTTATTAAAGGGGCAGTTCAGATAGTCGGCCTCGCCCCGGCCATAGCGGGAGGCGGCGAACACCTTGTCATAGTCAAGGCTTTCGGCCGTCACGATGGGAGCGACAGCGTCATAGAAGCTGAGCCGATGGTCCCCGGTCAGCGCTGCGACCGCCTGCGCCAGCGCGCCCTCAGTCAAAGGGCCGCTGGCAACGAGCACCGGTGCGCGCTCGTCCAGAGCGGTGACCTCCTCGCGCCGGACCGTGATGTTCGGGTGCTTTTCCACCATTTCGGTCACAGCGGCAGAAAACACATCCCGGTCGACAGCCAGCGCGCCGCCCGCCGCCACGCGGGCGGTCTCGGCGGCGGTCAGCAGGTGGCTGCCCATCATCTTCATTTCGATTTTCAAAAGGCCCGACGCGGAGTCGGGGCGCTCGGCCTTGAGCGAGTTTGAGCAGATCAGCTCTGCAAAGCCCGCGCTTTTATGGGCCGGGGAATATTTTGTGGGCTTCTGCTCGTACAGCTCGACCTGCACGCCGCGGTCTGCCAGCCAGAGTGCCGCCTCGCACCCGGCCAGACCGGCACCGATAATGTTAAGTTGCATACTTGTCCTCTCTCAGGCTCCCCTTTGCGGGGAGGCTTTAAAGCGGTCATTTTTTCTCAATCGCCTTCACAAACCCGCAGCCCTCTTTAGCGCAGTAGAGCTGGCCCTTCTTTTTGAACAGGGTGCTGCCGCACTGGGGGCAGCGCTCGGGCACCGGCTCGTCCCATGTCATATAATTGCACTTGGGGTAGTTGCTGCAGCCGTAGTAGACGCGGCCCTTGCTGCTTTTGCGCACCAGCATGTGGCCGCCGTCCAGCGGGCAGAGGCCGCCCGTGTCCTTGACGAGCGGGTGGGCGTTGCGGCACTCCGGAAAGCCGGAGCAGGCCACAAACTTGCCGTAGCGGCCCGACTTGATGACCATGGGGCGGCCGCACTTCTCGCAGATCTCATCGGTCGGGATATCCTCGACCTTGATGCGCTTGCCCTCCATGTTCTTCTCGGCCTGCTCCAGACTCTTCTCAAAGCCCTGATAGAACTCGTCGATCGTCTTGACCCAGTCTGCCTCGCCGGCCTCGACCACATCGAGCTTTTTCTCCATGTCAGCGCTGAATTTCACATTGACAATGTCGGGGAACTGCTCCATCATGACCGTGTTGACGGCCTGACCCAGCGGGGTCGTTTTCAGCTTTTTCTGGTCCTTCTCGACATAGCCGCGGTCCACGATGGTCGTGATGATCGGCGCGTAGGTGGACGGGCGGCCGATGCCGTTCTCCTCCAGCGCATGGATGAGCGTTGCCTCGGTGTAGAGCGGCGGCGGCTGGGTGAACTTCTGGTCCGCCGTCAGCTTTTTGAGCGCCAGCTTCTGGCCCTCCTCCAGCGGGGGCAGGGCGGTCTCCTTTTTCTTCGTGTCGTCAGTGGATTCCTCATACAGTGCCGTGAAGCCGTCAAACGACACCCGGAAGCCGGATGCGCGGAAAAGATACGCCCCCGCCGTGATGGATGCTGAGACCGTGTCCTGAATGCAGTCGGCCATCTGGCTTGCCATAAAGCGGCTCCAGATCAGGCGGTACAGCTTGGCAGTATCGCCGCTGATGCTCTGCTCGACCTCATCGGGGGTCAGCTCGGGCATCGAGGGGCGGATTGCTTCGTGGGCGTCCTGCGCCGCCGTGGCGGAGCGGCTCTTCCACTTGCGGGGCGTCTTGCAGACATAGCCTTCGCCCCAGCGGTCAGCGATAAAGGTTTTGGCGGCAGCCTGCGCCTCGGCAGCGATGCGCAGCGAGTCGGTACGCATGTAGGTGATCAGACCCACCGTGCCGTGCCCCGCAATGTCAACGCCTTCGTACAGGGTCTGGGCGGCGCGCATCGTCCGCGTGGCCGAGAAGCCGAACGCGCGGCTCGCGTCCTGCTGCAGCGTGGAGGTGATGAAGGGCGGCGCGGGCTGACGGCGGCGCTTGCCCTTTTCGATTTTGGTAATGGTGTAATCCTTGCCGTCCAGCGCGGCCAGCACGGCATCGGCCTGCTGCTTGTCCGTGACCGTCAGCTTTTTGCCGTCTGCCGTTGCCGCCAGCCGGGCGGTGAACTCGCCCTTTTCGCCCTGCGGGTGCAGCAGCGCGTCAATGTTCCAGTATTCGTCCGGCTTGAAGTTCTCGATCTCGATCTCGCGGTCGCGGATGAGCCGCACGGCCACGCTCTGCACACGGCCGGCGGAAAGGCCCCTGCGGACCTTTTTCCAGAGGAACGGGCTGAGCTTGTAGCCGACCAGACGGTCCAGCTCGCGCCGGGCCTGCTGTGCGTTGAAAAGGTCAATGTTGATGGCGCGGGGATGGGCCATGCCCTCCTTGACGCCCTTCTTCGTGATCTCGTCAAAGGTCACGCGGT
>ERZ773138.2200-NODE-2200-length-15526-cov-2.356279_pt1 | contig 15526 bp, 12 predicted proteins | sample MGYA00511114_ERZ773138 | MGnify/ENA primary metagenome ERZ773138 (study PRJEB29015, sample SAMEA2737805) | human gut metagenome | biome: human gut; feature: human-associated habitat; material: faeces | place: China | collected 2012 ...
CATCCACACGACCACGCCAAGCAACAGGCAAACTAGTATCCAGGGGAGAGTTTTCATATCCCTAAGTATTTACAGATACCCTTCACATGAAGAGAAACAATGGTCCGTTTACCTTCCTCCGATAACAAGAAATCTACATCTTCCCTGTTATCCTGAAAGAGATTCTCCGTCAAAACAGCCGGACACTTCGTATGCCTCAAGATATAAAAACTCCTTATCTGGATCACCGTCTGCCATATCCTTCCGTATTTTCATTCCAAGCAAGCATTCTTCAGCAGCCTCATACAGAAAATCAGCTAACTTATCGGCTTTTGTCTGCCCTACGCTAGTCCATGCTTCCCAACCACGTGCCTGCATCCAATTTGAGCCATTACCGGCTGCATTACAATGGATAGAAACAAGAATTGCTTCGGAAGCCTTATACTCGTTCACTCTCCGGCAACGTTCTGCCAATGGCACATCCACTTCTTCTTTCACGACCAGTTCCGCATCAATTCCTAATTTACGCAATTCAAATACTACACGCCCAGCTATTTCACGGGTATAGGCGTATTCTTTTAACCTACCATCCGGGGAACACTTGCCCGGAGTATTACTACCGTGACCGTTATCAATCAATATTTTCATTTTTTTCCTCCTTTTTATTAATTAGTGCAATTCTACGTGGTGGAATACGGCGACCGCATTCACTATCAGGCCGGTCACAGCGATTATGTTCAGCATCTTTCAACTGCAATTCTAGCTCATGACATTTATGTATCCAAGACAATTTATCATTTTGTTCATTACGTAATTCAACATAGATAGTATCTATCTTCATATCACGTTGTGCAATACGATCCTCTAACCAATCCACCTGCTTACGCTCATTCTCATCTTCCATAGAATCAGCAGAAGCATCTTCCTTACGCGCATTTGTTTTGCGATTCACGTAAAAATTAACGATCCATTTAATCGCTTCAAACCCGCCCAATGCTCCTAGTACAGCTAACCATTCATTTAAGCCCATTATTTTCTCAATCAATATAAATGAACAAGAACAACCAGTATAGCAATTATACCAGGAAACAAGACAGTAGCTAACGCATCCAGCCAATCAAAGACAAATCCACATTTCTTTTGAATGTACTCAACCACTATTGCAGCAATAACAGTTGTCGCTAAAGAAACAATAGCAGATTTACAGAAATCAATGCCTAATAGAAGGAAACAGAAAACAAGCATTACAGCAAAGACGAACATCCCGGCTTTGACGTGTGCCAGTCGGTTAGATTGCAAAAGCCAATCATACAATACTTTTATACCCATACTCATAGCGTTTAATTATTAATAAAATATTCTGTATGGAACAAATGTATTGAGTATAATAACGAGTTTTACAAAAATGGAAAATCTTGGAAATCAATTCTATGATAAATATCTATAAAACAAGACATTATAATTTTCATTTTTTCCATAAATAAAAAAGGGATGCTTGATAAGCACCCCTAAACAACCAACAGATTGAACTATTAATCCGTAAACATATACACGGAAAGATCAACCTTTTCTATTTCGTCTGAAATTGTATCTCCATACATTGTTAGACACACCCGATAGCGGTCAATACTTCTTTGAATCTGTTGCAAGGTAGGTTTCTCGGGATATTCCGAACTGGCAAAAGTTACCAGTTCTTCACCATTCTCACTGGTACCAACCACCCGGAAGTGATGACGTACAATCCAAGTTCCGTCCGGCTGTTGCTCGATAGGCTTAGCAATCCCACGCGGTAAGATATTTTTTTGATCCATGTTTTTTGATATGTTTAATTAGTTGTTTTCTATGGTTATATTTATTCTTCAATACAAACTTTTCAAAATGTCCTTCGATATAAACATATTCCCACCATTCAGGAAGCAACATCGCTGCAATTTTACGGCGGATATTGTACGTTGCAAAGTGTTTCATCAGGCCATAATAAGAGTTCATCGTACTCACAAACTTCTCAACATACGCTTCTGCAAATCCATTTTCAGCTATTCTATTAAATTTCCTGACAGCGTTATATGTGTTACCAACCACCCTGTTAGATACATAAATTCTACCAGGCAAAATGAACGCCCCTACAAACAAGACTCCTTTTTTATAATGCTGAAGATACAGTTTGCGTGGATGCAACCGTAAAAGGAGTTGTTCTTTCAGGAAACCATCAAGAAGATGGACTTTGGACAAAATTTCTTCCGGTGATTTCACTACGATACAAAAGTCATCAACAAAGCGTACATAATATATGAATCCCAGTATTTCCATCACGAAATAATCATATACAGACGCCAGAAAGTTGGCTATGAGTTGCGACGGCAGGTTCCCGATAGCCACTCCCCTGTCAGGGTCATTATGAAACAGACTTTTATTACTGGGAAGTTTGTCCCACATGGAGACGGGAGAGCGTCTGATACACTTATTTTGTGGACAATGAAAGATAGTAACGGCTAGAAGGTAAAGCAGACATTCAATATCATCGCCTTTATAATTGTCCCTTACGAATATGTTCAGCATTTCCCATACCAACGATTTCGAGATAGACATGAAGAAACTGAACAGGTCATCTTTGAAAATGTACGCATCGGCAGTATAATTCTCACTGACCTCGACTATCATGTTATTCAGATAGTGCACGGCAGACAGACATCCCTCACCTTTCCGGCAGTTCTTCGAGACGTTCCCTTGTTCCCGAAAACGTTCCTCTAAAATCGGCTCGATACGAAGAGCGATCCAGTGATGGACAACACGATCAATGAAAGCGGCGGCAAAAACCTCCCGATATACCGGGTAAGTCCGTATGAATACTTTTGAAAAGTCCGGTACATATTCACCGTAAATAATAGAATACCATAGCCGCACCAATGCAGACTGATAATCATTATAAAACTCAACACAATCCGTACTCGTTCTTTTCTGCCTGGCACAATCTTCGGATGCTTCGAAAATACTGCTAAGAAGTATGTCATAGATTATATTACCTGTTGCGGCGAGGGGACGAACCCGGTTCGCGTTCTGGCGGTTGTTCGTGTTGACGTTGCCGTTGTTGAAGTTCACGTTCCAACTGCTGGAAGCCGTTGCATCCGCTATCTTAGTCTTTCCCGGCTCATCACCGGGGGGATGCCCAATAAATAATTCTAATTGCTCACTCATAATCCCCTTGGTGATTATGACTCCGGCTTTGCGACTTGTTGCGATCCGTTAGCTTTTTGCCGTTGGAGATCTGCAACCGTTTTTTTGTACCAACCGGTACTTTGCTTACCGATGCTCTCTGCAAGCAGACAGATTTCGGCTGTTTGAGTCAGGCTGGTCAAATGTCGTTCTTCACACACTCTTAGCAGTAATTTCAATGCATCAAACTCACACAAAAACTTCATCAGATAATCTGCACGGTGCTCAAGGTTCATATCTGTATTTGCATAACGGATATATTCGCAACAATGGACGGCAAGCATCATCAACTCCGTACCAAATTCATACCGGAACGCCTTGGGGAATTGTTGCCGGGCATCAATGATAAGGTTCAGAAGCTTATACATCGAATTTGATATAGGAAGGTCTTGTGTAAGTGCCATGTTAATATTTTAATGTATGTATTAGAGGTCACAAAGTTAATAACTGTAAAGCAATTAACACAATTTTAGCTCAAAAAAGTGAAACTAAAAAGCCCCTGCCGGGGCTTTTTAGTTAGCTAACCCTCTAAGGGATAAAGAATTAAAGGGATAAAGCGTTTATTGCGGCGAGGGGACGAACCCGGCTCGCGTACTGGCGGCTGCCCGGGATGACGTAGCCGTAGGTGAAGCCCACGCCCCAACTGCTGGAAGCGTCATATTCGGTACTAGACCAATACCAATCATTTGTAAATATATTTTGACTACCAAACATAGAAGTTATGAGCTCATTGATTTCGGTTTTATACTTGGCCATAAGCATAAGTTCGCCCAGTGCGGGCAGGTTCCACACGGTTGTATCTTCAATTCCGTCAGATTCAAGCGTACAGGCTTTATAGGCTCTGGCAGCTTCGGCGGCAGGGGCGCCGACAGTTCCCTGGGTGTCCTTAACGCCTGCAAGGGTTTCTATTATAACATCGGTATTTTCTTTGCCGTCGAACGTATCATAGAGTCCTTGGTTACCACTGCCGTAGTTTTTCAGGCCGCGCAGGTCTGTGCCGTAGCCGCCCCATTTGAAGGTTTTCGTACCATCGGCGGCGACACAGTCACTTTTGGCGATAATGAACTGGTGGCACTCGGCACGTAGCCGGATGCCGATACGGATATACTTGGAGCGGTTATTCGCGCTCATGGAGTTCCATTCGGAAGCCGTGAAAAAGACTTGTTCACCGTCTTCAATCCGGAGCGTAGCCAAAGAAAGGTCAAGAAGCGTACCTGCCCATTTCATATATTTGGCGATGTCGCTTGCGGGGGTGTTTTCATTTACAGTTGTAAAACCTATTGACTTTAAAGCTTCTATCTGGTCTTGTTTATTCAGGCGCAGAAGCATGGCGCTGGCGATATTTTTATCCATTTTATTGTATAATATTAAGTTAATACTATTCAGAAGCAACAGCTCTCACATGGAGAAGATTTGAATTTTTGTTTTGATTCGTAATACGCCCGGTATTCAGTTCGAACGCCCAGGCGGAGTTAGTATCCCAAATTGTTGATGACCAGTAGTATTTATCAGTCATCAGCATACTGTCACTACTCCAAAAGGTACGCATCATCTCATTGATTTTATCCCGGTAGCGGTACATCAGAAGCATTTGGCCGGATGAAGGAAGGAACCAGTTGGATTCATCCTCGATACCGTCACTTTCCAAAGTGTAGGCACGGTATGCACGGGCGGCTTCGGCAGCCGGCGCACCGATTACACCGCTATTGTTTTGGTCTTTCAGGCCGGTGATAATCAGGTCGGTATCTTCCTCACCCGTGAAGCAGCCGTACATGGCACCCAGTCCTTTTTGGTTCAGGCCGTCTATGGCTTTACCCTGACCGCCCCAATAGAAGGTAGTAGTCATATCGGCATTATAGCACTCCTGGGCGGCGATTACGAAGGAGTGTCCATGGGCACGGATACGAAGCCCGCGTTTGATATACAGTTGCTTATTAGCGAGCGTAAGGGAGTTCCATTCGGCAGCAGTAAAGTATGCCTTGGAGTTATCAGAAATACGGTTACAGGCAAGAGTAAGGTCAAGCAGGCCGGCGGCCCACTTGATACGTTGTCCAAATTCAGATGCGCGGGAATTCTCGGTGACATCCGAGAAGCCCACGGCGTTCAGTGCTGCCACTTGTGCCTGTTTATTCAAGCGAAGCAGCGTTGCGCTTTGTTCATTCGTCATAGTTACTTGTTGATTAAATCATTAATATCCATATTGTCTTCAGCGAAGCGTTCGAGATATTCTTCGTAGGTTTCGCCATTATAATATTCAAGGACTTCATTGATGTTGTCCAGCGTTACGTTATCGTAGTACGGTTCTCCGCCATAAGACTCATTATTGAACCAGTTGATCAGGTCGATGTAGGCATCTATGACGGTAAGGATGACAAGGCCGTCAATACCGGATTCAAGGGATTCGATTTCATCCGTTTCACGGATAACTGTCAGTTCATACGTGCCATTGACTACCGGTTTATCCTGTCTGTTACCGTCCTCATCCATACCGGCGACTCCATATTCGAGAATGGCAAGAAGCTCGGAGCCGTCAGCCTTCAGGGTCATGTTCGAGATACGGAGCATGGAAAGCTTACGGGATGCCGCTTGTGAAGCGAGGACGTCACGGAGCATCTGAATGGCGTCAAGTTTAGGCGACGTTTCAAGACGCAGGCGTTGGACGTTCGGCATGGATTCTATTTGCAGGCCGGACGGGGCGGAAAGACCGGTATAGGTCAGTTCAGGAAGACCGACAAAACGGAGGCTTGTCATTGTTGGTGGAAGAGAGATGTCATTAATCGGAGAAGTCTCTGCAAGAGTGATGTTCTCCAGTTTGCTGCCGGACGCATTGATATGGGCGATACGTGGGCATTTGTCGGTAACGAGCGTAGCGATTTGTGTGTTCCGGATATCGAGTGATACGAGGAAGGGCATTTCGCCGCAGTTCAGCGAGGTAAGCGGTGCGTAAGAACCGATGGATTGTTCTGTATGGGTGTCAGAGCCCAAGATAAGGGTTTCCACAAGTTGCATGGCGGAGAAGCTCACCGTACTTGACAGGGAGATTTCAGACAGGTCGAGCAGCTTCATGCGGTCAGCCTGATAGATATACAGCAAGGCGCCTTCCTCATGTGAGAAGTTGGTGAATACATATTCTTCGCCCGCTTCAAGGAAGCAGCTTTCGGAAAGGTTGCCGCTAGCGTCATTGCCGACACCGAAGTAACCGTTTTTAGCGGCGACAATCCGGATGGTGGCGTTTGGTTTGGAAGATACGCGCCCGGAAATTACACCGCTGAAGAAATCACCAGTTTGGAAATAGCCGTCACGAATACGCCAACGTCTTTCGATGAAAGACGGAAGGGCGGTAAGTCCAAGACCTTGCAGAGCATAAAAGTAGATAGCGTCAGAGGTGGCTGTATAGGAGATGTATTTCCGTTCACCGTCGTAAGAACTAACCAGTTTCTGCCATTTCTTGAGCCGTTTGTCAATGAAGAAATGCGTAGCTCCTTCGGGTGAGAACGGGTGCAGGGTGACGCCATCAATGGTCGCCTGAACGTTACGCATGGCGGCGGCAACAGTACGTAGGGAGAGTTCCGTACCGGATGAGTCAATCCACACTGTTTGTTGGAGATAGATGTTATTAAACAGAACGGAGCCGTAGCCGGCATAAGGGTTAGTGAATGTTTCATCGCTCGTCCGGTTGGGATCCACCTCGGCGTCAACCGTGCAACCACCGTCATTGTCCTTGCTATTGAGCGTATCGCAGTCATAGATTTTATTCAGGTACATGCGCATGGCATCCTCGGAGCTGTACACACCGTCTGTTACGGAAGCATACTCTTCCAAGAACCACATCGGCTGCATATTCTTGGCACGCTGATCCGTGGCGGCAAGGTAGTCGGTGAAGATGTCATAACTCAAGACACTTTCCGGACAGGCGTATTTATACAGGTTTTCCTTCCATGTTCTTTGCCAGTTCCCGCCTTTGGAGTAATCGCAGGAATCACAGAAGCGCAACCATCGGTAGAGGTTATACGGCACTTTCTTACCCAAAGCGTAATCAATGGCGAGCTGGTCATCATCGACAAGCGATTCAAAGTAGTAAGTCCATGCCGGGAAGGTATCAGCAGAGATAGTTCCGTTATCCACGAGTTTTTGAACCCATGAGGACTTGTCCGTTTTCATGGCCATCATATCCTGAACAGAACCGACGCCCTGAAACCAGTCCATACCTTGGTAGTTAAGAAGTTCGAAACCTTCAACCGGATTCAGGACGTCACCGGTGACATTCCATTTACCGTTTTCATACTTCATGGAACCGGACTGCTTTTTCCAGACACCATCCTGATACCTCATTATCCGGTATGAGCTGCCACAATACAGGGAAAGCAGGTACACACTGTCCGTATCGAGGCCGTCAGTCTGTTTGAAGCGTGTCTCAATTGCGTCTAAAGTTTCGTCAGGAGTACCGAAGAACTCTATGAAGTCACCATAATTCAGGCAACCTTTGTTATAGCCGGGGATATCTTTGAAGCCGAGGGCGAACTGTTCCCCTTTGTCTTCTTTCCAGTTGCCTTTGGCATGGAAATAGACGTTTTGCAGGCTGTCATCCTTACACCGATAGGTGGCTACCGGGTGATTGGCGGTAGAGTGGTTCATCTGCAAGTCTTCGATATGCAAGTCACCGCTGTCAAATGTTCCGTCAAATGCACGTTGGACAGGTGTCATATAGTTACCACCCAAGGCACGGTATGTAACGTTCATCATTTCACAGGCGCCGCAGTCGTTCGCATTACCGGAATCGGAGTAATCGACTTTTACGGTAATGACATCGACCGGGATTGTATTATCACCGACCTGTACTTTGTTGATGGCAGCCAAGGCTATTGCACGGCGTCCTTCCTCCGTCGTATCGTCCGGATTAAGTAGTATGATTCGAGTGTCCTTGTTTTTGCCTTTGCTCTTGGCGAGGTAGTAGCGTTTATTCTTTACCGGGCGTTTGGCAGAGGTGGTTCCCTGGTTGCGGGTTTGGACACTCACGGCCTTGAAGTTACGCCACGGACGTTCGGGGTCAAAGTAATAGAGCGTGATGTATATCTTCGTACTGGTGGAAGTGGTGCCGTCCAGTGCTTCTATATCGGAGCCTTCATAGGGGCATTCGACAATGTAAGGCATACCGCGTGAATAGATTTCGGCAGCCGACGGGCGGCTTTGGGTACTACCCTCGGCTGTCTGGCTTTTAAGGATGTCCTCAAAGGCGTATTCCTTCACCATTACCTCGGTATCAGTCAGACGGACAAGGTAGTTCTTGAACGCCTGTGCCCATTCCATATAGGAGTTCCAGGCCATCATGTAATAAAGATACAAATCACCCAGTTTGCCGTCCATCGTTATATACTTGGTCTGAATCAGGGAGCCGCCGCCCGGAACATAACCAAGGCAGGCGACTTCCTCACCGTTGAGGAAGAGTTTCATCATGGAATACCGTGTGCCATCACGTTCAACGTAGTTGCTTGCAGGTTCAACAACCACGGCTACGGTTATCTTTTCACCCTGTCGATAGGCGCGTTCTTCACGACGGGAAACGCCATTGTTACAGAAGATGCCGACCACCCGGCCGGTGACATAGAAACCGGTACCGGACGTTTCGTCATAGCAGCTAAGGAGCAGGGCATCATCATCGGTCACGTTCTTGGAAGCGAAAGCGAACTGGATGGCGGCACCGTTGGATTCGATGGACGAGCCGGCAAACGGGGCATGGTTTAATGACACGCCCACATTCTCGGCTACGCGAAGGCAGTTCTCACCCAAGAATGTGCCAAAACCGTTGGTAGTCCAGTTGGCACCGTCCACTTTCATTTCATAATTACCGCTGACAATGCTATGGTCAGTTTCCTGATTGGTACGGGATGAGAAGTCAAAGTTATAGATGGCGCCTTCTTTTATGGCGGCGTCAATGGCGGAACCGCTAACTGTCACCCGGACAGGTTCGCTAGTCACGTCCTTGCATACGGCAGTATAGTTGACCGTATCGGTGCCGTCAGCCTTGTAGCCCTGCAGTTGTTGTTTGACCTGATAGGTTTTGTTACGACTGGCAGCAATTTGTGTTACCTGCACGTTATTGGCTTTCACGCTGACGGGTGAAGTCATTTCCAACGGGTCATAACAGGCAACATCAAGTTCTACGGTTTCGTACAGTCGGACTACTCCACCGTTTTTATCATCGAGGTGTGGAACTATTCGGGGCAATTACCATGACAGCCGTGTAGATGACATTTCCTTTCACTCCGGATGCGACATCCGTTCCTTGGATGCGCAAGGGATAGGTACCGTGTTCTAGGCCGAGGGAAGCAGGGCGGATTACAACGGAGTGCGAGTAGTTGTCATTTACAACGGTGGTAGACAGGGATTGCCATTCACCATTAATCTTGATGTCAACCTGGGCACTGATACCTTTATCAGAGGTGTTGTTTCCGAACTTATAGAGTGGAAGGCTGAAACTTTCAGTTGTCGGAGTAAGCAGAGTTTCAGGGGTATAGTTGAGCACCTGCACACAGGTACAGGTAATATCAACAGCTGTTACATTGACATTCTTGGAACCGGTGTTGCCGCTCTCGTCAGTGGCTATCAGCTTGAATTTCCGAGTACCGGCAGCCGTAAAGTATGTGGTGAAGTCCAGTTCAAAGGAGAAGTCCTTCATGTCACCGGAAGATGCTTTGTTGACGGTTTCAGTCCAGACGGTAAGCCCGCTTTCACGGTCTACGAGTTCCAGTTTCTCAATCAGGTTGTCAGAGGATTCGACACCGTTCGAGGTCACGGAACGAATGGCGGCAAAGGTTCGTAGCGTGGAGCCGTAAGAGCCATAGACAGGTGTCGACTGGAAAGCAATGGCAACAATGGTACCACCAGTTTGACCGCCGCCACCCGTGCCGATAGCGAACTGCACTTCATCGCCAAGGGTTTCACCGGCAGCGTTCTTCATCTGAAGTTTTACAATGCCTTCTGTTTCCACGTTTACGTCGAGGTTGGCCGGAACATAGGCATAGGCGCCACCAGTTGAAAAGGCGTCCTTTCCCCCTTCCGCCGGTTCATCGGAAGTTTCAAAAACGGAACCGCCACCACCATTCCCGAAGGGTTTCCAAAGAGAAGGGGTCGCAAAATCGGACACAGCACCCTGGAACTGCCGGGTTTCCATTTCATACTCGCCTGTTTTGTAAGTAATGATGAGACCCGTTCGCTCATATTTGACGCCAGATTCCTGTTGATAGGAGACAATGGCGGCAATAGCGGTTTCAAGGGTATAGTAGCCGTCTTTCACTGGGCGGATCTCATCAACAATGACGATGGGGTGTGTTACATCGTCAGCGGGCGTGCCGCTCTTCATATCCTCAAGGGCTTGCTTATCCTCGGCGGACAAAAGGCCGGCTTGTTCAAGGGTAGCAGAAGGCAGACGGAAGCTGTCATCCGTTTCTTTACCGGTTGTTTTGGACACTTTCTTAAAATACACATTGAGATAGGAAGCGTCAGACAGGACGGAGAAAGAACCCGGTTTGATTATATCGGAAGGGATATTTTTCATTGTATCTTCCAAAGACTTTCCACGGTTGCCGGGGAAAGCTTCTTCTTCACCTTCCCCAAGAGACAACGGTTCAGGCAGACATTCAGAAGGAACTTTACTTTCTTCGTTCAAAGGAGCGATACCGTTCGCTTTTCCTATCCTTTCCTCAAAGTCATTTATTACAGAGGTCCATTTGCCCCATGTAACACTCTCATTGGAAACAATACCTATTCGTGAGATTGTACAAACTGTACCTAAATATACACCTTCGGCATTGTCTGACATGGTAGCCAGTTGTATACACGAAGTGAATGATTGACAAACCTTATTAAGCTCCAACCGTTCAATTTGTATATTTACAGGAATCTTAGACGAATCAACAGACAAAATACACCGATAATTCCCAATAGAAGAATCCCCGGAATACATTGTTTTTAATTTATCTTTAAAGCTACCAATAGTAGTAAAAGAGCCAATACTTTTAAATGGGTCAGTCAAAGGATTGGATTTATCAGACACTCCTGTTATACGTTTCAATAACTCGGCGTCTCCATCCGATAAATCTTTTGCAATCTTATTGATATTCTCCACTAATGCATCAAAATCACCATTCACCATTTTAGCAATGGTACTTGAAAGTAAATCAATAGATATTTTCCGACCGCCACTAACTTCAACGTACATATCTTTGGATAGCTCTGTTGTATCAGTCAGTTGCTCTATTGTAAGACTGTTTGTCTTCAACGCTTGTAACACAAGGCTAATAATCTGTTGTTTTTCTGTTTCTGTCATAATTCTCTTTTTTAATCATTTTCATATACCCATACAAGCTCAATGGTCATACCAAGATTATCTATGTCGCAATCATAGACATTATCAAGATAAAGTTGGAACTCCTTCAGAGCACCAATATCTCCACCGTTAATACCTTTCAAGACACATACACCATCCCTACTGATTACACTCCCTTCAATGAGGTTAGTATACGAATCTCCTTTATATAGTACAGCACGCAAATTTATCGAACCGTTGTCCAAATCGTTCTTTAGTCTATCCAGTCCATTAACTGTAAGTTTACCGTAACCTCTTCTACCAATATACTTGTTATCTATGTCAGTCGTCTTGATTGCAATCAAATCCCAATATGAATTTTCATCAACACCTGGGTGATGAATACTGTTGACAGTAACCATAGTATCACTATTAATAGAAACTCCAGTATTAGGAATAGCCTTAGTCATATTGATATATGCTCCGACCTCTGCAACCTCACTTTCTGAACCATACTTGATACTACGCATTCCTTCATCATCTGCTATCCTATAAGCACCGCTTTGTACACACCTCATAGCAAGCTGGTTATTCCATTCCAAAACTGGATTCATCGTTCTTACCTTCTGTAACATTTGATTGAACACAAAACTCTTCAATCCCTCTATTTGCTGGTTAAGTTCCGGAACATTACTTTCCTTTCTGGTATATCGAACACCATCAAAGTAGACGTAATTACAGCATAAGACACGATTCAATAATTCAGCAAACCACACAGGGCATCCCATCCCATTTCCAAGCGTGAATAATACTGTTGTATATTCGTGGCTGAATAGCTCAACAATATCCTCATCAGAGGTCACGAACTGCTCATTATCCACACCGAACGTCCATCCGTTATCTTTGAAACCACCAGGAACGCGAAAATCAAAAAAGTATTGCATCCCATCTATCCACCAGACAGCATCAAGACGCTGCTTATTATCTTTCATTGAATACTGAATAAGGCTGGTTTCTGATAACTCACATTCATCGTCCGTAACTTTAAAAATCTCACTCGTATTCCCATTAACTGTTACAGTATAGTATCCACATGGAAGCAATGAAATGTTATAGAAATAAAGAATCTTATCATCATTCATCTTCCATGAGCTTAATGATACAGGTGTAGATATATTACTTAAAAGATTATTAATGTAAACTATAGGCTCCTGCTCTTTGGCTGTCAAAATCAATTCAACAAAAATCCTGTCTGTACGTGCGAATAATTGCACATATTTACTCTTCGCTCCAAATTTATCGGTAGACGGAGAAAAAAACAGTGGGGTAAACGGGCTTATAATCATATTTCTAGGCTTTTGTTATTGAACGGACAAATAAATCATACTTCACTCCCTCGTTTCTCTCAACTGTACTACTCACCTCTTTGATGTAGCCCTCGTAAACTAGATCATCTTTTAAGATTTTAATCGTTTCATCATCTGTTGGTGGAATATCTTCATTATAAGTTGTGAATGAAACATCTCCACAAGTTATAATACCACTTTCAACGTTAAAATCATCTTTCATTCCTATACCATTGACAACAACATCACTATTACCGTCAGAAGAAGAATAAGATAGTTTTTTAGTGAACATACCAATATAGCCGGCATTTGCTTGCAATATGCCTCCTTGCCAATACATGGTATTAAACATCGTTTCAGGATCAAGTACACCACTTATTTCCCAACCGCTCCTTATAAGCCTATACTCTTTATATGTTTGTACTCCGCCATTATCATGTAATGTAGTACTGGCACAAACAAAAAACACATCATTGTCACTTTCACTATCCGTTGTATCTTGGCCTCTCTTTTGCGATAAGAATTCAATTCCATAAACATCAGCACGGTAAGGGCTAATAAACTCTAATACATAATCAGTTATATCAATGCCAGTAGTATATTCAGTAGTAAATCGGAATTCGTCACGACCATTCATACTTTCATAGTCCTGTTTATCATATCCTACCCTAACCAAAGAATATATTCTTGATGAATCAACCTTATACTCAAAACTAGAAAAGCTGCTGTTTAAATCCTTTACATTGTTATCACTAAACAATTTGTCCCGGTGTTTAAAAAAAACAGTGACACCATTGATCACAGGCACAAAGCCAAAAACTGTTTCCATCCAGTTTTTAAACTTTGTATAAGAAGTATATAGCTTAGCTTGGGGGATTCCACGAATACTCTCAGCAGCTAATATCACGCAATTATCTAACCTTTCATCAACACCTGAAGCTATTTCACCATAGATACCTTCATTTCCACCATTCATGCTTTTAAGCAATCGGTTTAACACATCAATAGGTCTTATTGCATCCACATAGATAGGGTTAGCTCGAGAAGTAAAGCGTGTCTCAAATTTGAAATTACGAAAATAAATATTGCCAGTAGAAGCATTAACTCTGTTAAATGTTACCTTCAAATCAAAAAATAAAGCCTGCCCTTTAGTCAGATGAATCTTGATGGATTCATTCAGATTACTTGGAGTAACATCCCCCTTATTATACCCCCATCTTTTCAACTCGACTAAACGACCATCTTCGTAACGCCCACCTAGAACAATTTCAGCTTTAGTTGTATACGCATCACTATAACTGATATAGTATTCAAAACTAAAATTCAATACTATATCAATGTCGGACAAGGCTTTAACAAATACATTTGGATCATCTTTCGATTCCTGTGGTGCATCATAAAACTCAAGAGGTGAATCCCGTGACGGAAGTTCACCACCTGAAATATATAAGGGAAGCGAATATGTTATAGCTTCTACATATATTCCTTTGTCAATTACAATATATTGCAAAGAAGCATCATTTTCTACAGTATTACCACCTAATGTATGCGGTTGACTATAATTCATACTTACAGAATCATAATAAAGCTGATATACATCTTTTATCTCATCTACCGAATATTCGTACTGCGTTCCTTTGTTAGCCTTTATGATATTAGCGACACTATCATCTATCGAATTAATAGAAACAGCATTTCCATCATAGGTCAATGAACCGAAATCCAGTCGGCAACTGAAGAATTCTTCATAAGTATGAGAATTAGTTATAGTATAAACAGTGATACTAGCATTAGAAGCCAGGTATTTGCTCAAATACTCCTCCAATATGAGATCATAGGCTTCTCCCACAAACTGGAATTTTGAAGTAAAGGTTCTAGTTATTCCTTCAAGTCCGGAGCGTTTACGGGAAAACTTTATTTCATCCCAATTCTGAATACAAGATTTGGGAATATCATAGGAAATACTATCAACGGTAAGTACATATTTACAAAGCATTTTAACTCCTTTTGAACGTTCACGAGCAAATATATAGAAAAAGCCAACCGGTTTCCCGATTGGCTAAATTCTTGAAAACTACGCATTACAAAACACAGATGTAAGCATCAGATTTTAAACATATTACGAAATTATCTAGTAAAAATAGAATTTATAAGGTAACCGGAATCAACTTAAAAACTATGTATCAATATAGTCTTTATATAAGATTTTATTCACTTTCAATTTATAAACGTTATTAGGATCATAATCCATCTTAAAATACTGAACTCCTTCCCCTAAAATTTGCATTATATTCTTTATATTACTTTCAACGCATCTATAACCGAAATAAATCGCTTCAATCATAGAGTTCTTATCAAGAGGAATTTGAAGATGATCATCTTTACAGCTTGGGTCATAACTAATTAATCTTATTTCATTTTCATATTTCCATTCTGTAGATTTCCATATAAACAAACTATTTGTATCTTTCTTTTTAGTTAAAATATCACATTTCTCATTTTTAGAGAGATAATGCACCCTCTTTAAATATTTATGAGAATAACCATTACCCTGAGCCTGCTTTATAAATACCGTTGAAAGTTTATATCTAATACAAAAACCTTTATGAGCATCAGCATAATGAGACCACATGACCACCTTTCTTATTAGGTTATTATCTAAACTTAATTTTTTATTTCCGAC
>ERZ773138.2202-NODE-2202-length-15511-cov-36.453222_pt1 | contig 15511 bp, 13 predicted proteins | sample MGYA00511114_ERZ773138 | MGnify/ENA primary metagenome ERZ773138 (study PRJEB29015, sample SAMEA2737805) | human gut metagenome | biome: human gut; feature: human-associated habitat; material: faeces | place: China | collected 2012 ...
ACGACTCATAAATCTACCCTTAATCGTGTATTGGATGATAGTTGCGGATTTTAGGTTTAAAAGATATTGGTTATCGAATTTGGGCAAAGATGGAGTTCCGTTCTGTATCGAAACGAAAGGCAGAAGGTGATTTGTTTTCTCATGAGCCGGGTAAAGATGAGAATCCGATGAAGTATTATCAGATGTTTGAGCGTAGAGCAAGCAAGGGACAATGCTTCAATCAGCCTTATCTTGGTACTCGTGAGTTCTCTGCCTCTTTCCGTCTCGTTAATCCTGATGATGAGACATTGACTCCACCAATATCTGAAGAGCAAGGTGGTACTAAAGACTTAGGAATCATGCTCTATGATATGGACTTTGCTGATAAGAAGAACATCCAGCCAATGTTCTATCGTCCACAGATGAAAGATGGCGTAATTATTGTTCCACCAATTAATAGTGAGGAGATTTTAAAATGATATTAAAAGCATTATATGATTATTATAATAGATGCGAAGGACTGTCTGCAAAAGGCTTAGAACAGAAAGAGATTGGTTATCTTATTGTGATAGATAAAGATGGAACTTTTGTCAGGATAGAAAGCAGAATGAAAGATAAAAAGACTGCTCAAACATTTTTAGTCTTGCAAACAATTAAGCGTAGCGGTAGAAAATATGCTCCGAATATCCTTTGGGATAATTATGAATATGTGATTGGAGGGGCAGATGAAAGTGCTAAAAAACATGATACTTTCATTAGAATGATTGAGAAGCTAAAAGAACAGGTGTCTTCTGATAGATATCTAAATGCTATTTCAGAATTCTATAAGAAGAACGAAAAATTGGAAGATATTATTAAAAATGATGTGTTGTATGAGGAAATGCATAAATCCAAGAAAAACATATCATTCCTGTTGCAAGGAGAAAGTAAGATTGCTGCAGAAAATGAAAAGGTCTGGAATTTAATCTTGAGCCAAAGTGCTGATGATGGCATATATGGAATATGTTTGGTGACAGGTAAGAAAGACTCTGTAGCAAGACTCCATACTACGATAAAGCTGACAAAAGATACAGGACCTTTGGTTTCTTTTAAAACAGACCGCGGTTATGATTCATATGGAAAAGAGCAAGGCTACAATGCCCAAATAAGTGGAGATGCAGAATTTGCCTATACCACAGCTCTTAACGCTATGTTGCAGAAAGGTTCTCATAATAAGTTTAGTGTAGGTAATCGAACTTTTGTCTTTTGGGCTTCCTCTAACAGCGAGGCTGCAGAACAGACTGAAGGTAGCCTCTTTGACCTGTTGGGATATACTGAAGAAGAGGTTGATGATCCAAATGCTAAGATAGAGCAAGTGCGCAAAGTGTTTACGGCTATATATTCTGGAAGTTTGAAAACATCATTAGAAGACCGTTTCTATATTCTTGGTTTGGCTCCAAATTCGGCAAGAATAGCCGTTGTATATTGGTCTGAATGTTCTCTGAAAGAATTTGCTGGAAAGATACTGTGTCATTTCGAAGATATGAAAATCAAAGATACTCGTATAGATAAGAAACCATATATGGGAATCAAGAGTATGCTTGCAGCTGTCACTCTTAACGGGAAACAATCTGAAGCTACCCCTAATCTCCCAGAAGCAGTTGTTAAGAGCATCTTCCAAGGAACACCATATCCGTTCACGTTGTTTTCGGCGTGTATTCGCAGAATAAGAGCAGAGTCAGGCAATAAAGATGCTATTCGCATAGCTCGTATGGCAATCATTAAGGCTTATCTTAACAGAATAAATGATAACAATAAAAAGATAGAAACAATGTTAGACAAAAGTAACACAAATCAAGGCTACCTTTGCGGTCGCCTCTTTGCTGTATTGGAAAATCTCCAATATGCAGCAAACAAACAAGATTCAATCCGTTCTGGATACATGAATGCAGCATCATCAACACCATCTGCTGTTTATCCAACGATATTGAAATTGTCAAATAGTCACTATAGTAAGTTGGCTAAAGACAAGAAAGGACTCGCTATTTACTTTGACAATCAGAAAAAAGAGATAATGGCACAGATTTCTGATTTCCCAGACACTTTGGACTTAAGCGACCAAGGCAGATTCTTCCTTGGTTACTATCATCAAAAGAATCATGAGGAAAACAAAGAGACAGAAGATTAATAATATTTAATAATTACAATTATGGCTGATTTAAAAAATCGATTTGATTTCGTTTACCTGTTTGATGTACAGGACGGAAATCCCAATGGTGATCCCGATGCAGGAAACCTTCCACGTGTTGACTCAGAAACTGGTATGGGGCTTGTTACTGATATTTGTTTAAAAAGAAAAGTACGCAATTATGTACAGATTGCGAAAATGGGCGAAACTAATAACGATATATTGGTTAAGTCAAAGGAAATCTCAGGACAAGAGGTTTTCATAAATGGCGAAATACGCAAGATGTACAAAGAAGAACTTGGCTTGGACTTAAAAGTCAAAGAAAAAGCACCTGCCGACATAGTTACAGCAGGACGTGAAGCGATGTGTAAGCGTTTCTATGATGTAAGAACTTTTGGAGCTGTTCTTTCTACTGGCTCTAATGCAGGACAAGTAAGAGGAGCTGTCCAAATGACTTTTGCACGTTCAATAGACCCTATTATCCCAGCAGAACATGCATTAACAGTTTGTGCAGCTCGCGATGAAGAGAAATCTTACGATTCACAAGTTGGCATTCAAGGTCGCAAGGCTACAGTTCCTTATGGACTCTATGTCTGCCATGGCTTCATCTCTGCCAACCTTGCCAAACAAACGGGCTTCTCAGAGGAAGACCTGGAACTTTTCTTTGATGCATTGAAGAACATGTTTGATGTTGACCGTTCTGCAGCAAGGGGTTTGATGAGTGCTCAGAAATTAATCGTATTCAAACATGATTCTGTTCTGGGTAATGCTCCAGCGAATAAATTGTTTGATTTGATGAAAATCAAGAAGAATACAGATGTACCACGTTCATTTGGCGATTATGACGTTACTGTTCCTACCCAAGAGGAGTTGGATGAGAAATATCCTGGTGTATCAGTTGAAGAATTGATTTAGTATCATCATGTATACTGAAGACGAAATGCTCATGTTGTCGGGGATACAGCACTTTATGTTCTGCCCCCGACAATGGGCTTTGATTCATATCGAGCAACAATGGGCAGAAAACAAGCTGACAACAGAAGGGCTGATTCTACACAAGAACGTAGATAATCCCTTCTATCGTCAGAAAAATGGTGATGTTATCACGCTTCGTTCCCTCCATATAGCCTCTAAAGAATTAGGACTATATGGTGTAACTGATGCTGTAGAACTTATTCCTGCTGATTCATCAGAAGATGCTATAACTCATAATCGCTACAAAGGATATTGGAAACCATACCCTGTGGAGTATAAAAGAGGTCATCATAAGCCTGATGAAAGAGATGAAGTACAATTGGCTGCCCAGGCAATGTGTCTCGAAGAAATGTATGGTATCCATATTCCATACGGTGCATTGTATTATGATGAAGTAAAACATAGAGAAACAATTTCTATTTCTGAGTCATTAAGAAGTACGACTATTCAATGTGCCCGTCAGATGCATGAGGTATTTAAAAGCGGTATCTTGCCGAAAGCTAACAAACAGCACCATTGCAAGAATTGTTCTTTGGTAAATCTCTGTATGCCAGAAATGAGTGATTGTACTCTAGTATCAACCTATTTAAACAAGAATCTATATGAGGATATTACTTAATACATTATACGTGACCACACCTGAAGCCTATCTAAGTAAAGATGGGTTGAATGTTGTGGTATCTGTGAAACAAAACGAGATATTCCGTATTCCTATCCATAATATAGAGCAAATTATTACTTTTGGTTATATGGGGGCAAGTCCAGGATTGATGAAACTGTGTGCAGATAACAATGTTTCTCTAACCTTTCTTTCACCACAAGGAAGATATATCAGCCGTTCGCAAGGTCCGACTAAAGGAAATGTTTTATTGAGAAAAGCACAATACAAGAATTCTGATGAACCTAACTATGCCCTTCATCTCTGCAAATTATTTATAGGAGGAAAAATCCAAAACTATCGCAATATCTTACGCCGCTTTATTAGAGACAATGGAGATGACGAAGCTATAGAACGTGTTTGCGAGGAACTGCTTCGGTGCAAAAGAAGAGTTTTGAATGCTGAATCTATAGATAGTGTGAGAGGAATAGAAGGAGAAGCTGCCACTGCTTATTTTGGTGTATTCTCACGTCTTCTTCTAAACCAGAAAGAAGATTTTGTATTTGAAGGTCGCAATCGTCGTCCACCAAAAGATGCGATTAATGCGATGTTATCTTTCGTATATACTCTTATATGTAATGATATGACATCGGCATTGGAGACTGTTGGCTTAGATCCGTATGTAGGGTTTATGCATACTTTAAGACCAGGGCGTGCATCTTTATCTTTGGATATGATGGAGGAGTTGCGAGCATATTTGGGTGATAGATTGGTTCTATCTTTAATCAACAGAAAACAGATTACCATCAAAGATTTCATCAAGCAGGGTGACGAAGGTATCGTCATGACAGACTCGGGGCGTAAGATTATATTGTCTGCTTGGCAAAACAGAAAGAAGGAGCAGATTATTCATCCTTATTTAAATGAAAAGGTAAGTATAGGTCTTCTTCCTTATGTTCAAGCAATGTTGTTGGCGAGATTCATTCGTAAGGATATTGATGATTATCCAGTGTTTTTAATCAAGTAGTGTATGTTTGTATTGATTACTTATGATGTAAACATTACCTCGGCTCATGGTGCGAAACGTTTACGTAATGTAGCAAGGGCGTGTTTGAATTACGGAAAGAGAGTTCAAAACTCTGTTTTTGAGTGTATTTTGACGGAATCTCAGTTTTTCGTATTGAGGGATCAGTTGAAAGGGATTATTGATACCGAACAAGATAGTATTAGATTCTATATTCTTGGGAAAAATTGGAAACGTAAAGTTGAGACTTTGGGTAAGGATATTGGGCTTGACTTTACTGGTGAGCTTATCATTTAATGTATAAGGGTGCGAACCAATAGTGTTGCAAAATAACCTGTAGTTTCGCACCTTCTTAAAATCAGTTGCTTATAAATATTCTTCCTTTTATAATAATTTATGCGTAATTATTTTGCCATCTTTCGCAAAATCATTATCTTTGCATCTTGATATTCAGCCATTTGCTGAATATGCAGTCACACCCTTCGTGGGTGTGTGGATTGAAACACGATTCTGAGGTACAAGGTGTTCATCCTATAGAGGTCACACCCTTCGTGGGTGTGTGGATTGAAACACGTGAAATGCTATGTAGAGATAGCATTATTAAGTCACACCCTTCGTGGGTGTGTGGATTGAAACTACGGATGGAATTTTGTTTGCTGATGGTCTTGCTGTCACACCCTTCGTGGGTGTGTGGATTGAAACAGGTAAACCCGATTACTTCTACTGCTGACACTCTGTCACACCCTTCGTGGGTGTGTGGATTGAAACCATTAAAGAGTGCATCTGTAAGCACATCTGGACGTCACACCCTTCGTGGGTGTGTGGATTGAAACCATTCGTTTGAGAAATCAGCAGAAAACGAAAACAGTCACACCCTTCGTGGGTGTGTGGATTGAAACTTGTTGTGCCGTGGCTGCTAAAACTGATACACGAGTCACACCCTTCGTGGGTGTGTGGATTGAAACTTAATTGATTTACGTTCATTTTATGATGTATTATGTCACACCCTTCGTGGGTGTGTGGATTGAAACTATCTAGTAAGCGAGAAAAAGCCTATAAACGGCAAGTCACACCCTTCGTGGGTGTGTGGATTGAAACAGTCTTCCGTTCACTGCGTTCTCGTATCCGTCAGGTCACACCCTTCGTGGGTGTGTGGATTGAAACAAATTTATAAAGGCTTTCCGTTTTGGTCTGATTAGGTCACACCCTTCGTGGGTGTGTGGATTGAAACCAACTATATAAATTATGACATCCCAGAAGTAAAGTCACACCCTTCGTGGGTGTGTGGATTGAAACTTAATTAAAGAAAAAACAAAAGAAAATTAAAGTTGTCACACCCTTCGTGGGTGTGTGGATTGAAACATTATTCATTTAAGATTTAGTTTTAGTTCACATGTCACACCCTTCGTGGGTGTGTGGATTGAAACTTTAATACCTATCATGTTGACCACTGAATTATTTGTCACACCCTTCGTGGGTGTGTGGATTGAAACCACAAGGTAGCATTAAGAAACTCATCGGAAGAGGTCACACCCTTCGTGGGTGTGTGGATTGAAACCTTCCAAGGAAGATTTTGGGATGATACTGATATGTCACACCCTTCGTGGGTGTGTGGATTGAAACACATCAACCACAGTCTCCATAGGTTGAGGAGTGAGTCACACCCTTCGTGGGTGTGTGGATTGAAACACATACTCATGAGTAAACGGAACCCACATAATCGTCACACCCTTCGTGGGTGTGTGGATTGAAACAAATTATCCTTTGCAGTATTAATGATAGTACAAGTCACACCCTTCGTGGGTGTGTGGATTGAAACGTGCCGTTCACGCCCGAAGCGAGACGGGCTATCGGGTCACACCCTTCGTGGGTGTGTGGATTGAAACACCTTCGACCTGGGGATAGTTGCCTATGCCTTTGTCACACCCTTCGTGGGTGTGTGGATTGAAACTATTGGGTCATTATCGCATTACTAATTAAATGGTGTCACACCCTTCGTGGGTGTGTGGATTGAAACTTGAAATCATCCAAAGCATCGAATTGGGATGATATGTCACACCCTTCGTGGGTGTGTGGATTGAAACTTGCCATACGTGGTATATTCAGATTCCAAATCGTCACACCCTTCGTGGGTGTGTGGATTGAAACCACCTCAGCGTGGTTATTCTTCGCCTGAGAGTAGGTCACACCCTTCGTGGGTGTGTGGATTGAAACCTGCTTTACACCCTTGCTTGTCTCTGTTCCCTCAGTCACACCCTTCGTGGGTGTGTGGATTGAAACTTATTATATTATGCGTGTGTATTATTTATATATGTCACACCCTTCGTGGGTGTGTGGATTGAAACTTTACTTGAGGGTATCAAAAGAGATGTAGAGTGCGTCACACCCTTCGTGGGTGTGTGGATTGAAACAATATGTTAGCTATCCACGTTATCGGCTCGGCATGTCACACCCTTCGTGGGTGTGTGGATTGAAACCCGTTTTTGGTTTAGAATGGTTTAAATTATTTAGGTCACACCCTTCGTGGGTGTGTGGATTGAAACAAGACTTTTGCGAGTATCAGCTACTTTGCAACAAGTCACACCCTTCGTGGGTGTGTGGATTGAAACAAGAAAGATAGAACACGCAAGAGAAATCTATCTGGTCACACCCTTCGTGGGTGTGTGGATTGAAACTTGCGCTTTTCCGATGCAGCCTTCTGTGCATTTGATGTCACACCCTTCGTGGGTGTGTGGATTGAAACTTTTGCGCATCCTTGAATAGCTTTTCCAATTTAAGTCACACCCTTCGTGGGTGTGTGGATTGAAACCTCAAGAGCAAGACGATTAGATAAACTATTACGGTCACACCCTTCGTGGGTGTGTGGATTGAAACAGCAGACTAAGAGCCTGCTTGTTTCGCTTCTCGGGTCACACCCTTCGTGGGTGTGTGGATTGAAACCCTTGGGCGATGGTGTGGACGGTGAGGACAGCAGAGTCACACCCTTCGTGGGTGTGTGGATTGAAACTTCGCTCTGTGCGCCCTGCTCAGTCATCCCGAACGTCACACCCTTCGTGGGTGTGTGGATTGAAACCTCTCTCTGCTTGCTTTGTTTCTCTCTCTATATGTCACACCCTTCGTGGGTGTGTGGATTGAAACTATCACGATGCTTATATCAAGAGCCGCGCGAGGTCACACCCTTCGTGGGTGTGTGGATTGAAACCCCTCACTATTCCAGGCATCCTCTACCGTTACGCGTCACACCCTTCGTGGGTGTGTGGATTGAAACCTATATATGCTTGGCTTTGCTTTTGGAACGTTCTGTCACACCCTTCGTGGGTGTGTGGATTGAAACATCAACTCGCTGACTTAACGGTGTCTTTTCTATGAGTCACACCCTTCGTGGGTGTGTGGATTGAAACATAAACGGCACAAGGAAGCAATTCACCGATTTTAGGTCACACCCTTCGTGGGTGTGTGGATTGAAACGGAACTAAAGAACGACCGATTCAAACCCCTGTTTGTCACACCCTTCGTGGGTGTGTGGATTGAAACCCCTATATATAAGGTACTCGCATACGTACCTTATGTCACACCCTTCGTGGGTGTGTGGATTGAAACTTCAGGCAGGCATTAACCCTGCATTTGCCTATGGGTCACACCCTTCGTGGGTGTGTGGATTGAAACTACCTTGGATAAGCTTTTTGATTCTTGTTTGGAAGTCACACCCTTCGTGGGTGTGTGGATTGAAACATCATCACGATAAAGCTTAGAAATAGTAGTAAAGTCACACCCTTCGTGGGTGTGTGGATTGAAACTTGCTGAACCTTTGCACGCAATTCAGAGCGAAGAGTCACACCCTTCGTGGGTGTGTGGATTGAAACACCCTGAGAAAGTTATTAATCAGGATGAAATGAAGTCACACCCTTCGTGGGTGTGTGGATTGAAACATCAATGCCTACAAAGGCTCTGGTTCCTACTACGTCACACCCTTCGTGGGTGTGTGGATTGAAACCGCCAGTTCCTTTAATTTCTGATCGTCACCATAAGTCACACCCTTCGTGGGTGTGTGGATTGAAACTAATATTACGGCATCCGCCAGGCTCTCGCCCTGGTCACACCCTTCGTGGGTGTGTGGATTGAAACAAGCGATAATACATCTATCGCAACCGTAAATTCGTCACACCCTTCGTGGGTGTGTGGATTGAAACTAGCCGATACGATTCCTCGGTGCTTGTATTGATGTCACACCCTTCGTGGGTGTGTGGATTGAAACAGTTGGCTAACGATGTTGATTTTGCTTCCCAGATTGTCACACCCTTCGTGGGTGTGTGGATTGAAACTCTTGCTTCGCTATGCGCTCCTCAGTGCCTTGCTTGTCACACCCTTCGTGGGTGTGTGGATTGAAACGAACTCTCGGACAGATTAATATCATATCTTGGTCGTCACACCCTTCGTGGGTGTGTGGATTGAAACTTGGGTTACAGGTCTCCCTGCTGATATGATAGATGTCACACCCTTCGTGGGTGTGTGGATTGAAACAAGCCAATTATAATAGGACTGATGAATATCAAAAGTCACACCCTTCGTGGGTGTGTGGATTGAAACTTTGGCTTATTTACATTTAGCGTAATAAAATCTAGTCACACCCTTCGTGGGTGTGTGGATTGAAACTTTATTAGGTACGTATGCGAGTACCTTATATATAGGTCACACCCTTCGTGGGTGTGTGGATTGAAACCTCATGAAGCTTATCATAGTCTATCTCAGGTGCAGTCACACCCTTCGTGGGTGTGTGGATTGAAACAGACCTTTTGGATAAGTATATCCTTTGCGTTGAGTCACACCCTTCGTGGGTGTGTGGATTGAAACTCTTCTGTTTAATCAAAACGAAAGGAAAAGTGAGTCACACCCTTCGTGGGTGTGTGGATTGAAACGCCCTTATATCTTACGTATTAGGCATTATTGTGGGGTCACACCCTTCGTGGGTGTGTGGATTGAAACTGGGCATTAATATCCATCTGTTGAGCAATCATCTGTCACACCCTTCGTGGGTGTGTGGATTGAAACTTGTTGACAGAATCATTGTCATTTTCAAGACTGGTCACACCCTTCGTGGGTGTGTGGATTGAAACACCCGTACGATGCCTATGAACTCAGCAGCTTTTAGTCACACCCTTCGTGGGTGTGTGGATTGAAACTTTAGTGTCAAACTCAAACGTATCAGAGCCTTGGTCACACCCTTCGTGGGTGTGTGGATTGAAACTTAACTTGAGCATCAGCCATTTTTTGATTAATAGTCACACCCTTCGTGGGTGTGTGGATTGAAACACGTAACCTTATGGTAGATGCTGCTGATTATCCTGTCACACCCTTCGTGGGTGTGTGGATTGAAACTCCTGAGAGTCTTTAAACTTCTTTTGTTCAGCATGTCACACCCTTCGTGGGTGTGTGGATTGAAACTCCGAACTGCACGGTGAACAGATTACAAAGGAACGGTCACACCCTTCGTGGGTGTGTGGATTGAAACGCAAGGTAATAGCAAGAAACGAAAGCGTCAGAGTGTCACACCCTTCGTGGGTGTGTGGATTGAAACAAGCCAGCTTGCTCCCAACGCTTACGCTGATTAGGTCACATCCTTCGTGGGTGTGTGGATTGAAACTTAATACTGAGAAGTTGCGTGATAGTATTCTATGTCACACCCTTCGTGGGTGTGTGGATTGAAACGATAATAAGGAACTACTTTATCAATGAACTTCTGTCACACCCTTCGTGGGTGTGTGGATTGAAACTTCTGTTAAGTACAAATTCCGTTCACGGATTAAAGTCACACCCTTCGTGGGTGTGTGGATTGAAACTCGCAAGCTGAGAAGCTATATCGGGGTAACAAGCGTCACACCCTTCGTGGGTGTGTGGATTGAAACATTATCAAATATGGCTATGAATATAAAGGAATATCCGTCACACCCTTCGTGGGTGTGTGGATTGAAACTGATGTTTTGCAGTAGTGAAAACGGCTATAACAGTCACACCCTTCGTGGGTGTGTGGATTGAAACATCAAAGATTGGGAAACTAAAGAGCAGGCAATAGGGTCACACCCTTCGTGGGTGTGTGGATTGAAACCTCTGCGAGGAAAGCGTGAGCTATGGCGAGGTAGGTCACACCCTTCGTGGGTGTGTGGATTGAAACTACGAAGCAGTAGCAGCATCAAAGAGATGTTAGTCACACCCTTCGTGGGTGTGTGGATTGAAACCGTCTAGGCTCTGCCACAGAATCTGCCCTTTGTAGTCACACCCTTCGTGGGTGTGTGGATTGAAACAGAAGATACCCAGTGATGAACTCATCGAGAACAAGTCACACCCTTCGTGGGTGTGTGGATTGAAACTTGGAGGATATGGATTGGTCAGATATATCAGTCGCAGAGTCACACCCTTCGTGGGTGTGTGGATTGAAACCCGAATGGTGGTGTGGCTGGCGACTATGTTGAGATAGTCACACCCTTCGTGGGTGTGTGGATTGAAACGAAGAAGTCCGCTTGAAGGTTGAGAACGCTATGCAGTCACACCCTTCGTGGGTGTGTGGATTGAAACATCCTCACCGCTTGCTCATGGGCATCCTTGGGAGGTCACACCCTTCGTGGGTGTGTGGATTGAAACTCGCCCACCTGCGTAGCGTTCTTTACCGCTTCCGCGTCACACCCTTCGTGGGTGTGTGGATTGAAACAGACTGGTGACTCCAGTAATGCCGATGTATCCAGTCACACCCTTCGTGGGTGTGTGGATTGAACTTGGTTACCTGCTTGTTACACCTTGTCTAAATAGGGGCACCTGCATAAACCTGTGTTTAGGCATAGATGTTAGTGGGTAGGGTGTCCAGTTCTATGTTCCAATATTAACTTACTTGTTTGAGAGCTTTGGTTTGTTTATAGTAAAATGATTGATCTGGTCGCAAATTGTGACTGGTTTAATAGCTTGAAGCTCTTTACGGCTTGTTCATATACATACACGGAACTTATATCCAACAACTCATCGCCCACCAGCTGATTTCCGCTTGCACAACAGGTGTTGGGCGAGCGCATAACAGCTGATATGCAAGCGCACAACAGCTGTTGTGCGGCTGAAGATATAGGCTTCTCCGGCTTATAACATTAATTCTTCCGGCAACAAGTAAAGGTTACTCCGAAGACTTTTTACGTAAAACCGATGCAACAAAGATAGCACTTACAAGGCACGATGATAGTACTTACAAGCGACAGCGATAATACTTACAAGGTGCAAAGACGTTATTGAGAGGTCGCCATAATAGTACTGACGAGGCGTAAAGCGGCTTGTATCGCTTATTGCCTTACTATGGCACAACATTGCCCCTTACCAGGGCAATAATCTGCCATTGCCAGGCACAAAACGATACGTCGGGAGTTTTTTTATAAAAGCGCCACTCTTCTTTTTACTCTTCACTCTTCACCAAATCGGCTGAAACCCCGATAAACACTGGGGTTGCGAGAGGTGAAGAGTTACGCATCACTCTTCACCACTCTTCACCCGTACAAATTCCTTATATACAAATACTTATACCATATTTGTGAAGAGTGAAGAGTGTTTTTGAAAGTGGCTTATTATTACGACGGATTGCAAAGACGGAGCAATTCCTTTGCTTGTATCGTTCAAGGGGCTTGCTATCGACAAGTTGGATAAGGAGTGGAAGCTGTATCCTGTGTTGATATTCTCCTTTCACACTTAATAAGTTGATTATCAGAGATGAAGATTAAATATGTAGCATTGGATATACTTAACTAATGGAGAACTTCTTACAACTCATCCTGAAATTGATTGGAAAAATGTGAAAGGGTTACGTGATATCATAGCTCATCATTATTTTGAGGTTGATGCCGATCAGATTTGGTGGATTATAGAAAATGAGTTGCAACCTTTGAGAAAGGCAATTCTAGAAATGATAGAATTTTTAAAACGGATGCTTGATGAGTAATGTCAAGCATCCGTTTTGTCATTTGGTACATTCAGTCCGGCATTTCATACAAGGTAGGTTTAGATATTTGGCTGATAGAAATAATCTTCTTACTTTTGCGCTCGTAATCGGGAAGCGATAGAAGAGAATGATTCGTGGAACGAGGACAATAAAGTATAACCCTTTAATATATAATAAGGTATGAAGAAGATTATGATTTCGTTGATGCTGGTAGTAGCTGCCACCACAACCAGTTTTGCAAAGAGTAACAACACCGATGTGGCAAATGCCGTAAAGAGTGTAGCCGAGCAGGTAAAGCAGGCTCCATCCGGTACAGTGTATGGTGTAGTTGAGAACACCAAGCAACACATCATCGTAGCTACTCCTTTCGGAAAGTACACTATAGAGAAGAAGGACGGCGGCATCAGCTTTATGGGAATATCGGCAAAGCTGGTATCATCAAAGAATGGCGTTTATAAAGTCAAGACATCCCTTGGTAATTTTACGGTGAATGCCAGAAAGGGGACGGTTATAAAGAACTGATGGCTCCCCTTCTCTATCCTTTTTTACAAAAAGATATAGGAATGTTTTGTAGAATGGATAATTGTTATTACTTTTGCAACTGAGTCGGAATGAATAAGGGAAATGCCGACTCTGTGCAATAAGTTTAATTTTAAAAGTGTAATTATGAAAGCAATTTTATTGGAAAATGGAATATATATTGGTGTTGACACTAATGTAGATAAGTCTTTGGATGATTCGAAGATTCAAGAGAGCAAAGAGCTTGTTTGTTGTAGTAATGTGTATAGTAGTGGCGAGACAATTTTGTTTGGTGGAAGAGTGGGTGTTCGCTATCGCAGTAGTAGTGATTGGAACTTGTCAGTTGATGGTATAAAAATAAAAGTTTTAGGATACGATACTAACTATCCTTATTTTGCGAATTCGTTCCAAAATGTGGTTGCTTATTTGAACCAAATGCAGCAATTAGGTGTAGATACTTTCCTGGCTAATTACAAACTGTCTTTAGAGAAGACAAAAGTGGAATTGACTGTGATTTGTGATAAGCTAGAAGGTGAGTTGAGTGTGCAAGAAAATGAAGGGAAAGCAAAGCTCTTAGCCAAGTTGAGAGGTGTTATCATAGAGATGATTGTTATTTTATTTGCATTGATGGTTGATGTGAATGTAGGATTGGACAATCATAACTATGTGGATGCTTATAATGAAATTGTAAACGAATATTCTGTGGATTAATGGGAAAAGAAAATAATGAGATAAAACAGACTGTACAACTTCAGTTGCAGTCAGCTTCTGCAAAGCGCCTTCAAGAGAAGTTGTCGCTGATAAAGAATAGAGTGGAACTATCTAAGAAAAGATGGTTTTGGGAGTTGCTGCAGAATGCTAGCGACTATAATGATAAAGTGTCGGTACGCCTCGTGGTAAACAATGATAAGGTTGAATTTTATCATGATGGAGCTCCTTTTTCTATAACAGATGCTCTGAATTTGATTTCTCCGAATTCTGATAAGGATAATGATGATTCAAATCAAACTGAGCAGAGAAAGAAAGGTAATATCGGAAAGTTTGGAACAGGCTTGGTGTCAACGCATATCTTGTCTTCTATCATGAAAGTTCATGGCTTGTTTGTAAATGAGGAGAAGCGTTTATTTGAATTTTCATTTGATTTGGATAGAAGCTGTTTTGAGGACAAACTAGCTCTAATCAATCAGATGTCTGAGGCAACAGAAAAGTTTTCAAATACACAGTTTGATGAAGTTGCAGATGCGTCTTATTGTCAGACTTCGTTCTCTTATATTTTAAACCATCCTCTTCCAAAGTTACCAGCAATGGCAAGTAGCGATATAGATCTCGACTATCTATATTCTGTTCTTCCATATACGTTATGTTTTATGGACAGGGTGGTAAGTGTAACGATTGAGGATAATCGCAATGGAAACCATTCTTATAAAATAGAGCGAAAAAGTCAAACGGGAAATCAGTTGTCATTTTCTGTAATGAAAGATGGCCGCTTTGAAGAGTTGGATTTTGCTGTATTTTGTTATAATGATACATCTACAGCTTTTCAATATCAAGAGAATCATATAATGCCATATCCTGAAGGCATGTCAAGAATGTTTTGTGGTTTACCTTTAGTCGGTATGGAAAATATCGGTATGCCTTTTATATTGAATAGCTTGGAGTTTGAGCCAGAACAGGAACGTGATGGAATAGCATTTGATCCTACGGCAAATCCAGAGAATCTAAAGATATTAAAGGATTCTGTACACTTGTATGAGATAGTGCTGGATTATGTGGAGAAGAACAAATTGCGAAATGCCTACCATCTTACAAAGATGGCTAAGAGGTATAATGGTTCTCAAACTTCGAGAACAAAGTTTTGTGAGGTAGGCATAGAGGGCTATAAACAACAGTTAATGAAGCGTGCGGTTGTAAAGAATAGTGATGGTGACTTTATTCCATTCTCACAAGTAAGAATTCCATTTCGTGATTCTCAAGCAGATGTTAAGTTGTATGGGCAAGCACATTTTGTTGCAAGCAGTGTGCTTCCAGTCGAGGAAGATTATCAAGCATGGTTTGATGCAACGGATTTCGTCTTGTTCAAAGACCAAGAATATACTTATCAAATGTTGGCTGACAAAATTCAGTCAACGGCTAGTTTGTATTCTTTCGGAAAAGAAGTTGATGAAGTGAATAATTGGCTAAAAGAAAGTTTGGCATATCTAAAAGGTTGCAATAAGTATATTTTTTCAGAAAATTACGCTAAAATCTGCCGAATAACTTAAAATGAGCTATTTATGAGTTTTT
>ERZ773138.2203-NODE-2203-length-15506-cov-3.861368_pt1 | contig 15506 bp, 15 predicted proteins | sample MGYA00511114_ERZ773138 | MGnify/ENA primary metagenome ERZ773138 (study PRJEB29015, sample SAMEA2737805) | human gut metagenome | biome: human gut; feature: human-associated habitat; material: faeces | place: China | collected 2012 ...
TATGGGATGCTCAACCTTTTAATGTCGAAGAATTTACCGCAGGTAAAGTAGTGCATATGGAGGGACGTCGAGAGGTTTATAATAATACTCCTCAGGTAAACCAAATTACCTTACGCTTGCCTACATTTGGTGAGCCAAATGATCCAGCTGATTTCAAAGAGAAACCACCAGTAAATCCTTCCGAAGTACGCGAATACCTAGAGCAAATGATTTTCAAGATTGAGGAAGCAACTTGGCAGCGTGTTGTTCGTGCCCTTTATCGAAAGTATAATAAGGAGTTTTTCACTTTTCCAGCTGCTAAAACAAATCATCATGCCTTTGAAAGTGGACTAGCCTATCATACAGCTACTATGGTTCGCTTAGCGGACAGCATTGGAGATATTTATCCAGAGCTCAATAAGAGTCTACTCTTTGCCGGAATTATGCTTCATGATTTAGCTAAGGTTATTGAACTTACTGGTCCTGAAAATACTGAGTATACGGTTCGTGGAAACTTGATTGGTCATATTGCTTTGATTGATGAAGAAATCACTAAGGTGCTTATGGAGCTCAATATTGACGATACGCGTGAGGATGTCGTTGTTTTGCGTCATGTTATTCTCAGCCATCATGGACAACTAGAGTATGGTAGTCCAGTGCGCCCCCGTATTATGGAAGCAGAAATTATTCATATGATTGATAATCTTGATGCCAGTATGATGATGATGACGACAGCCCTTAACCTAGTAGGTCCAGGAGAAATGACAAATCGTCTCTTTGCTATGGATAATCGTTCCTTCTACAAGCCAAAATTTGATTAAAATCGAAATTAAGCGAGCATTTCATATGAAAATGTTCGTTTTTTGCTGTATTATGGTATAATAGTTAAAAAGTACAGAAAATATAGGTAACATATGAAATTAAAACGAAGTGAGCGCATGGTAGTTATTTCAAACTACCTGATTAATAATCCTTATCAATTGACAAGCCTAAACACCTTTGCAGAGCGTTATGAAGCTGCAAAGTCTTCAATCTCAGAAGATGTTGCTATCATTAAAAAAGCTTTTGAGGAAAGTCAAATAGGAGAAATCGAAACAGTAACTGGTGCATCTGGTGGCGTTATGTTTACACCGACTATTTCTGATGAAGATGCAAGAAGTCTGGTTGAAGATCTTTGTAAACGTCTTTCCGAGAGTGATCGTATCTTACCAGGTGGTTATCTCTACCTATCTGATTTACTGAGTACACCGTCTATTTTAAAAAATGTTGGTCGTATCATTGCCAGTGCCTTTAAAGGACAAAAAATTGATGCCGTTATGACTGTTGCAACTAAAGGAGTTCCTTTAGCAAATGCAGTAGCAGATGTCTTGAACATTCCATTTGTTATCGTTCGTCGTGACTTGAAAATTACAGAAGGTTCAACCGTATCGGTAAACTACGTTAGTGGTTCAAGTGATCGTATTGAAAAGATGTTCCTTTCAAAACGTAGTTTGAAACCAAATAGCCGCGTCCTTATTGTTGATGATTTTCTTAAAGGTGGCGGTACCATTACGGGTATGATTAGCTTGCTTTCAGAATTTGATAGTGAGTTAGTAGGTGTAGCTGTATTCGCAGAAAATGCTAAAGGCGATCGTGATATCCATGAATATAAATCATTACTTACTGTTTCTGACATCGATGTAAAAGCACAGAAGGTAGAAGTTGAAGTCGGTAATATTTTTGATAAATAATTAATCTACGATAGTATTCCTAATTTAACGATTAGGAATTTTTCTTTTTAACAAGAAAGTCTTGACAATAATCATCAAAAAATGATACTATATTAGACGGTACTTTTTACTTTTGGTCTCTCAAAAGTGTACAGAGACGTGCTGACATAAGTTGCAAAAGTACACAAAGATATGGGCTGTCACCAAGTGCCATATCAACCAAAAATAAAAAACACAGGAGAATGTAGATGCCTACAATTAACCAATTGGTTCGTAAACCACGTCAATCAAAAGTTGTTAAATCTAAATCACCAGCTTTGAACGTTGGTTACAACAGCCACAAAAAAGTTCAAACTAACGTATCTTCACCACAAAAACGTGGTGTTGCAACACGTGTTGGAACAATGACACCTAAGAAACCTAACTCAGCTCTTAGAAAGATCGCCAGAGTACGTCTTTCAAACGGAATCGAAGTAACAAGCTACATCCCAGGAGAAGGTCACAACCTTCAGGAACATAGCGTTGTTCTTATCCGTGGAGGAAGAGTAAAGGACCTTCCGGGTACAAGATACCATATCGTTCGTGGAACACTTGATACAGCAGGTGTTGCAAAGAGACGTCAGGCTCGTTCTAAATACGGAGCAAAGAGACCAAAAGACGCAAAGAAATAAGCACTTGATTTTAGTGTAAAACGAAACTAAATCGTATCACAAACAGAACTATGAGAATAGTTGGTTGCGGGTTTAATTCAGATATCGCCTGCCACGTGGCAGGCATCGGAGATTGTCCCGCCAACGATACACATAGAAAGACACATGTGAGTACCGATGAATTATTCACGCAAAGCAAAGCTTTGCCAATATGTATAAGGAGGGAAGAACCGTGGCACGTAAAGGACATACTCAGAAAAGAGACGTATTAGCGGATCCGTTATACAACAACAAGGTAGTTACAAAGCTTATCAACAACATCATGCTTGACGGTAAGAAAGGTGTAGCTCAGAAAATTGTATACGGAGCATTTGACAAAGTCGCAGAGAAAGCTGAAAAACCAGCTATCGAAGTATTTGAAGAAGCAATGAACAACATCATGCCTGTACTTGAAGTAAAGGCAAGACGTATCGGTGGAGCTACTTATCAGGTACCGATCGAGGTAAGAGCAGACAGAAGACAGGCTCTTGCACTTCGCTGGCTTACACTGTACTCTCGTAACAGAGGCGAGAAGACAATGGAAGAAAGACTTGCAAATGAAATTCTTGATGCGGCTAACAACACTGGCGCATCTGTAAAGAAGAAAGAAGACATGCACAAGATGGCAGAAGCAAACAAAGCATTTGCTCATTATCGTTTCTAATTATAGGAGGAAAAAATCTTGGCTGGAAGAGAATATCCATTAGAGAGAACCAGAAATATCGGTATTATGGCGCATATTGATGCTGGTAAGACCACTCTTACAGAGCGTATCTTATACTATACCGGTGTTAACTATAAGATTGGTGATACTCATGAAGGAACTGCTACCATGGACTGGATGGAACAGGAGCAGGAAAGAGGTATCACGATCACTTCAGCAGCTACAACATGTCATTGGACACTTGAAGATCATACAAAACCGAAAAAAGGTGCTCTTGAGCATCGTATCAATATCATTGATACTCCGGGACACGTTGACTTCACTGTAGAGGTTGAACGTTCACTTCGTGTACTGGATGGTGCTGTAGGTGTATTCTGTGCTAAGGGTGGTGTTGAGCCTCAGTCAGAAAACGTATGGCGTCAGGCAGACACATACAATGTACCACGTATGGCATTCATCAATAAGATGGACATCCTTGGTGCTGATTTCTACAATGCTGTAGATCAGATCAAGACAAGACTTGGAAAGAACGCTATTTGTCTTCAGCTTCCAATCGGAAAAGAAGACGAATTCAAAGGAATCATCGATCTGTTCGAGATGCAGGCCTACATCTACAATGATGAGAAGGGTGAAGACATCACTGTAACAGATATTCCGGAAGAGATGCAGGATGAAGCTGAGCTTTATCACACAGAACTCGTAGAGAAAATCTGTGAGCTGGACGATGACCTTATGATGGAATACCTTGAGGGTGAAGAACCTTCTATCGATGCAATGAAAGCAGTTCTGAGAAAAGCTACATGTGAGTGTACAGCTGTTCCGGTATGCTGCGGTACTGCATACAGAAACAAAGGTGTTCAGAAACTCCTTGATGCAATCATCGAGTTTATGCCGGCTCCAACAGACATCCCGGCAATCGAGGGTGTTGATGAAGACGGAAACGAAGTAAAATTTGAATTTTTAGATTTAGTAGAATTAGATGATGAAGAATATGTCATCTTACTACCAGTAATTGACGACGGAGTTGAAGAAGAAGGCGAAGTTGTAATATTAAAAGTTGAAGATACAGACGAAGATTCAGAAGAAGAATCATATGTTAGCGTTGAAGATGAAGAAATACTAAACAAAGTATTCGAAATATTCAAAGAAAGATTTAAAGATGATTTTGATTTCGTAGATTAATCAAAAAGGAGGAGAGGTGGAGATAATCTTCACCTCTTTGTCATTAAAAAAATAAAAAAGAAAGAAGGAAAGAAAAAATGAAAAAACTATCAACATATTTAGTAGTAATGTTTATGATAATGTATTGGATATTTAGAGTAATAGTAGTATTAATGGCACAATTAGGAAAAGAATTTATAGTAGCACCACTAAATATGAACTTTGAAATAATATTATTATTTGCATTTTTAATATGTGCAATATTAGTAGTAAAAAGAAAAGTATTAGGAGCAGCACTATACTTAGGAATTTACGGAGTATACTTTGGAGCAGACATAACAGAAAAAGTAAAAATACTAGCAAACAATGAAGTGTTAACACTTTCACAAATGTCAAGCCTATTCTTTTCAATAATAGGAATAATAATACCAATAGCAGTACTAATAGATTTATTATTAGACAAAGGAAGAATGGCACATCCGGTAGACAAAAAAACAGACTGGTTCTACAAAAACGAACAATTTGATAGAGAAATGGACGAAAGAGCAGACAAAAATAACTATAGAACATTATAATAAAAAAGAAAAATAGAACTAAAAAGATAAAATGAATAGTAAAAACAAAAAATAAAAACTATTCAATCATCTAAACATTTAACAATCAGGAAAGGAAGAGATTTTTAATGAAACAAATAATATTTGCAACAGGAAATCCTACAAAAGCAAAAAGATTTTCAAAAGGACTAGCAAAAAAAGGTGTAGAAGTATTAGCATTAAGAGACATAGGAATAAAAATAAACGTAAAAGAAGACGGAAAAAATGTAATAGAAAATGCACTAAAAAAAGCAAGAGAATGTTATGATGTTACAGGAAGAATTTCAATAGGAATGGATGACGCACTATATTTAGAAAATATTCCAGAAGAAAAACAACCAGGACTATATGTAAGAAGAGTAGAAGGAAAAGAGCTAGACGACGAAGAAATGATAGAACACTACACAAAACTAGTAAAAAAATACGGAAAAAACGGAAAAATAAACGCAAAATGGGTTTATGGAATAGCTGTAATAAACGAAAGTGGAAAAGAAAGCACATACACTTGGAAAAAAGAAGGAATATATCTAGTAGACAAGGTATGTAAGAAAATAAGCACAGGATACCCTTTAAACTCAATAACAAAGTACACAAAAAACAATAAATACCTTGCAGAAATAACTGAAGAAGAAAAAGAAGCAATGAAACAAGATGAACAAGACGTAGTAAACTTTATAGCAGAAAATATTTAAGAAAGTATGGTAGTAAAAATGAGTAAAGAAATATTCACCGATGAGGAAGAACAAATCAAAGAAGTTATAATTGCTTCAAGAAAACTTGAAGAATATTTATGGGGAGAATATAATGGACAGTGGAATATTGAGGAATGGAGAAGAATGTTTAGAAAACGTATTCAAAAAATTGATGATATAGATATAAACAACCCACATGCAATAATAGAAATGAGAAAAAGAGTTATGCAAAATGCAACATTAAGCGTTGCACTTATGAAAATTTTAGATACAAAGGGAATTCCAACAGATAAATGTGTAATACCTTCTAATTTGCCACAGTATGCTATTAATGAAAAAGGAGATGTGACTAATGAATAATGAAAATAAAACAAATATAAACTGGGAAAGTACGAATTATCTAAACACTAGCCAAAACCATTGAAAAATCAACATTTTTTCAAAATTTTATCTTTCGTAATTTGATAAATTGGAGGTGAATATATGTCAAATAAAATAATAGAAGTTCAAAATATTAAAGTAAATATTACAAACATAGATGATAATGATTATATTTGTATTTCTGATTTTTGTAAATACAAAGAGGGAAAATCGAAAGCTGATGACATTATAAGAAACTGGTTAAGAAATAGAATTACTTTGGAATTTTTAGGAACATGGGAGTCTATTTATAATCCAAATTTTAATTCCGTCGAATTCGACGGGTTTAGAAAAAGTGCAGGACTTCATACATTTACATTAAGTGTTACTGAATGGTGTGAAAAAACAAATGCAATTGGTATATATTCAAAACGAGGAAAGTATGGAGGAACTTATGCACATAAAGATATAGCTTTCGAATTCGCTTCTGCAATTAGTCCGGTATTTAAACTGTATTTAATAAAAGAATTTGAAAGGTTAAAAGAAATTGAAAATCAAAACAGGGAGTGGGATGTAAAAAGAATATTAACGAAAAACAATTATTTAATACATACGGATGCAATTAAAAATTACATATTGCCAGATAATAATTTTTATAAAAATAGAGAATGGTTAAAATATGCTGAAGAAGCAGATATTTTAAATGTAGTCATATTTAACACAACTGCTAAGAAATGGAGAGAACTTAATCCTGATTTAGCTAAAAATTCAAATGTTAGAGATTATGCTACAATAAATGAATTAACAGTATTATCAAATTTAGAATCACATAATGCTGAATTAATAAAAGAAGGGAAAAGCAAAGAAGAGAGATTTGAAATTTTAAGTAAAATTGCGAAATATCAACTAAATATACTTAACAATGCAGAAAAAATAAAATTATTGGGAGATAAAATTGGAGATGATAATAATGGATAATTATATAATAATACATGGTAGTTTTGGATCAAAAGACGGAAATTGGTTTCCATGGCTAAAAAATGAATTAGAAAAAGATAATAAAGATGTTGTTGTACCACAGATGCCAGTTGGAGTAGGTAATCAAAATTTTGAAAATTGGTCTAAAGTATTAAATGAATTAAAAATAAATGAAAATACTATAATAATTGCACATAGTATAGCACCAATATTTGTATGTAAGTATTTGATAACAAATAAAATTAAAGTAAAGAAACTTATATTTGTTTGTGGATTTAATAATTATTTAGGGATAGACAAAGATTTTGATGCAGTTAATGAACCAATGTTTATTGAAAATTTTGAAGATATAAAAGAATATTGTAACGATATTATTTGCTACTATTCAGATAATGATCCATATGTGAAATTTGAAGTTGAAAAATCATTTGCAGATGCTATTTCAAATGAGCAACATATAATAAAAAATGGTGGACATATAAATGCTGAAAGTGGTTATACAAAATTTGAAGAAATATTAAAAGTACTGTAAAAGGAGGAAAAGTTAATGACGCTTTTAGCTTCTTGGGCTGCAATTGATACACATGGTATATCGTCTGCTTATATTGTTTCTGACAGCAGAATAAGTTGGGAAAATAAAAAATATTTTGACTTTGGGAAAAAAGTATTTGCATCAAAAAAATATCCTGAGATATTTGGATATGCTGGAGATGTTTTATTTCCGTCAATAGTTTTATCTCAAATAATAGATATGATAGATACAGATGTATTATTCGACGAATCTATGACGTGTTCTAAGAAGAATAAGATTGTGTTTGAAAAACTTCAGTACTCATTTTCAAAATATCCTGATGTGTACGGTGATAATCCAATTCAAATTATACATATATCAAGAGATACTATGGTTGATAAATATCCGAATTTTCATCATTATTTATTAACGTGGGATAGAAAATATGGATGGAGTAAAGAAGAAAAAGTGTTTCCAATCAAATCTGGAATTTTGAATGTTTTAGGATCTGGAAAGGAAGAATTCGAAAAAAATTATAATGAAAGATATCAATCTTGCATAAATAAATCCACAAGTAGAAATGTTTTTCATTGTTTTATAGATACATTGTATAATATTCAAGATACTATGTGTGGAGGCTCGCCTCAATTGGTAGGAATATACAGAAAACCAAATACGGCCGCACAGAATTTTGGAATTGTATATAATCAGAAAAGATTTCTATTGGGAATGGAAGTTCCTAAGGAATCTGTATATAATAAAGTTGAATGGCGTAATGAAAATTTTGAACTATGCGATGGAACATTAAAGAAAAAATTACAAAATGCTTCTAGTCAAAAGAATTTGATGCGTCGAAATTAATTAAGGCAACTCCCTGGAAGCTATAAAAAGCTGCGAGGTGCTATGTCTATCTGGAGCAAATAGCTCCAGTAGACTACTAGGGTATTAGTATAGAAAATACAATATAACACAATTAGAAAGAAGGAATATATGATTAATATAAACAATAAAATATGGGATAAATTACGTCTTAAAGATATAGAAAAATATTTAGATACGATAGATGATGATGAAACTTTTTTTATAGAGTTTAAGGAAGAAAATATAAGGAATACACAATTAACTAAAGAAATATCTGCATTTGCGAATTCATTTGGAGGGTATATTTTATTAGGCGTAAACGATTCTAAAAAAATTGTTGGATGCAGTAACATATGGACAGAGTTAAAAATTAATACAATAATATGTAATGGAATTTCACCTACACCACATTTTGATATAAAAAAATTTGATCTTAAAAATTCAAAAAAATTATATATTATAAAGGTAGAAGAAGGAACAAACCCGCCTTATATAACAAATGATGGGTATATATATCATAGAGTATCGTCATCATCTGACAGAGTGAAAGATGCTAATACACTAAATAATTTATACTTAAGAAATCAAAATAATATTAAAAAAATTGAGGATAAAATATATATTCAAGAAATATCTGGTACTATTCCAAATAATCTATGTGGTTATATAGATTTTGGATTTTCTTTAACTTCTAAAAATATTGAAAAAACAAAAGAAAAAGTTAGAAAAGCTGATATAGAAAAGATATCAGAAAAATTAAAAGATCATAAACAAAAATATAGTATTTCAAAAGTAGGATATTCACTATCTATAACAATAGGTGAACCTATAATGAAAATGGGAGATAATCCAATTTTAACAACTGGAGGACTTTCAAATTTTATGGAGATACTGCCAGATGGTAGTTTTAGGTGTAGAATAATTATTTGTTCAGAAACCGATAGCAGTATAGCATATATTTCTTTAATAACGATGATACATTCACTATTTAAAGAAATATATGCAATAGTATTTGGAAATAATTTTGTTTCAAATTTTATTGAAGCAAAAAAATATGAAAAGCTTACGGTTTTAAAACTATTTCAACCTAAAATAGCAGTAACAGGAGAATCAAAATATGTAGAAAAATTTAACAAGTTATTTAATGATCATATTATAAAATATGGTAATAATATAATTGCTAATAATAATAGAATTCCTTTGAATGGGTTTATTAATATAGATAAAAGCTTGTTTGATTTAAATAAAGTAAAATTTAATAATGATAACTTATATGGTCAATTGTTTTATACTAGTTATTTTTTACTTGGATATATTGATGATTTTTATATAAATAAAGATTAAGGAGTTTAAATGGAATATAATGTAGCAGCATATTTAAGATTATCTAAAGAAGATAATGAAAATATAGAATCAAATAGTATAGTTAATCAAAGAGAATTAATAGAACAATATATTAGTAATAAAGATGATTTACAAATAGTAGATTATTATATTGATGATGGATACAGCGGTACTAATTTTAATAGACCAGGATTTAGAAGATTATTACAAGACATGAAAAACAAGAAAATTAATTGTATAATTGTAAAAGATTTATCTAGATTTGCAAGAAGTCATATTGAAGCGGATATGTATTTTGAAAATATATTTCCTTCTTTAAATATTAGATTTATATCAGTAATAGAAAATATAGACAGTTTTGAAAATCCAGATTCAATGGACAACCTTATTGTTCCATTTAAGAATTTATTAAACGATGCTTATGCAAAAGACATATCTAAAAAAGTAAAAAGTGCATTGCTAACTAAAAGATTAAATGGAGAGTTTATTGGAACTTCTGCTACATATGGATATTTAAAAAATCCAAAAGATAAACATAAATTAATAATAGATGAAGAAGCATCGAAGAATGTTATTAAAATTTTTAATGATATAATAGAAGGGAAAACAGCAAGTGAGATAGCTAATGAATTAAATAGTAACAATGTTTTAACACCTGCTTCATATAAAATAAAAAATAACAATATAGAAGTAGACAAAAAGTGGAATGTAAAAATGATTAATGTAATACTTCAAAATAGAGTTTACACAGGAGATTTAATTCAAGGGAAGAAGATGGTAGAAAGTTATCGTACTCATAAATTAATTACAACCAATAAAGATGAATGGATAATAGTTGAAAATAATCATGAGCCAATTATATCAAAAGAAGAGTTTGATGAAGTACAAGAAATATTAAATAAAAATAAATCTGCAAGAAGCAATAAAGAAAAAGATTTATTTTATAACTTTTTGAAGTGTGCAGATTGTGGAAGCTCATTTACAGTAAGAAAAGTAAAGAACTATGAATATTATCATTGTACATCATATGTAAGAAATGGTGCATGTACAAGCCATTCTATTAGAAAAGATAAATTAGTTGAAATAGTATTAGAAGAGTTAAATAAGAAAATTAAAAGAAATAAAATTGATACTTTAACAAGAGACATTTTATTAAAAAATATAAATAGTATCATTATATCTCAAGATGGAGAAGTAAATGTTAAATTAAAGTGAAGGAGTGAATATAGATGGAGAAAGAACAAGATAATAGTTATCACAAAATTAACCTTAACTGGTATCCAGGACACATGGCAAAAACAAAAAGACAAATAAAAGAAGACCTAAAACTAATAGACTTAGTAGTAGAACTATTAGACGCACGAATACCAATATCAAGTAGAAATCCAGACATAGAAGAAATAACAAAAGGAAAAAAGAAAATAATAGTACTAAACAAAAGTGACTTAGCAGAAGAAAAAGAAAATCAAAGATGGCTAACATACTATTCAAGAAAAGGAATACCAGCAGTACTAACAGACTCACAAAACGGAAAAGGAATAGGACAAGTAATAAACAAAATAGAAGAAGTAATGAAAGACAAGAAAGAAGAGATGGACTCAAAAGGCAGAACAGGAAGAAAAATAAGAGTAATGATATTAGGAATACCAAATGTAGGAAAATCATCATTTATAAACAGAATAAGCAAAAAAACATTAGCAGGAGTAGGAAACAAACCAGGAGTAACAAAACAAAAACAATGGATAAGAATAAACGAAAAAGTAGAATTATTAGACACACCAGGAGTATTATGGCCAAAATTCGAAAGCAATGAAGTAGCATTACACTTAGCATTTACAGGAACAATCAAAGAAGACGTATTAGACAGAATAGAAGTAGCATATGAACTAACAAAATACCTAATAAAAGAATATCCAGAAAAACTATGTCAAAGATATCAACTAAAAGAAGAATATATAAAAGAAATAATGAAACAAGAACATCAACCAGAAAACCAAAACATATATGAAATAATGCAAGAAATAGGAAGAAAAAGAGGATGTATAATATCAGGAGGAAATATAGACGACGAAAAAATGTCAAAAATGCTATTAGACGAATTTAAAAATGGAATACTAGGGCAAATCACAATAGAAAAAGTAACAAAAAATAAATAAAATACAAAAACACATACAAAAATAAGAACAAAAACAAATAAAAAATATACATATAAAGCATTTAAAGACAAATATAATAAAAATAAAATCAATACAACCAAAAAAGAAAAGAGGAAAAATATGGAATCATTTATAGAAACAAGCCGCAGCATACAAGAAGTAAAATTATTACCACCACTTACATGGGCATATGTAGGAGACTGCGTATATGAATTATACATAAGAACAAAATTAATAAATGAAACACATATGAAACCACACGCATTACACATAGAATCAATAAAATATGTAAAAGCAAGTGCACAATCAGAAATACTAAAAAGAATCTATAACGATTTAACAGAAGAAGAAAAAGACATAGTAAGAAGAGGAAGAAATGCAGAAAACCATCATTTGCCAAAAAATGCGAATGTACAAGAATACATGTATGCAACAGCGTATGAAGCACTATTAGGCTATTTATATTTAACAAAACAAACACAAAGATTACAAGAAATTTTAAAGATTAGTGTTGACTAATCAACTAAAACATGATATAAATACATAGTACACAATGTGTATATGTAAAAGGCCCCTTGGTCAAGCGGCTAAGACGCCACCCTCTCAAGGTGGAATCATGGGTTCGATTCCCGTAGGGGTCACCAAATAACATAAATTAAAAGGGAGTAGCTTTAAATTACTAATCAACAGTCGCGATACAAAGTATCTGGTTAGTAAACTTCAAAAAAGTAAGCAAGACTTTTAAAGGAGATTTCAAAAAACAAAATTTCCTTTAAAAGTCTTTTTTGAATACAAAACAAAAAAATAAACAAACTAAAAAGGAAGAAACTAAAAAACAAAAAACACAAGAAAAAATACTAAAACAAAAAAACACAAGAAAAAATACTAAAATAACAAAATAAAAAAGCACAAGAAAAGCACAAAACAACAAAAAAAGAAAAATGCAGACAAAAAGAAAGGAAAGTGATTTAGAATGGAAGAAAAAAAGTGGTACCAACAAAAAGTAAAAGAAGTAGAAAACAAGCTAGAAACCAACAAAGAAAAAGGACTAACAGAAAAACAAGTCAAAGAAAGACGAGAAAAATATGGATATAACGAACTAAAAGCAACAAAAAAGAAAAGTATAATACAAAGATTTTTAGACCAATTTAAAGACTTTTCAATAATAGTACTAATAATAGCAGCAATAGTATCAGGAATAGTAGGAGTATCACAAGGAGAAGGATTTACAGACACAATAATAATATTAATAGTAGTAATAGTAAATGCAATAATAGGAGTAGCACAAGAATCAAAAGCAGAAAAATCATTAGAAGCACTACAAAAATTAAGTGACCATGCAGCAAAAGTCATAAGAGAAGGAAACATCAAAGTAATACCAGCAAAAGAATTAGTACCAGGAGACATAGTAGTATTAGACACAGGAGACTATATACCAGCAGATCTAAGAATAATAGAAACAGTAAACTTAAAAGCACAAGAAAGTTCACTAACAGGAGAATCAGTACCAGTAGAAAAAAACACAGAAGCAATAGAAAACAAAGAAACAGGAATAGGAGACTGCACAAACATGCTATTCTCATCAAGTCTAATAACATACGGAAGAGGAAAAGGAATAGTAGTAGAAACAGGAATGACGACAGAAGTAGGAAAAATAGCAGGAATGTTAGATTTAGCGGAAGAACAAACAACACCTCTTCAAGAAAAATTAAACAAACTAGGAAAGACACTAGGAATAGTAGCATTAGCGATTTGTGTATTTATATTTATAATAGGATTAATACAAGGAAAAGAACCAATTCATATGTTTATGACAGCAGTAAGCCTAGCAGTAGCGGCTATTCCAGAAGGATTAGTAGCAGTATCTACAATAGTACTTGCAATTGGAGTTCAAAAAATGGTTAAGAAAAATGCTATTGTAAAAAGGCTTCCAGCGGTTGAAACTTTAGGAAGTGCAACTGTTATATGTTCAGATAAAACAGGAACTTTAACACAAAATAAAATGACAGTTGAGAAAATTTTTATTAATAGCCAAACAAAAGATTTAGAAGAGTTTAAGAAAGATGCAACAAATGAAGATATAAAAAAATTAGTATATGCTAATATGCTATGTAATGATACAAAAATTTCAAATGACGGAACATTAACAGGAGATCCAACAGAAACAGCACTAGTTGATATGGCTTTTAAATTAGATTTTGATCCATCAATTTATGATAGGATGCCACGTATAGAAGAAGTTCCATTTGACTCAGATAGAAAACTTATGACAACAGTAAATGAAGTAAATGGAAAATATATTGTATATACTAAAGGTGGAGTAGATGAGTTACTAAAAAGATGTAAAACTTATTTAGAAAACGGAGAAATAAAACAGGACTTAGACAATTATTCAGAAGTAATAAGCAAAAATAATGAGAAAATGGCTAAAGAGGCATTAAGAGTATTAGCATGTGCATACAAAGAAATAGATCATAAACCAACCAAAACTGAATTGGAGAATATAGAAGAAGATTTAACATTTATAGGAATGGTTGGGATGATAGATCCACCTAGAGAAGAAGCAAAAAAAGCAGTAGAAAAATGTAAAACAGCAGGAATAAAAACAGTTATGATTACAGGAGACCACAAAATTACTGCAACAGCAATTGCTAAAAAATTAGGAATTTTAGAAGACGAAGATGAAGCTTTAACAGGATTAGAACTAGAAAAAATGTCAGATGAAGATTTACAAAAAAATGTTAGACATTATTCTGTATATGCAAGAGTATCACCAGAACACAAAGTAAGAATTGTAAAAGCATGGCAAAAAAATGGTGAAATAGTAGCAATGACAGGAGACGGAGTAAACGATAGTCCAGCATTAAAAACAGCAGACATAGGATGTGCCATGGGAATAGTAGGAACAGATGTTGCAAAAGAAGCGGCAGATGTAATATTAACAGACGACAACTTTGCAACAATAGTCTCAGCAGTAGAAGAAGGAAGAAGAATATATGACAACATACTAAAAGTAATACAATTTCTATTATCAAGTAATGTAGGAGAAATAGTAGTATTATTTTTAGCAACAATGCTAACACCACTATTAGCCAAATGGTTTGGAATATCAGACATAAATCACTTAGAAATATTACTACCAATCCATATCTTATGGATAAATCTAGTAACAGACTCTTTACCAGCACTAGCACTAGCATTTGATCCAGCAAATGCAGACATAATGAAAAGAAAACCAAGAGACACAAAAAAAGGAGTATTCACAAAGGGAATGACATGGCGTGTAATATACCAAGGAATAATGATAGGAGGGCTAACTTTAGCAGCATTTATGATAGGATTAGGAACTACAACAGAACCAATAGGAGACTTAACATTAGAACAATCTAAAATAGAAGTAGGGCAAACAATGGCATTTATTACATTAGCATTATCAGAACTAACACACGTATTTAATGTAAGAAACAATAAAAAATCAATATTCAAAACAAAAATATTCAACAATAAAAAATTAATAGGAGCAGTCCTAATATCAGCAGCGCTAGTATTTATAATATAAGAAACATATTTAGTATACCAGTATTACCAAAACAAAATATAATAGAACTAATATGCTTGATATTATCACCAATAGTTGTTGTAGAAATATTTAAACTGTTAAAAATAAATGGAAAAGACTAAATATAAACATTTCACAATATAGGCCTTCATCTCAAAACCAAAGAAGTTTAATAAACCACATAACATTTCAAAAACTTGTAAATTTAATCAAATATATACATTTATATCACAATAATATATAAAAACCA
>ERZ773138.2208-NODE-2208-length-15473-cov-3.256778_pt1 | contig 15473 bp, 10 predicted proteins | sample MGYA00511114_ERZ773138 | MGnify/ENA primary metagenome ERZ773138 (study PRJEB29015, sample SAMEA2737805) | human gut metagenome | biome: human gut; feature: human-associated habitat; material: faeces | place: China | collected 2012 ...
CTTGCAAAAGAAAAGGATATACTTATGGTTGTTGACGAAGTGCAGACCGGCAACGGCAGAACAGGCAGATATTTTGCTTATGAAAACTTCGACATTAAGCCTGATATTGTTTCAACGGCAAAAGGGCTTGCAGGCGGGCTTCCCATGGGTGCTGTTCTTTTCGGCGAAAAGGTTAAAGATACTGTTACTCCCGGCTCTCACGGCTCAACTTTCGGCGGCAATCCTGTTTGTGCGGCAGGTGCAATTTCAATCGTTTCAAGAATTGATGACGAATTTTTAAAATCAGTAAGAGAAAAAAGCGAATATATCAAAAGCTTTTTAATGAATATTAAAGGCGTTAAATCTGTATCGGGTATGGGCCTTATGCTTGGCGTTGAAACCGAAAAGGATGCTAAGCAAATTGCAAGCGAATGCCTTGAAAACGGACTTCTCGTATTAACAGCCAAAACAAAAATAAGACTTCTTCCTGCTCTTAACATAAGCTATATTGAGCTTGACAGAGGTTTAAAAATATTGAAAGAGGTAATTGAAAAATGAAACATTTATTAAAGCTTAAAGATTTAGACCAGCATGAGATATTAGATATTTTAAATCTTGCAGACCAACTCAAATATGAAACAAAGCACGGCATTGAGCATCATCACCTTAAGGGCAAGACACTCGGTATGATTTTTCAAAAAAGCTCTACAAGAACAAGGGTAAGCTTTGAAACAGGCATGTATCAGCTTGGCGGACAGGCACTTTTCCTTTCAAACAGGGACTTGCAAATCGGCAGAGGCGAACCTGTTGAAGATACTGCAAGAGTTCTTTCACGTTACCTTGACGGCATTATGATAAGAACTTTTGAGCAAAAAGAGGTTGAGGACCTTGCAAAATACGGATCAATTCCTATCATTAACGGCTTGACTGACTATTGCCATCCTTGCCAGGTGCTTGCAGACCTTATGACAATTCGTGAATATAAAAAGAGCTTTGACGGACTTAAATTCTGCTTTATAGGCGACGGCAACAATATGGCAAACAGCCTTATTGTAGGTGCAATCACAATGGGTATGAGCTGTGCTATCGCCTGCCCTGACGAATACAAGCCTGACGCTGAAATTATGAAATGGGCCGAGGAAAACGGCAACTTTATGTGTTCAAGCAACATTCTTGAATGTGCAAAAGACGCAGATATTCTTTACACCGACGTTTGGGCTTCAATGGGTCAAGAAGAAGAAAAGGCAGAAAGAGAAAAGGTATTTAAGGATTACCAAATTAATGATGAGGTTACGCCATGGTTCTTCACTGCCTTCCTGCTCACAGAGAAGAGGAAATCACAGCCAAAGTATTTGAAGAACACGCAAACGAAATCTTTGACGAAGCGGAAAACAGACTTCACGCTCAAAAGGCAGTTCTCGTTAAATTGTTAGGATAATAGCTTTAATCAAAAATTGGGCGAACAATGTTCACCCCTACGGTTTTAGAATAAAAACATTAGGAAGAAAATATGGAAGAAAACAAGATTTATATATGCCTTGCAAACGGTGATGTTTTTGAAGGAAAAAGATTCGGCGCTAACGGCGAAGTAACCGGTGAGCTTGTATTTACCACAGGTATGGGCGGATATATTGAAACGCTTACAGACCCCAGTTACTTTGGGCAAATTGTTATGCAAACCTTTCCTCTTATCGGCAACTACGGCTTTATCGACGAGGACAAGGAAAGCGAAAAATCCTACGTTTCGGCTTACATAGTACGTGAGTGGTGCGAAGAGCCGTCAAACTTTAGGTGTGAAAAAACGCTTGACGATTACCTTAAAGAAAATAATATCATCGGCGTGTATGGCGTTGACACAAGAGAAATAACTAAAACTATCAGAGAAGCAGGCGTTATGAATGCGATTATCACATCAAACCCTGCAACTGTTGATTATGGCAAATTAAAAGCATACGAGATTAAAAACGCAGTTAAAAGCGTATCTTGCAAAAGGCCATATATGAGTGCGTCAGATGAGCACAAATACAATGTAGTTTTAATCGACTACGGCACAAAGAAAAACATTATAAGAGAGCTTAACAAGAGGGGTTGCAATGTTGCCGTTATGCCTTATGACACAAAGGCAGACGACATTTTATCATTAAACCCTGACGGAATTATGCTTTCAAACGGTCCCGGTGACCCCAAGGAAAACGTTGAAGCAATTGAGCAGCTTAAAAAGCTTGTCGGAAAAGTTCCTATTTTTGCAATATGCCTCGGTCATCAGCTTTTGGCACTCAGCCAGGGCGGCGACACAACTAAGTTAAAATACGGTCACAGAGGTGTAAACCAACCTGTAAAAAATCTTGAAACAGACAGAACTTATATTTCCTCGCAAAACCACGGCTATGCCGTTGTGAATGAGGAAATTGAAAAGGTCGGAGGTAAAGTAAGCTACATTAATGCAAATGACGGCACGTGCGAAGGTGTTGATTATCCCGATAAAAAAGCCTTTTCGGTGCAATTTCACCCCGAAGCTTGCTCAGGTCCGCACGACACAAAATTTATATTTGACAAATTTATTGAAATGATGGGAGGTAGCAATAATGCCTCTTAATAAAGACATAAAAAAGGTACTTGTTATCGGCTCAGGCCCTATTGTTATAGGTCAAGCCGCAGAATTTGACTATGCAGGTGCTCAAGCTTGCCGTGTACTTAAGGATGAAGGCATTGAGGTTGTACTTGTAAACTCAAACCCTGCGACCATTATGACTGATAAGGCGCTTGCCGACCACATATATCTTGAGCCGCTTACGGAAGAAACGGTTAAAAGAATTATTGAAAAGGAGCGCCCCGATTCCATACTTTGCGGTCTTGGCGGTCAAACAGGTCTTACAATCGGTATGCAGCTTGCAAAAGACGGATACCTTGACGAAATGGGAGTCAAGCTTTTGGGAACGGATGCCGAGGCTATAGACAAGGCTGAGGACAGGCAAATGTTCCGTGACACAATGGTTAAAATTAATCAGCCTGTTGTGCCGAGCGACATTGCATACACTGTTGACCACGCAAAGGAAATTGCAAGCGATATCGGCTATCCTGTTATTATTCGCCCTGCCTTTACATTGGGCGGTGCAGGCGGCGGCGTTGCATACAACGAGCATGAGCTTGAGGTTATTGCCAAAAACGGCTTAATGCTCTCACCTATTACTCAGGTACTTGTTGAAAGATACATCGCAGGCTGGAAAGAGATTGAATTTGAAGTAATGCGTGACAGCGTAGGTAATGTTATTGCAGTTTGCTCAATGGAAAACTTTGACCCGGTCGGTGTTCATACAGGCGACAGCATAGTTATCGCCCCTGCCGTAACGCTTGCTGACAAGGAACTTCAAATGCTCAGAAGCGCATCTCTTGACATTATTACCGAGCTTGGAATTGAGGGCGGTTGCAACTGTCAATTTGCATTAAATCCGGAGAGCTTTGAATATTCTGTTATTGAGGTTAATCCGAGAGTTTCACGTTCTTCTGCGCTTGCTTCTAAGGCTACGGGTTACCCTATTGCTAAAGTAACTACCAAAATTGCACTGGGCTACACTCTTGATGAAATCAAGAATGATATCACGGGCAAAACGTGCGCTTGCTTTGAGCCTACGCTTGACTATGTTGTTGTTAAACTTCCGAAATGGCCGTTTGACAAGTTTGTAAACGCTTCCCGTAAGCTTGGTACTCAAATGAAGGCTACCGGCGAGGTTATGAGCATTGCGCCGTGCTTTGAGCAGGCAATTATGAAAGCAGTCAGAGGTGCTGAGATTGGGCTTGATACGCTTAATAACAAGGCGTTAAACGGCGTTGACATTAAGCAAAAACTGCACGACCAAGACGATATAAGATTATTTACCGTATTCAAAGCACTCAAGGAAGGTGTAAGCATTGCCGAAATTCACGAAATTACTATGATTGACGAATGGTTTTTGGCAAAGCTTGAAAATCTTGCAAGATACGAGCTTGAAATTGAGGGCAAACCGCTTTCAAAGGAGCAATATTTAAAAGGTAAAAAATTAGGCTATCCCGACAAGGCGCTTGAAAAAATCAGCGGCGGCAGCCTTACATATCACAAGGACTGCGTTTACAAAATGGTTGACACCTGCGGTGCGGAGTTCAAGGCTGAAACACCTTATTTTTACTCAACTTACGACGAGCATTGCGAGGCAAGAGAACTTGACAAGAGCGATAAGAAAAAAATAATCGTATTAGGCTCAGGGCCTATACGTATCGGTCAGGGTATTGAATTTGACTACTCATGCGTTCACTGCGTATGGACTCTTAAAGAGCTTGGATATGAGGTTATCATTATAAACAACAACCCTGAAACGGTTTCTACCGACTTTGACACGGGCGACAGGCTTTATTTTGAGCCGCTTACAAACGAGGACGTTATGAACGTTATCAAGGCTGAAAATCCTATCGGCGTTGTTGTTGCATTCGGCGGGCAAACCGCTATAAAACTCACAAAATTCCTTGATAAAAAAGGTATTAAAATTCTCGGAACAAGCGCTGAATCAATCGACATTGCCGAGGATAGAGAGCGTTTTGACGAGCTTTTGGAAAAATACGGAATATTCAGACCGAAGGGCGAAAGCGTTATGACTCTTGACGAGGCTTTGACGGCGGCTGAAAGGCTTGAATATCCTGTTCTTTTACGTCCGTCATACGTTATCGGCGGTCAAAATATGACTATTGCGTACACAGATGATGACGTTAAGCAGTATATGGCAATCATACTTGCGCAGGGAATTGAAAATCCCGTACTTGTTGATAAATATATGATGGGAACGGAACTTGAGGTTGATTGTATTTCCGACGGCGAGGACGTTCTTATACCGGGTATTATGGAGCATATTGAAAGAGCGGGTGTTCACTCGGGCGACTCAATTGCCGTTTATCCCCCTTACAATCTTAACGATATGATGCTTGAAAAGATTTGTGACGTTTCGCAAAAGCTTGCGCTTGAGCTTGGCACACAAGGTCTTGTAAACATTCAATATCTTATTTATCACAATGAACTATACGTTATTGAGGTTAATCCGAGAGCGTCAAGAACAATACCTTATATCAGCAAGGTAACAGGCGTTCCTATGGTTGAACTTGCGACTAAAATTATGGTGGGTCAAAAGCTTAAAGACCTCGGCTTCGGCACCGGGCTTTACAAAACACCGCCCTATGTTGCAGTTAAAGTACCTGTTTTCAGCTTTGAAAAGCTTAACGACGTAAACTCTAAGTTAGGGCCTGAAATGAAGTCAACCGGCGAAGTTTTAGGCGTTGGCAAAAATCTTGTGGAAGCATTGTTCAAAGGACTTGTATCGGCAGGATTTAAAACTGATTTCCATTCTAAAGACGAGCATGGTGTACTTATAACAGTCACCAAGCAGGACAGATTTGAAATAGTCGGTCTTGCAAAAAAGCTTGACGACCTCGGTGCAAAGATTTGGGCTACTCCCGAAACGGCTAAGGCGATTGAAAGCTTAGGCATTAAGGTTAATGTTGTAAACAAGCTCAGAGAGGACAACTCCATTATGGACCTTGTTGAATCGGGTCAGCTTGATTACATTGTATATACAGGCAAAAGCGACAAAAAATCAATTGCCGATTACATCAAACTTCACAACAGAGCAAATCAGCTTGGCATTGCTACAATCACTTCACTCGATACTGCCAATGCCGTTGCGGATATCATTGCATCACGTTACAAGGAAACGAACACCGAGCTTGTTGATATCAACTTTATGCGTAAAGAAAAAGGAATACTTAAATTTTCCAAAATGCAAGGCACCGGCGACGACTACATTTTCTTTAACAATCAATGCGGTATTATCACCTGCCCTGAAAGTTTTGCAATTGAATTTTGCGACAGGCACAAGGGTATCGGAGGCGACGGAATAGTTCTTATTGAAGAAAGCAAGATTGCAAACGCAAAAATGCGTGTCTTTAATCTTGACGGCAGTGAGGGCAAGATGGCAGGCAACTCGATAAGGTGTGTAGGCAAATTCCTTTATGATAACGATATCGTCAAAAAAGATAAAATCACTATAGAAACAGCTTCGGGTGTAAAAGTTCTTCGCCTATTTACACGTGACGGAAAAGTATCGTCAGTCAAGGTATCAATGGGCAAAGCTGAGCTTAATACGGCTAAAATTCCTGTTTTGATTGACAGTGAAAAGGCTATCAACTATCCTGCTGAAATAGGCTCAAAGCAGTACAATATCACCTGCTGTGCCGTCGGCAATCCGCACTGCGTAGTATTTGTTGACAATGTAGACAGGATTGATATTGAAAGTGTCGGCCCTCAGTTTGAAACAGCGCCTATTTTCCCTGAAAGAGTTAATACAGAGTTTGTCAGGGTAGTTAATTCAAAAACACTTAAAATGCGTGTATGGGAGCGTGGAAACGGCGAGACGCAGGCTTGCGGCACAGGTGCTTGTGCGGCAGTTATTGCAGCGGTTGAAAACGGATATTGCAACAAAGACGAAGATATCACCGTAAAGGTTAAAGGCGGCGATTTGATAGTTAATTATTCAGATACCGGCGTTACCTTAACAGGCGACTGCAACCTTGTATATAAAGGTGAAATTGAATATTAAACAAGCAAAAACGGTATTGCAAAATGCAATACCGCTTTTGTTTAATAAATGCTTAATCTATTCTGTTTTCAATTTCTCTTACAATGTCGCTCATTTTAACATCGAGAGCATTGCTTAAACGATAAAGCGTTTCTAATGTCGGCTTACGTTCTCCACGCTCTATTGCGGAAAGATGAGTTCTGCCAATATCGGCAAGACCGCTTAACACCTCTTGTGAAACACCCTTTTTTCTTCTAAAATCAGCAATTACATCTCCTACTATTTTTGAATCAAGGACAGGAACATACATAAAATCACCTCAATTAGATTTTATGTTATGAACGGCTCTGTTATGAACACATATGTTGACATTTTGCATACTTATGTGTTATTATAAATTTAAAATTAAAGGAGGTAATTCAAATGAATGAAATCAACCCACAAAACCGGCAAAATCAATACTCACAAGGACAATATCAGCAAGGTCAATATCAACCTGTACAACAAAATCAGTATTATCAACAACCACAGTACAATCAACAGCCGCCTAAGAAAAAGAAAAAACCAATATATAAAAAATGGTGGTTTTGGATTATAATTGTAATAGTTGTTATTGCGGTAATTTCCTCATTAGGTTCAAGCGATGATTCAACACAAAGCACTTATACAACTTCAAGCGGTATAAGTGATATACAAGATGATACACAGGAAAGTAGTGAAACTACTGAAGAAGGCACCACAAAAGAAACAACTACTAAAGTAACAACTACAAAAGAAACCACTACAAAAAAGAAAATTCCTACCGAGTATATTTCCGCTGTAAGAACTGCACAATCATACAGCGACAATATGTATATGTCAAAACAAGGAATTTATGACCAATTAACTTCTGACCACGGCGAACAATTTTCAAAGGAAGCAGCAAAGTATGCTATTGAACATATCGACGCTGACTGGAATTATAATGCACTTCAAACAGCAAAAACTTATCAAGATCAAATGGCAATGTCGCCGGCGGCTATTCACGACCAGCTTACATCAAGCTATGGCGAAAAATTCACTAAAAAGCAAGCAGATTATGCAATTGCACATTTAGATGATTAATCACAAAAATCCTCTTACTTTTGTATGTAAGAGGATTTTTGTGTATCGAAAATAATGTTTTGATAATTTATAATATAAACGGCTTCACGCAAATGCGTGAAGCCGTAAAATATTGAATAAGTAAGATTATTCAGCGTCGTCTGCGTCGTCAGCCTCTGCCTCGTCAGCGTTTGGCTTAGGAAGAAGTTCCTTCATTGAAAGAGAAACTCTCTTCTTATCAAAGTCAACCTCAGTAATTCTAACGTCAACTTCATCGCCAACCTTAAGTACATCGGCAGGAGTGTTAATTCTTTCCCAAGAAATCTGGCTGATGTGGATAAGACCGTCAATACCCGGAAGGATATTAGCAAATGCGCCAAATGATGCAAGACCAACAATCTTAGCTTTGCAATCAGTGCCTACAGGATAATCTCTCTTAAGGATTTCCCATGGGTTGTCCTCAAGCTTCTTAAAGCCGAGAGAAATCTTTCTTGTTTCAGGGTCAAGCTTCTTAATTGTAACCTCAACAGTATCGCCGACATTAACAACCTCTGACGGATGCTTGATTCTGTTCCATGAAAGCTCACTGATATGAATCATACCATCCATACCGCCGATATCAACAAATGCACCGTAGCTTGTTAATGACTTAACAGTACCTGTGAGCTTCTGACCCTCTTCGAGAGTTGCCCATAATGCATCCTGCTGTGCCTTTCTTTCCTCGTTAGCAACAACCTTGATTGAACCTACTGCACGACGTCTTGCAGGGTTAATATCAATAATTCTGAAACGAACTGTTGTACCCTTAAGGACATCAAGCTCCTGATTTCTCGGAACACCTGTTTGAGAAGCAGGGATAAATACTCTGCTACCGTTAGTTACGGCAACTACGCCGCCCTTAACAACTGCTGATACAACACCTTCAAGAATTTCATCGTTTTCCTTTGCCTTAACGATTTCTTCCCATCCCTGAAAAGCATCCACAAGCTTCTTAGAAAGCTTAAGAACGCCCTCGCTGTCATCAGTTTTCATAATAACAAGACTAAGCTTGTCACCGATTGAAACTGCTTGGCTTGGATTGCTGATAGGTTCAGCGGAAAGATCATCAAGTGCGATAACGCCTGTCTGCTTTCTACCGTCAACGTCTACAAATACCTCTGTAGGAGTAATGTTGACAACAGTACCTGTTACGACCTTGCTGTTTTCATCTTCTCTGAATGATTCTTCAAGCATTTCTTCGAAGGTTGCTTCACCATCAGCAGATGCTTTGACAGCAGCCTTAGCGGCCTTATCAGCGGTTTCTGCTGTCTCCGCAGCTGTTGCAGCTACTTCAACTTCCTTTTCAATTTTTTCTTCGGACATGGTTTTTAGTACCTCCTTGATAATTACCGAGGGTGTCGAAGCCCCGGCAGTAACACCAACATAACTGTATTTGCTCAAATCAATATTTTTAAGTTCCTGCGCAGTTTCAATAAGAAACGTATCGGCATTTGACTTGCAAACATCCCTGAGCTTACAGGTATTTGATGAATGCCTACCGCCAATTACAATCATAGCGTCTGCTTTTTTTGAAAGCAGTGCCGCTTCTTCCTGCCTATCGGCTGTAGCATTACATATTGTACTATAAATTTTGCAATTTGTATATAGTTTTTTTATTATTTTTTCGCATTTTTTCCATTCTTTTAGCGAAAAAGTTGTTTGAGAAACGCAAATTACCGATTTTTCGGCTGAATTTTGGAGATTTTCAAAAATTATTTGAAGTTCATCTTCGTTTTTAAAGACGAAACTTTCACCCTTGCAGTAGGAGCGAATACCCAAAACCTCAGGATGATTTTCGTCCCCTGCAATAAGAGTAACCGTGCCGTCAGGCTGTTCTGACACGATTTTATGAATTTTCAAAACAAAAGGGCACGTTGCATTAATGAAATTAATATTACTGCCCTCAGCCTTATCGATAACCTCTTTTTCAACTCCGTGAGTTCTTATTACAACAGTATACCCCTTGGGGCAATCGCAAACGTCATCAATAATTTTAACGCCTTTGCTTTTCAAATCATCAACAAGCTGCTGATTGTGAATAATCGGACCGAGAGTGCAAACCTTCTCACCCTTTTGAAGCAAATCATAAACAAGATTAACTGCCCTGTCAACTCCAAAGCAAAAGCCCGCTGTTTTTGCAAGATTAACCTGCATTGCGTTCAGCCTCCCAAAGCTCGGTAATTCTGCCCATTACCATATTAGCTGCCGCTTTAATATCACTCGGTGCAACATTTTCTCCGTCAAGCCCAAGTTCACTGTTTTTGATAAGTTTACCGTAAGAAACAGTAACCTGCTTACCGGCTTTAATTTTACCGTCGCAGCAAATTGCAACGGGAAGAACATCGGCGCCCGTAGCCTTAGCAATAATGGCAACTCCCGCTTTAGCCTTTTGCGGAACACCGCCTTTATCCTTAATTCTCTTACCCTCAGGGCAAATAGCCATTACATGACCCTCATTAAGAATTTTTTCACCGTATTCTATAGCGGAAGTATCACCCTTTCCTCTTTTAACGGGAAAAGCATACATATGGGTTAAAAACCAAGCACCAAAAGGATTTTTAAAAAGTTCAACCTTAGCCATAAAGTGAAGCGGAGGAAGCTCCTTAGGACACGCAACAATTATAGGGTCAATCGCACTGGTATGGTTAATGGCAACTATGTATTTAGTGCCCTTGTCTTGGGGCACATTTTCAAGTCCTTTAAACTTTGCTTTAAAAACAAGCTTAACAAGAGGACGAAAAACAGCTTTAATAAAATTATAAAGCTTATAATGTTTAATTTGGGTAAAATCAAATTCTTTCAATTTACATATGCTCCTTTATAATTTTTACAATGAGTGCAATTGACTCGTCAAGCGACAGCTTTGAAGTATCGGCAATAACAGACTCCTCACTCGGTTTAAGCGGTGCAATTTTTCTGTGAGAATCGTTATAGTCACGCTCATTGACGTCATTTAACACGTCCTCATACTTAACGTTCTCGCCTTTTTCAATAAGTTCCTTATATCTTCTTTGAGCACGGCATTCCGGAGAAGCGGTAAGAAAAATTTTGCACTCGGCATTAGGCAAAACGACTGTACCTATATCCCTGCCGTCCATAATAACGTTATTCTTTTTAGCAATATCTCTTTGAAGGTCAAGAAGATATTCCCTAACCTTAGGAATAGCCGACACCTTGGAAGCACCCATAGAAATTTCAGGAGTGCGGATAAAGGCAGAAACCTCCTCACCGTTAAGATAAACGCATTGCGTGCCGTTTTCAAAACCGAGTTTGACATCGGTATCATCAAGCATTTTAATAACTTCATCTTCATTATCTATAACACCACGTCTTATGGCATTAAGTGCGATTGTACGGTACAAAGCACCCGTATCAACATAGATAAAGCCGAGTTTCCCCGCCGCACCCTTGCTTATTGTGGATTTGCCTGCACCTGCAGGACCGTCAATTGCAACATTCATCAAAATCACCATAGCCTTTCAGGCAACAAATAGTTTATTAAAAATCACCTGATTGACCTGCGTTGCCTGAACAGGCGTAAATGGTGATTTCAGCCATTTCAAAATTATGCCGCAGGCAAATTTTGAAAGCAATATAATATAGTGTAATTAGTGTGATTTTTCACACTAATTACCTCTTTAATTTGTTTACATATTATCGGCGCACAAAACAGCAGTTGAAAATGCGATTTGCAAATTAAAACCGCCAGTATATGCGTCCACATCTATAATTTCTCCTGCGAAATATAAATTATCAATTATTTTTGAACACATTGTTTTAGGATTGATTTCCTTAACATTTACTCCGCCTGAGGTTACAATCGCCTCATCAATAGGGCGAAAATCACTTACAGTGACATAGAAATTTTTAATCAAATCAACAAGCTTGAGCCTTTGTTCTCTTGTGATTTGATTAACCTTTTCACCGGACTTAATACCGCTTAATGAAACTATAACAGGAATAAGCTTATTCGGCAAGAGTTTTGAAAGAGAATTAACAAAATCTTTATTTGCAAATTCTTCAAAGTCACGGCAAACACGCTTATCAAGAGTATGAAAATCAAGCGCAGGTTTTAAGTCTATCTTAATTTTATATGACTTTTTACCCATATTTTTAATATGGCTTGAAGCAGACAAAATAACAGGACCGGACACACCGTAATGAGTAAATATCATTTCTCCGAAATCAGAATAAATCGCCTTTTCTTCCTCAAACAGAGTGATTTCGATATTTTTAAGCGACAAGCCCTGAAGCCTCGGTATAAAATTATTAGAACAAACAAGAGGAACAAGGCTTGGCTTTAACGGTGTAATCGTATGACCTACTGACCTTGCAAGAGTATATCCATCGCCTGTTGAACCTGTAAGCGGATAGCTTTTACCGCCCGTGCAAAGGCAAACCTTATCACATTCAATTTTAGTTTTATCATCAAGAATAAGCGTTTTAATCGCATTACCGTCAAGTTCAAACGCCTTTACTTTTCCTTGAATTATTTTAACACCGCTTTGTTTAGCGTAATTCACAAGTGCATCAACAATATCAACAGCTTTATCGCTTTGAGGAAAAACACGGTTTCCCCTCTCTATTTTAAGCGGCACGCCGAGTTCTTCAAACAAAGCCATAGTATCATAAGGCATAAAATTTGAAAATGCAGAATAAAGAAAACGTGGATTTGTAGGCACGTTTGATATCAAATCGTCAAGCTCAAAGCTTGCATTTGTGACATTGCATCTGCCTTTGCCAGTAATCATAAGCTTTCTGCCGCATCTATTCATTTTTTCTATTATAATAACATCGTTGCCCTTTTCGGCACTTTTAGCCGCACACAAAAGCCCTGCCGCTCCGCCGCCGACAACTACAATTTTTGACATAGCTATTCTTCCTCTAATTGTGCAAGTTCAAGAGAGGCACTCTCCCATTTTTCATAAAGCGCATCACGCTTTTTTGAAAGTTCGTCGATTTTAGAAGTATATTCCATAAGCTTTTCATACTCTGCGCCCGAAAGTTCTGACTCGTATTTGCCGATTTCATTTTCGGTTTCATCAATCTCCTCCTCAAGACGCTTTAAAAGAGTATTAAGCTTTCTTAAATTACTCTGCCTTTCTTTTTTAAGCTTATAATCATTAACCTTAGGCTTTTGCTTTTCTTCTTTTTTAACCTCGCTTACATATCTGTGCTCGCTGTAATCATCATAATTTCCAAGGAAATTGTTGCAGCCGTTTGGAGTAAGCTCAACAATGCGTGTAGCAAGCTTATTAATAAAATATCTGTCGTGAGATACAATAAGCATAGTTCCGCTGTAATTTAGAAGTGTATTTTCAAGTTCCTCACGTGAAAAAGCATCAAGATGATTTGTCGGCTCATCAAGCAAAAGAAAATTATACCCGCCGAGCATAAGTTTCAAAAGCGCAACTCTTGCACGCTCACCGCCCGAACAAACATCAAGTTTTCTGTAAACTTCTTCCCCTTTAAATAGGAAGGCGGCAAGTGCGTTTCTGACCTTAGTTTCGGTCATAAACGGATATGCGCTCCAAACCTCGTCAAGCACGGTCTTGCTCAAGTCAAGCTTAGCCTGAACTTGGTCGAAATATCCCGTCATAAGACTTGCGCCGAATTTAAACGTTCCGTCATCTCGGCTTAAATCGCCCATAAGAATTTTTAAAAGAGTGGTTTTGCCGCAGCCGTTATCGCCCAAAAGAAAAACCCGTTCTCCCCTTTTAACATTAAAGCTTGCGTTTTGAAAAACAATATGCTCCCCAAAAGATTTCTTAAGACCGTCAACCTCTAAAACGTCCTCACCCGATACACATTTAGGCGTAAAATCAAACCTGATTTTTTCAAGCTTTTTATCGGGAATTACAAGTTGAGCCTTAATTTTTTCAACAACCTTTTCCTTACTCTCGGCAGTTTTGATATTCTTTTCTCTGTTCCACTGCCTTTGCTGAGCAATGATACCTTCAAGACGTTCAATCTCTTTCATATCATTCTCATATTTTTCTTCAATTGCTTTTTGCTCAGCTGCTTTTTTAACAAGAAATTCGGAATAATTGCCCTTGTATGAGCGCATCTTTTTATTTTCAAGCTCAATCGTTTTATCCGTTACACGGTCAAGAAAATATCTGTCGTGGCTGATAATAAGGCAAGCGCCGTTAAAATTTTTAAGAAAATCCTCTAACCACGCAATAGCACTGATATCAAGATGGTTTGTAGGCTCATCAAGAAGTAAAAAATCAGCCTTTGAAAGCAATAGTTTTGCAAGGATAAGTTTAGATTTTTGACCGCCTGAAAGCTTAGAAGTAGGCTTATCAAAATCGTCCTCGCTAAAGCCCAAGCCCAAAAGAGCCGAGCGAGTCATAGATTTATAAGTAAGCCCACCGTTTCGGGTAAACTCATCGTTCAAATATTCCTGCCGGTCAATAAGCTCCTTTGAATGATTGGTTTTAAGCTTTTCATTAATACTATCAAGCTCAATTTCCATTTGAATTAAATCGTCATATACACTAACAAGTTCCGCCCAAATTGTTTTATCATTTGAGCAGGTATGCTGTTCCATATAGCCGAGCCTTGCATTTTTAGAAATAAAACAATTGCCGCTGTCAGCTTTATACTCGCCTGTAATAATCTTAAAAAGTGAAGTTTTGCCTGCGCCGTTAACGCCGACAAAGCCGACCTTTTCCTTATCCTGAATGTCAAACGAGAGGTCGGAAAAAAGCGTATTTTCACCAAAAGAAAGTGTTAAATTTTGAACATCCAAAACATTCATAATAAAATCTCCGAAATTAATGTTTATATTTTACACTATTTTTGATTGAAAGTATAGTGATTTTTTGATATTATATAAATATAATTAAAATCTATGTGTATTATAGATATTTTCGAGGTAAATAAAATGGATATTTTAAAGCTTAAGCCCGTATTCAAAGATTATATTTGGGGCGGCACAAGGCTCAAAACCGATTTTGGTTTTAAAAGTGATTTGGACATTTTGGCTGAGGGATGGATGCTTTCATGCCATAAGGACGGAATGAATACAATTGACGGCGGTGAATTTGACGGTCAAACGCTTGAAAAAGTCATTGAAAAAGAGGGCAAAGAAAAACTTGTCGGCACAAGGAGCTTAGATTTTCCTTACTTCCCTGTTCTTATCAAGCTTATTGACGCTAAGGATAATTTATCAATTCAGGTTCACCCTGACAACGAATACGCAAAAAGAGTTGAGCACGAGTTCGGCAAAACCGAAATTTGGTATGTTATTGACGCAACGCCTGACGCTCAGCTTGTTTACGGCTTTAAGGAAAAAATCAGCAAAGAAGAGTTTAAAAAAGCAATTGAAGAAAACACTTTACTTGACGTATTAAATACGGTTAATGTTAAAAAAGGTGATTTATTCTTTATCGAGGCAGGCACCGTTCACGCAATAGGCAAAGGTGTTTTAATTGCTGAAATTCAGCAAAATTCAAACTCAACTTACAGGGTTTATGACTACGGCAGAATAGGAAAAGACGGAAAGCCGAGAGAACTTCACGTAAAAAAGGCAGTTGACGTATCTGTTACCGAGCCGCCGAAATATGATATTAAGCCTATGGGCGACAAGGTTATCGGAGACGGCTTTGATTCAACGCTTCTTACAAAATGCGATTTATTCACCGTTAATCATTACGACGTTGAAAAAAGCCTTACTCTTGAGGCAGATGAAAAATCCTTTAACCACGTGCTTGTAATTGACGGCGAAGGAAAAATAAACGACAAAGCGCTCAAAAAGGGTGACAGCTTCTT
>ERZ773138.2214-NODE-2214-length-15409-cov-6.940636_pt1 | contig 15409 bp, 20 predicted proteins | sample MGYA00511114_ERZ773138 | MGnify/ENA primary metagenome ERZ773138 (study PRJEB29015, sample SAMEA2737805) | human gut metagenome | biome: human gut; feature: human-associated habitat; material: faeces | place: China | collected 2012 ...
TGAAATGTTCACGGTTTGTTAACATATGTGCACGCCACTTGTGCTATAATAAGTATAGAAAGGAGCGTGTACAAGATGAAAATAGTTAAACTGCCAGTTGAATACAGACGCTATCTGATTGAGGAGAAACACTTGGTATATGGTGACTATGAATATTGGATGCTCTTGCGACCCTCTAGGGGTTATGGCTGGCGCTTTGGTTACATGCGCAAAAACATTAAAACCGGTGACACAGAAGAGGTGAAAATAGTATGACACTGAAAGACTATCACAAATTCACTTTGGGCACGTCTGACCACCTGACCCGCTGCCGCGTGTTGTGGGGTGGGGGTGAAATCATGAACGACTATTTTAGTCGTTTGGGCGATATCGGGCAGAATATTAAAATCCGTTTGGCCCGATACGACGAAAAGCACGATATTTTGACCGCGTATGCGTCGTACAAAGGTTTTGTTGAGTATCGGAACGCATTGCGGCATTGGAAGCATCGAGAAGGGAGATATAACAAATATGACCACAAGAAACAAGGCGGCATTTAAAGTATGTCACATTTACGTATATCAGAGCAGTAATGACGTATGGTTAGCGTCAAGCTGCCTGTATGTAGACCCCCGCGAAATTCGTAAATTTTATGAGTGCATCCGCACATGCACGGCGGGGGCTGCTGATTGTGTGTTGACAGAGACGCGAGACGGATTTAGAATTGAGGTGTATAAATAATGGCACGAAGCGCCAAACATTTGCCAAAATACGCGCCGCAAACATGGGCCTATTACAGCCCCGACACGACAGACCCGAACCGGCTTACAAATGCGGAGCTTGTAAAGGTTATTCGCAAGGCAGCAAAAGCCGCAAATCAGCGCTTGCGCGCCATTGAAAAAAGCGACGTTATCAATACCGCAAAAACAGGCGCGTACAAGTACGCAGAAAGCCAGATGCCGGGAAAAATCAAGCCCCGTTTTAATGAGCGGCCCAAAGAGAGCGCGGACAGAACGGCGCTCAAGCATATGTATTTGCAGTTGCGCGAATTTATGACAATGAAATCAAGCACTGTTACAGGCGTTAGGGCAATTAAGGATGCACGTTACCAAACTGCAGTGCAGCGGGGGTTTAAGGGCACACAAGAACAATGGGACATGGCGGTGCAGAAGTTTTTCACCAAAGCAAATGAAAAATTTTTTGACAGCGATAAAATTTATGACGCAATCACGGGGAACAAGTCGGATGTGCTGGAAGATATTATAGCGGCAGACCGTGACGACCAAATGACAAAAGGTCAAGCGTTGCTCGATTATGTTAGGAGAATCACGTAATGAGAAAATCGCAAGGCGTTTTAGTATGTGAATATTTGGATGAATATTTGCCGCGCCTTGCCTGCCCGCGAAAAGTTAAGCGCACCAAAGGCCGGAAATACATGTCAAGCTATCTGGACGTAACAGCGACGTTTGATATTGAGACCACCAACACCGATACAGACGGCTTTGCATACAGCTGGCAGACCTGTATTGGTGGTGTGGTTATTGTTCCCCGCTACTTTGAGGACTGGGCAGAAATGATTGAAACTCTGGTAGATAAATGGGGTATCAATGAAAAGAATCGGTTTGTGTTGTATGTGCATAACTTAGGATATGAGCATCAATACATTATGCAGCTGTTAACGGCCCGCTGGGGGCTGGCAGATAGCTTGTACACGAAAAGCCGCAAGCCCCTTTATTTGCGCTTTGATAATGGTATAGAATTTAGGGACAGTTTCAAACTGTTTCAAAAAAGTCTTGCTAGAGCAACAGAGGGGTGCGCGCATGCAAAACTCGCGGGCGATCTTGATTATACTGTTTATCGTACTCCTGATACGCCTTTGACAGATACAGAATTTGCATACTGTGTTAATGATGTGTTGGGCCTGTATGAAGCAATCGAACGCTTGAAAGCAGAGCACGGCTATAATCAGGCCACAATCCCTTACACCAATACGGGCATGGTCATTGAAGCGGTACGCAAGGAAATCATGCCGGACAGACGATGCATGGCAGCTATTAAGGCGCTGCAGCTTGACCGTGAGCAGATGGCGCTTGCATATCACTGCATGGCGGGTGGTGATACCCACGGCACGCGCTGGCGTGCCGGTCGTACCTACACCAATTGTAACTCCTATGATTTCAAGAGCGCGCACCCATCACAGCAGCTTTTGTGGAAATTTCCAGCCGGTGCGCCGGTGACACTGCCCGCTGATTTGCCGGAAGAGGATTTGAAGAAATTCATTAAGGCCGGGTATGGCTGGATAGCTAAACTTTGCATTATCAATCCCCGGTGTAAGCTTGAATGCCCTGACCCCTGTGTGTCGTTCAGCAAATGCCCCGATGTGTCGGGCCTTGATGAACTGGACAATGGTCGTGTGTTGGGGGCCGATGCTCTTTTCTGGTATTGCGATTCAAACGATTATCAAAGATTCATCGACGGGTATACTTACGATAAAATAGTTGCAGCAGAAAGCGTGGCGTTTCGGCTGGATTATCTGCCCGATTCTTTCCGCAGGACGATTTATGAAAAGTTTCGCGTAAAAGAATCTGAAAAGGGAAGCCCGGACTATACTTTTGCAAAAATTTGCGTCAATACCATTTTCGGTGCATGTGCACAGAAAACTGTACGTGATGAATATGGGTGTGACCCCGACACGCTGGAATGCACGCACAAGAGTTGGATTATGAACTTGCAGAGCAAAGATGATGCCGAAATTCAGAAATCACAAGAAAAGAAATTTCCTTTCTTGTGGGGTCTTTGGACTGCATCAATGTCCCGTCTCAAGCTGTGGGACATGCTGAAACGTGTAGGCTGGGAACGTGTTATTTACTGGGATACGGATTCTTGCAAGTTTGAGGGAGAAAAACAGCCCGCTATTGACGACTACAACGCCGTCATTCGTGCGCAATGCGTGAAGCGTGATTGCGTGGTTGAAAAGAAAGACGGCAGCAAAGTCTATATTGGCGTTGCAGAGGACGAACACCCGCAAGACCGGTACGGCATGCAGGCGTTCAGATTCCTGCATGCAAAATGCTATGCGTGTGTGGATGCCGATGGTACAATAGAAAGCACTATCGCAGGAGTAAACAAGAAAGCCGGTGTCAAGGCTCTTGACGGCAGCATTGATAACTTGCGCGACGGTTTGTTGATTTCACCCGCTGGCGGGCAGTGTCTGGCATACCATGACGAACCTATTCGCACCCGAACGGACTTTGCAAAGTCCACTGTTTCCGCGTCGTGGGTCGTCATGACCCCCCGCGAATACAGGGTATCGGATGAACGTAGCCTTTTAATGGAATGTGAGGTATCAATATGAAATTTTGTGATATTATGCTGTGCTGTGGGGTGTTGTGCGTCCTCAACGCGATTTGTTTAGCGATTTGCTTTGTTGTTCCGGGGTGGTGGGTTTGTAAATGCTTGTTTGTTGGTGGTGCTAACTGTCTTGCGTTAGCAGTGTTAACGTGTTGATAGTTTCACAAATTGTTCATAGTTTGTTAACACATCGAGACGGGGAATGTGGTATTATAATCACAGAAGGGAACACACCAATACAGACAGACAGACAGAAAGGACAAAAACCATGAAAAAATACAGAGTATACGTTTACAACAATGAAGAAAAATTTCATGATTGTTATGAAGTCAACGCGGAAGACCCGGTTGACGCACGAAATGTAGCAGTGCAACGACTGGTTGAAGAGACCGGAGACGGGTTGAACGTGTACGAGATAACCGAAGTACAAAAGGCAGATTGACAAAGCAGCCGATACCCCCGCGTAAGCGGGGTTTTGATAAACACTGACATACAGAAAGGAAAACATTATGAAACTGACAGGCTATTACATGACCGCTATTTGTAAGTTTGAGGACGGTATCAAGACCATCTGTGTTGTCGATGTGCAGAACCGTGCGCGGCTGCTGGAATGTCTGAAAGCCGCGTACCCGGAGCAGTCGTTCAAGCTGTACGATTTCGAGCGCACGAAGTTCAGCGCGGAAGTTACGAGTATGGATATCGTAGGTATCCGGGATGTTTTAGGGCTTAATGTAGCAGATGAGGTGTTTTAACATGGCAAGTATTACGAAGGTTGAAATCTGGGAAGATGTTGCAGGGAACGTTATCGGGCTTGTGTTTGACCCTGCCGGGGAGCTGGTGAACGCGGTGCAGAATCTTGCAGCGCAGCAGCCGTTGCCCCGTCCCGCGCTGGTGGAAGCAGCGCGGCAGGCTTTCCCATTTGCCCCCACGTATGACCCGCATGCATTTGGTGAAAGGTCTATGGCTGATTTGTATGTTTACTTACAGGCATACAATCACCACATTGCGGATATTTTCCCGGAAGCCCCGACCGCGCTTTATCCGGAACGTGCTACCCCTGCAGGGCTGCAGTTCCTTATTCGCTGGATGTTCTAAGGGGGTGAATTTATGCAGGATATCAATAATAAGCTGAAAGATATTCTTGAAAAGCTGACCGACTTTTTCGAGAACTTTGTGGATGAACTGGCAGAGGTCAAGACGAACGAGACCACCGCAATTTCCCATCTGCAGACCATCGAGCAGAAGCAGGATACCATTATCGACCTTTTGCGCACCATCGCAGCAAACACCACAAAGTAAGTTGTTCCACGTGGAACAAATTACACTGATAGACGACAAAGGAGAAAAAATACTATGTCATTCGCAAAAAAAGGCAACGCATCCACCCCGAAGAAAGCCGCAGAAGGCCCCCGCGTCTCTGTGGAAATGCTGCACGAACTGCAGGCCGTTGTTCGCAACGTGCGGCAGGTCGCAGACAACTGTCTGATTTTCACCCTTAGGTTGTACGGTATCGACCTTTACAGTATGCGGCTGGTTGAGGGGGAAAAAAGTACGTTCATCACTGCCAGCGCCAACAAGGGCAAGAACGGCAAATACTACGACAATTTCCGTGTCTACTTTGCCGAAGATGCCGCACAGGCCGTGGAGAACGCCGTGCGCAAAGCATATGACGAAAACGCGGACGAAGTTGAGGTATAAATTATGAGCAAGCGCAACAAAGATATTGCGCTTGACCTGTACACCGGCGACGGCTGGGTCAACATCCCATCCGTCGCCGCTTTGGGTTGCTGGTGCAATATTATTATCGGCAAACGTCAAGTTGGTAAAACGTTCGGCACGCTTAAATATATGCTTGATGAAAACAAATATTTTTTGTACATGCGCCGCACCGTGAACGAATTGCAGGCCGTCGCCGCTGACCCGGATTTGAACCCGTTCAATGCTTTGCAGTCTGTGGGCTACGATATCGGCATTCTGAAAGCGGGCAAAATTTCCTATTCAATCGGTGATATTGAGTATGAGGACGAAGAGGACAAAGACGGGCGCAAGAAATGGCACATTGGCAGCAAACGCGCTGTTGGTATGGCGCTGCCGTCCATTGCAGGCATTCGCGGATTCAATGGCAGCGTGTTTTCAGACCTTGTTTTTGATGAATTCATTCCGGAGCGCATTATTGCAAAACGCAAGGCCGAAGGAGAAGCGCTTTTGAACGCTTATGTGACTGTGTGCGGAAATAGGGAGCTTGAAGGAAAGCCGCCCTTGCGCATGTGGCTTTTAGCGAATGCGTTCGACATTTCTAGCCCGATTCTTGAACAGCTGGGATGCACTGACATTGTGGCGAAAATGTCAAGGAGCGGGCGCGAATGGTGCATGACCGATACGGGAGTGTTTATTGCGATGCCGCATAGTGACCGTATCAGCGACCGACGCAAGCAAACTGCACTAATGAAACATCTTGCCGGAAAAGGCGACTTTTACAAAATGGCAATGGAAAACCAATTCGTGTATAATAACCTTGAAAACGTGCGCCCGCGCAGTTTAAAAGGCATGTCGCCCCTGTTTGCATTTGCTGGATTGTATGCGTATCAGATGGATGAATTACATTACTATGTCTGTGAATCCCCTCACAGTGGCAGGGAGCACTACGGAAGCAGCCCGCAGTCTGCAACGCAGCTGCAGGCCGTGCACCCTGAATTGCGTCCTATGATATGCTTAGGACAAGTTGACTTTTCGTCTGTCCCTGCTCTGCTCAAGACCCGAAACTATCTTGACATTAAGGATTGAAGGGTGTATGATTAAGGAGCGGGGGAGCCGCACAAAAGGAACACCCCGGAAGGGTGCGCGGCTGGCTTTTCCTTTTCCATGCCCCCGCGTTTCTGAGTGTTCCGGCAGGCGCATACCGAATGAACAGGTTTCAAGAGGTCAATAGTAGTCGGAGCATTCAGAAACAAGAAAGGGGGTGAATTCATGGTAAAGGTATATTACATGAGTGTTGACGGTAATATCCGGCTGTCTGAGCATTTCAGACTTTCTGAGTTTCAGTGCAAGGATGGGCAGGATTTTGTGGCAGTTGATTCCCGTCTTGTGGAACTGCTTGAAAACATCCGCAACGTGTGCGGAGACGCCGTGCACATCAACAGCGGGTTCCGCACGGCAAGCTGGAACCGGCAGCAGAAAGGCAGCGCATCCCGCAGCAAACATCTTTATGGGCTGGCGGCTGATATCTGGGTGGGCCACTACGACAAAAACCGCCAGCCTGTCCGCACAAAGACCCCCGCCGAAGTCGCCGCTATCGCTGAAACCTTTTTAGGGAACAGTGGCGGCGTTGGCATTTACAAGACTTTCACGCACGTCGATGTTAGAACCGGTTCCAGCCGGTGGAAAGGATGATTCATATGACCATCAACGATATTCTGGCTCTGGGCAAAATGGGATTCACGGCACAGCAGGTGCAGCAGATGCTTTCTTTGGAACGCGCACAGCAGGGCCAGCCCATCACGGCCCCGGCACAGAGCGCGGCCCCCGCTGCCCCTGCTCCTGCAGCACAGCAGCCCGTTACCCCTGACCCGATGGCGGCAATGGCGCAGCAGATTGCAGACCTGACCGCCGCCATCAACGCAAAAACCGTTCCGACCGCTGGCACCGTGGGTAATCCTGCCCCCGTTACTAGCGTGGAAGATATCATTCTGGGGCTGGTGCAGCCTGCCGAAGCGCCTGCAAGCCCCGACTTTAACGCCGTAAAGTAACGGCAGAAAGGAGTAACAAATGGCAAAATCCCGTACTAACATGCCTGAACTGAAAGGCATGAGCGTGTTCCGTCCGACTGACATTTACACCATTGCCAATGCACTGGTAAAGGAAGTCACCGGACAGACTGCGACCATTCAGGCCATCAACACCGCTAGTTTCATTCAGGTCGGACAGATGTGCCTTGACCAGAGCATGGAAGGAACCCTGCAGGCGCTTTCTAACATGATTGCGCGTACCGTCATTTCAAGCCGTTCTTATGCAGGCCGGTTTACCAGCATCGAGACCAGCCGGCAGGAATGGGGCCTTTTCGTCCGTGAAATCGCTTTCTTCTCTGGTGATTTTGATGAATCGAAATTCATCAACACCGCGCAGAACGCAGATGTTTTGGTTGACGGTAACAGCGTGGACATGTACAAAATCAAGAAACGCTATCCGCTGGAGCTGTTCTATGGCGGGCAGAAGGTTCTGAACCAGAGATACACCACGTTCCGGAACCAGCTCAAAACCGCTTTCACCAATGAGAGCGAGTTCAGCGCGTTCCTTGCGGCCATGACGACCGAAATCGCTAACGACATCGCGCGGTGGAAAACCGCAGAGAACCGCGCACAGGTCATCAATTTCATGGGGGCGCTGTACAACTCCGACCGCGATGAATGCCACGTGAACTTGACCAAAGCTTTCAACGCGGCCCGCGGTACGACCTACACCACGCATGATTTGCTGACCGCCCATCTGCAGGAATTTCTTTCCTTTTTCGTGTCGTGGCTGGAAACTACCAGCAGCCTGATGGAGAACAGCAGCGTCCTTTACCACCAGACCCCCGTGTGTACCGACGACGGCGGCAACACGCTGCACCTGCTACGTCACACCCCGAAGAGCGAACAGAAACTGCTGCTTTATCAGCCCCTTATCAACGACGCAAGGAGCTGGGTCTATCCTGCCATCTTTGGCCCCGGCTACCTGAGTTTCGGCAACTACGAGGGGGTCGATTTCTGGCAGAACATCAACAACAAGCCCGCTATTTCCTGCATCCCGTCGCAGTTCGACGTGAACACCGGCAAGCAGGTGACGGGCGCTGCGGTCACTCTGCCCTATGTCGTGGGCCTGCTGTATGACCGCAAGGCTATGGCGACCACCTACTATCAGGATAGCGTGTATACCACGCCTTTCAACATTTCCGGCGAGTACTACAACACTGAGCACCACTGGAAAATGAACTACACGCAGAACCCCACGCAGAACGCCGTGTTCATGTTCATGTCCGACGAACCGTAAAGGGTTCAATATCAACCCAACAAACTGAATGTGTGGGCCGGGTGAAAGCCCGGCCCTTATTTTATAAGAAAGGAGAAATACATGGCAGACCATAACGAAGGTATTGAACACGGATATCATGCGCATTTGGGCAAGGTCTCGAAACGGCTCAACAGCACAAAACGCATTGAATTATCCGCGCTGCCGGATGAGTTTCCATTTTACATGAAACGGGCCTGCAGCATGGAAGCACCGGTATTTTACGTGCGTCTGAACAGCCTGAACATTTCCCCGCAGTACAATTACTGTTACATCGAGGAGACCCACACATATTACTGGATTGAGGACATCACGGCACTGAATGCCAACAACTGGCAATTCTCCTGCACCATTGATGCACTTGCGACTTTTGCGGACGACATCAAGAAAACAAAGGCGTACATTGTGTACGGACATAACAAGTTCGATGCATCCGGCGACAGCTATCGCGTGCAGGACAGCCGCCAAAACGTGGCACAGCGTCCGCAAGTTGCGAGTGTGGCGCTTGATGTAACGGATGAATGTATTGATAGCACGCAGGGTGCTTTTATCCTGTCTGCCGTTGGCAAAAGTTCCGGTGTCACCACCTATGTAATGAATAAGACGGCGCTTTCTCGCCTGATTGACAGCATTCAACAGGACATCACCGCCGATTTTGGGCAGATGATTTCTGACCAGCAGACCAAAACGACGCAGGTAAACACCGTGGACACGTACCCCCCTATGTTGGATTCAAAAGGCGGTGTTGTTTCCCGTGTCGGAAGCACGACAGAGACATACAGCGGCGCGGACACTGCCACAGATAAGGCCATTAAGTATCTTGCGAAAAACTTTGTGTACGGCGGTGCAGCCGTTGACTGTATTCGCTCATGCATCTGGATTCCCATTAAAGCCAGCGTTATCCCGCAGAGCAATCAAAACGTTTTTCTGGGCGACTTTGACACCGGTGTTTCTGGTGGTGTTATGGGGCATTCTCAAATCAAGCGAGAAACCGCCATTCCGATTCCATGGCCTGTTTCTGACTGGAAACGGCTGAACTGCCAAATGCTGCTGTATGTGCCGTTTATCGGCACGGTGTCAATCCCTGTCGATAAGGTGAACAACGTTGCCGCCCTGACTGTTACGTGGTGTTGTTCTTTCCTTGACGGCAATATTTCTGTCAAGGTGGATGCAGGCACATACACGGTATACGTGGGCAGCGCTAATATCGCAAGCCAGTATGCCATCGGAGCAAGCAATATCAGCTTGACCGGAAATCAGGCTGCAGCGACCATTGGCGCAATTGGCATTGGCTTACAGGTGGGCGGTGGTGCACTGAGCAGCGCAGCAAGCTTTCCTATTGATATCGGCCCCATTCACGGGGAGCTGGTTAAAAGTCCGTCTGCCGGAGCTAGGAACATGGGTGCTGCAATGCAGTCACTGGGTGGCGCGGTCATGCAGATGATTCCCCCCGTTGCGCAGTGTGCGGGCAGCATGACCGGAAACGCAACTGCTTTGCAGTCCATGGAAGCATGTTTGACCCTGCTTTACTACCCGCCCACGGACGACACGAATTTTCAAAGCATGTACGGGCATCCCGTGATGAAGATTGACACCCCCGCCGCAGGATACTGCCAGACGCGCGGTTTTTCCGTCGCTGCACCTATGGCGACCAGCGCAGAAACCGCATACATCAATGCCGCCATGGACGGCGGTGTGTTTATTGAATAAGGAAAGAAAGGTGATACCATGTATCAGTGCTATCAGGGAATATACGACGTACAGGCGTGCGGTGGGTTCCGTCCCCCGTCTTTGAGCACGGATGTTCTCAACTACTGGGAACGGTCGTTTTTTCAGCGCATGCGTGCCCTCTATAAGATTCACGGCCTGCCGGAAGCAGGCCCCGGGCAAATCGGCTGGGACTATGACGCATTTCTTTACCAGCTGTTACGCATGGGATATGCCGTTGTGTTCAACTCCAAAACATACGGCCTTGTTGTGCAGCCGGGTGCGCCGACGGGCTTTGGTTTGCAGTTCCAGCCGCGTGGCATGATGGTGCAGACCCCGTTCTTCCAGTTTGATAGGCCGCTTGAAATCGGCACAGAGTGCGCTGTTATCAAGCTGACCCCCGACTATCGCGGGGTCTGGGATATCATTGAAAAATACGCCGTCGAAATGCAGCAGCTGGAAGTTTCCATTCGGCAGGCCGTTGTTAACAGTCGCTTTGCCTATGCTGCTATCGCCAAAGACGACAAAGACCGCCGCACCCTTGAAACAATCTTTGAACAGCTGGAAAACGGCAAACCCGCCATTGTGGTAAACGGGCAGCTGCAAAAACCCGTCATGAATAAGACTGACGCACAGTATCAGCTGCCTATCATGCAGTTTGACCGCGATTTGTCGAAGAATTTTATTCTCCCTGACCTGTATGACCTGAGACGCAAGACGTTACAGGACTTTTACAAAGAGCTGGGTATCCGGGTGCAGCCTGATAAGAAAGAACGGCTTGTAACGAATGAGAGCGCCAGCGCGGACGCTGAAACATACAATCGTCGGGAAGTCTGGAAAATTTCTCTTGACGAATCGGTGAAAGTGTGCAATGATATGTATGGAACCGATATCTCTATTGAAATCAACGAACCGCCAGAGCTGAGAGAAGGGGGTGCAGATGATGCCGATGTACTGGGGGAGCATGACGAACCAGAACAGCACGAACCAAAACAGTGACGCGCTTGACCGTGCGTGCAAGCTCCTGTGCAATATCCCGGAAGGTCTGTTTCGTGATTTTGCTGTGCCTGTCGGCATGGATAGAGACCTTGCTATTCATATCATCATGCGGGAGCACGGTCTTGCACCCCTTTACCGTCCTGACCCGTTTTGGATGGTGGATGCAATCAAGTATTGGGTGCAGGAGAGCATGCCCATCTGGGAAAAGCTCTATAGCACTACACAGTTGAAATACAATCCCATCTGGAACACGGACGTGCAGGAAAGAACGACCGACGTTCGTACTACTGACCGCGACACCACGCAGGACAGAACCGCAGTCAATCGCGGCGAGAACGGCCAGACCGTGGGACAGGTGACGACCGGAGACTATCACGAAACCGGCAGCACCGAACTGCACGACGAAACAGCCGGAACCGGGCACACTGAGACCGAAGGAAAGTCTATCACAGACGATACCAGCACCACCACGACCACGAATAAAACGGACGTGGCAGGCACGGACAAAAAGACCACGGAAAGCACAAAGAAACTTGACCAGACTGTGACCCGCGATATTTCCCCTGAAAACGCGCCGGACTACCAGCCCGACGACCAGACACACACCGTGGCAGAGGAGACCTTTAAGAGCACCGAAAACGGTGAGCATAAAGAAACTACCGATTTTGCCGGAACATCTGCCACCGTCGCCAATTCGACCACCAACACCACCGGCACATCTGACACTGAGACCCACGGGCACGAAGACCAGACCACCGGGAGCCAGACGGACGGCACGACCAAAGGCACGACCGATACAAAAACGCAGGCCCACGATATCCGGCACGAAGATGCCAAAGAGGTGGGTAAAGAGAAGGTCACAGACATGTACAACCATGGCTGGATTAAACAAGGTAATATCGGCGTTACCACCACACAACAGATGATTGACGCGGAGCGCGAAACCGTTCTGTTTGATGTGTATATGACAATCGCCAACGACTACCACGCAAAGTTTTGCTTGGATGTGTACTAAAGGGGGGCGATACCGTGGACGCAATTATTGCCGCCCTTGTATCTGGAATTGTGACCCTTGCGGGTGTCCTGATTGCTAACAGCAAATCGCAGGCCGTCACCGACGTGAAAATTGAAGAATTGACGCGAGAAGTCCGCAAGCACAATTCCTTTGCTGAAAAAATCCCCGTTATCGAGGAACAAATCAAAGTCGCAAATCATCGCATTGATGATTTGGAGCATATCAACCAACTGAAAGGAGATTAACCATGGAAAATCTGCACATTTCTGCCGGTACTGTCGCACGCACCCTTGTTCTGATTCTGGCTATCATTAACCAGATTCTGAGCGCGTGCGGCAAAAGCCCCCTGCCCATCGAATCGGAAACGCTTGAACAGCTGGTAACGGCTGGGTTCACCACCGTTGCAGCCCTGATTGCATGGTGGAAGAACAACAGTTTCACCACCAATGCATTGAAGGCTGACGCTCTGCTTGCGCAGCTGAACGGCAAACACTAATTGACCGACCCCCGCGCAAGCGGGGGATATTTATGAAAGGAGTAGTTTATGGCTGACGAAACGAAGAACACCGATATCAGCACCCCGTTTCTTTTCCAGACATCGCCCCCGTATGCTGCACCCGGCGACCGCTACCAATACGATTTGTATTGGCTGGTGAACCAACTCAAGCAGGCCCTGACCAACACGGAAACTTTGCGGCTGCATGACATCGGACAGGATACCCGCCTTGACGGTCTGGATATCTTGACGGCACAGCTGAAAGATGCAACTTGCCAGCTTTTCGCAAAGCTGAAAGCAGGCGACTTTACCAAAGACACGTTTCTCGAATGGGTCAATACCAACATGACCGATATCATCCATCAGATGGTGCGGTTCGTGTTCTTTGGCCTTGACGACGACGGGCATTTTGTCGCCTATATCCCCGCAAGCTGGGACTTCCTGCATTTTGATACCCTGCTTGACCCCGATAAACCGGGCTATGGGCATTTGGTCGTTTACTACTGAGAAAGGAGCATTCTATTATGGCAAACTGTAACTGCAATGACTTCCCCATTTCCTGTGCACCCCACGCGCCGGGCGGTGACTGCTGCCACCCGCACGGATGCCCCCCGCACCCGTGTCCCCCGCCGCCGTTCAAGGGCGGCACGAGTATGTACATCGGTGCGCGGTACGTCCCTATTTTCGCAGACCCTGTGGAGTGGGACGATGAACGCGAGTATGAACCGCTGACCATTGTGACCCACAACGGCGACTGTTACACGTCTAAGTGCTATGTGCCGAAGGGTGCACAGCTGCCCCCGTATCCGGAAGGGCAGACGAAATACTGGGTCAAAACATCCGACTATAACGGGCAGTTCGCTGACCTGAAGAAAACCGTGCTTGACCTGTCCCGACTGGTTGAGCAGTTCCAGAAGGATAACAAGGATTTCACCGACCTGATTAACGGCTGGAACGAAAAAGTGCAGCAGTGGGAGACCGAAATGACGGCATGGAGCGAACGCCTTGACACTGTTGAATCCCACGTTACCGACCTGACCGCCAGCCTGAACGCCGAAATCGACCGCGCAAAGGCCGCAGAGCAGGCCAACGCCGCTGCTATCGCCAAAGAGACCACCGACCGCCAGCAGGCTATTTCTGAGCTTGACGCGGCCTATAAGGCGGCAGACGCTGCCGAAGCACAGACCCGCGCCGATGCTGATACCGCGCTGAGTAATCGCATCACCGCCAACAAGACCGACATCGATGCCCTGAAAGCTGAACAGGCTATTCAGAACACCAATATCAGCAAGAACGCGAAAAACATTTCTGACAATGCTGCAGAAATCGCAAAGCACGCTGCCCGCCTTACCAGCCTTGAAAGCAATGCATCTGACTGGGACGACGTTTTCCCTGACACGACCATTGCGCAGGAAGTGCAGAAGGAAGAGCTTGCACGCGCCAACGCTGATACTGCCCTGAACGGGCGTTGCGATACTATCGCAGCCGACGTGGAAGAGGTGCGAGACATCGCGAACCACAAAGTCGATACCGCGACCTACACGGCAGGACAGGCAGCGCAGGATACCCGCATCAAGGCTTTGGAAGGTGACAATGCCACCAACAAAAACGACATCGAGAACATCAAGGCCAAGGACACTGCACAGGATGCCGCTATTCAGCAGAACAAAGACGCTATTGCAAATGTAACTGGGTCTCTTTCTGGATATGTGACAACGGAAACCTACACGGCAGGACAGGCGGCGCAGGATACTAAAATCAACGCCGCACAGAACGCAGCCAACAAAGCCAATACCAATATTGGCGACTGGGAGACCGACCACCCGGGCCAGACTATCAGCGAATGCGCGACCAGCGTTGAAAACGAAATCGCGGCAGTTGACACCAAAGCCGACGCGAACGCCGCAGTTATTGGCGACTGGGATACACAGCACCCCGGCAAGACGATTGCGCAGGAAGTCACCCGCCTGAATGGCGCGATTCCTGATGTGAGCGGGTTCGTCACTGAAACGACCTACAATCAGGGACAGGCCGCGCAGGATACCAAAATCACGGCAGCACAGGCTGCCGCGAACAAAGCCAATACCAGTATTGGCGACTGGGAGACCGAACACCCGGACACGACCATTACACAGGCGGTAACGGATTTGGGCGGCGACATTCCTGACGTGAGCGAGTTCGTTACTAAAACCGTCTATGATGAGGAACAGGCGGCACAGAATACCAAAATCACCGCCGCGCAAAACGCAGCTAATAAGGCAAATACCAGCATTGGCGACTGGGATGCACAGCACCCCGGCAAGACGATCGCGCAGATTGACGTTCGGACGTATTTGGACGAACTTTATCCAGAATATTCTGTCATTAAGGGCACACGGCTTGTTGACCTTTACTCTCAATATTATGAGGGGGGAGGGACTTTGGTAAACGCCATCCAAATTCCTATTATTGTACCTTATATTGTATACGCGTTTCCTGAACTTTGGACTTTGACATTTGACGCAATCACCTCTGTTAACATGTATAACGCTAACGGTGTTGCACAAACAAGACCCGTCAAAAATTACGACATCAACACAACGGGTAACGAATCTGTGCTTTTCGTCACTTTCGAAAGTCCGTTTGAAATCGCTGCCAAAGGAATTTATCACTTCAAACTGAATTCTAACATCAGTTCTATTTCCTACCATTGGAAGAAAAACAATATCAAATTTGCCATATCTCCGCTTCCCGACACCTAACACAAAGAAAGGGCTTTCCGCAAGGGAAGCCCTTTCTTTTGTATACATTATCGACATGAAAACTAGGAATAGTTCTTG
>ERZ773138.2221-NODE-2221-length-15387-cov-7.869228_pt1 | contig 15387 bp, 10 predicted proteins | sample MGYA00511114_ERZ773138 | MGnify/ENA primary metagenome ERZ773138 (study PRJEB29015, sample SAMEA2737805) | human gut metagenome | biome: human gut; feature: human-associated habitat; material: faeces | place: China | collected 2012 ...
AACGTCCAATGTTTTTTCAAAAACGTCCAATGTTTTTTTTAAAACAACGGTATGTTTAAAATCAATCGTTTTATCAATAAATCCGGAAAAACGAAATGTGTATTAAGATAAAACATAAACAGCATTAAAACACTGTTTAAACGGTGTTTTAATGCTGTTACAACACCTCTGAAATTGTTCAAATCAATCGTTTTATCTCTTAAAAATTATTCATTCATGGATTTGATAACGGACTGGTTGGCTGCTTTTACTTTCGCCTCATTGATCTTTATCACCTTTCTGTCGTAAGTCATCAAGCCATTTACCTCGCCTTCCACATCGGTAGTTTGTGTATAAACAGCAGCAGAGAAACCACGTTTCACAAAGCCCTTCAGTTCATTTGCGTACTTGACATATTCGGCAGTCACCTCATCGCTGTTCTTAAACTGGATATAACCCCAATTACGTTTGTTCCACCACAAATGATTTTCCAAAGGCAAACCGATACCGCCGTATTCGCCTAATACTGTGACACGCTGTGCATCGAACAAGAACATATCCGGTCCAGGATAGTTATGCAAGTCCAAGATGTCCCCGCAAGGACGATGGTTTCCTCCACTGGCTGGATTAACCAAACGGGAAGGATCATAAGCCTTTGTCCATGCTACAACCTTTTCAGTATCAAACTGTCCCCATGCTTCATTGAACGGAACCCAAACAACAATGGAAGGATGAGACACGCCCAAATCCATGATTTCTTTCCATTCCTGGTAATAGTTAGCCACAGATTCCACGGAGCGTTCTTTATCTGTTCCTCCGTTATATTTGTGAGGCTCCCAACGATTACCCATGTCACCGCTCGGCATATCCTGCCAAACCAAGATTCCTTCTTTATCACAATGGTAATACCAACGGGCAGGTTCAACCTTCACGTGCTTACGTATCATATTGAAGCCCCATTCTTTGGTCTTTTTGATATCATAAAGCAAAGCTTCGTCTGTCGGAGCAGTATACAAACCATCCGGCCACCAACCTTGATCCAACGGTCCGTAATGGAAGAGCGGCTTATTGTTCAAACACATTCGTAGAATGCCATTTTTGTCCTTCTCTACTGAGATTTTACGGAAAGCCGTGTAGGATTTGACTTGGTCGATTACTTTCCCATTTTGGGACAAAGTAATGCTCATGTCATACAAATAAGGATTTTCCGGAGACCACAAAGTAGGATTCTTTACGCCTAAGCGGAGTTCCTGGCCTTGCACACCTTTAGCCGAAGCAACCACTGCTCCTTTATCCAACAATTTTACCTCAACAATGGATGTAACACAAGGAGTAGAAGCACCTACAGTTACATTCAGAGCATTCGCATCTACGTTAGGAATAGATTTGACCGCAGTGATGTGGTTAGAAGCAACCGGCTCCAACCAAACAGTCTGCCAAATACCCGTTACAGAAGTGTACCAAATACCTTGCGGGTTAGAGGTCTGTTTTCCAATTGGCTGATAACCTTTGTCGCTTGGATCCCAAACACGAACTACCAACTTCTGGGCACCTGATCCTTTCAAGAACGGAGTAATATTGAACGAGAACGGAGTATAACCGCCTTTATGCGAACCGACCAATACGTCGTTTACAAAGACTTCAGCTTTCCAATCGACAGCACCAAAGTTCAGCATCACATCTTTCCCTTTCCATTTGGCTGGAACGGTAAAAGAGCGTTTATACCACAATTCATTCTTTTCTCCTACCTCTTTTTGCACACCGGACAAAGATGATTCCACGGCAAAAGGAACCAAGATATTCCCATCGTAGGTGGCAGGTTCAACTTCACCGACCGGTTTAATGGCATATTCCCATTCACCATTCAAATTCTGCCACTCCGAGCGTTCCATCAAAGGACGCGGATATTCCGGCAATACAGATTTCGGATTGACTTGTTCTGCCCACTGCGTCTTGATTTTGTCACCGGCAGGCTTCCATTGAGCTTGAGCGCATAAAGCCAAAGCTAATGCACAACATACGAATAAAGTCTTCTTCATGTGTTTCTATTTAAATGTAACAATTATTTATCCTGCGACATAAGTTGTTCCAGCACTTTCATGTAATATCCTCCTACAACTGAACGAGCCCTGAATCCAACTGATTTGCCATCGGTTGTCTCGTGCCAGTCGCTCAATGGAATACGGGTCGTCGTTTCATTTACATATTTATAAAGTGGAACTATCAAAGCATTAAAGTCATTGCTGTTGTCTGCCATGGTAGCCGTCCAAACAATCCAGTCAGACTTTGTATAGGTTTTACGGCTATCCAAAGGAAGTCCATAAGTATTCTGGACCGTCTTATAATACGCCATTTCCGTCTGGGCAATACTTTCATCGAATATTCCTAAATCCAGGACTTTATCCCAAACCAAGTTATATTTCTGGCTCCAAGTGCCGGGTTTGTCAAATGTCAACTTATAATGGTCTCCATCTGCCGCTATCTCTTTCCATTTGGAAGCCATTTCACGGGCGGTTGCCAAATATTTCTCAGCCGTTTCCTTATCACCTAACATCTCAGCCATTTTGCCATAACCTGCTATACCCAAAATAGCCTTGATAGAAAGATTCGCATTGTGGGCGAAGTGTCCGGCAAAGTCGTCTGTACAAAGTTGGTTCTCCGGATCCAATCCCTCTTTAATCAAGTAATCTGCCCAAGTAGTCAAGACTTTCCAATGCTTCTTGGCATAATCCGCATTCCCCTCGCGCATGGCAATGGCAGTTGTCAATATCAACATATTCCCGCTTTCCTCTACTGGCATATCACCTCCGTAAGTCTGTCCGTTTGCCAACGGATAAGTGCCCAAGTCATGTGCCGCAAACGGTTTTGTCCATTTGCCGCTTTCGCTATATCCAAAGATAAAGTTCAACATGCCTTTCAACAAATCAGGATTATAAACCAAGAAGAGCGGAGCGGAAGGATAAGTGACATCCACCGTTCCAATGGAACCGTTGCTAAAGTTCTCTTTGGAGAAGAACAAAAGGTTTCCTTCCTTATCTTCCACCAGTTTATGAGCAGCTATGGCTTGCCGATAAGCCAAGGCACAAAGTTCGGCGTATTGTTGACCGCCTGCATCATAAGCATCTTTCATCAACTTCTTGTCCAAATCACGGCAACGGCCCAATGTGGTTACATAATCATTCGCTGCTTGATCCAGTGCCTGATTCATGTCAACCTTGCCATCGTGCTTCCAATAAGCCATGCGGTTATCGCCATAATATTGGATTGCGTAAATATCGTCATAACCAATCATCGCAAAGCCAGAAGCAGGAGAGGAGACTTTCCCTAAATTATCCACATAACCTAATGACTGTTCACTATTGGAAGGAGCCATGATCTTTTCAGTCGAGAAGAAGCCTTGTTTCGAAAAAGCCTTCTTCATATCTTTGAAATCCCCGATTCCGATAGAGCTATTCTGCCGGGTTGCTGAAGCCAAATAGAAATATCCCCAGTCGATACGGACATCATCTCCACGCGTGCCTAAAATCGGCTGGGCGGTTGTTCCTGTCTTAGCATACGTTACACCATTAGAAGTTTGGTCAATCATGGAAGAAACCTCTTGCCCTGGCACATTGGTAGCCCAAGAAGAGGTGGCTTCCAAATAAATCTGCACATCATGTGCGGAGCCATCCAAAGGTTTCACCTGATAAGAGAGATAGTTAATAGGACGAGTCATCTTATCCAAATCGTCTATCAACAAAGGTGCGGTAAACACGACATCCAACTGAACGCCTCCGCATTCAAAAGTATAATAGGTTTGTGTCGGCATTACAACAGCAGACTTCTGTTGTGCAGCTTCCGTAAAGAACGTTGCATCCGGCATTTTCTCCGATAATCCGAAATCAACATACGCTCCGCCTTCCGAATTATGGCAATGAGCCGCAATCACATTCTTCCCTGGTTTCAGCAGAGCTTTTACCTCATCATTCAGTTCAAGCATCACATCATTCTTCCACGTGTGTCCGGTATTGACAATCTCCTTGCCGTTTACATAGAGTTCAAACACATCGTCATGGGAATAATTCAAAAAGAGTTCCTTCCCGTTCCAATCATCTGTCACTTCAAAAGAGCGGCGCACCCAAATATCCGGTGTCTGCCAAGTAGTGGACAAATGTTGCATTTCAGGCGTACCGAAAGCGGCTTTCCCCTGTTTCCACGAACTATCGTCAAATTGGATTTGCGTCCAATCCCCTTTGGGTTGGGAATAAGTATAAGATGCTTCCCATTTTTCCAAGGCAGCAGTTGGCAATAGGGATTGAAGCGGTGTTTTTTCTTCACCCATAAAGCGATAACATTTCCCGTCAATCCGAATAACGCCCAACAAAGGGAAAGCTTTTCCTGTCCAATGCCGAACTTGATCTGCATTTAACTGATCACTCATGGACCAACCACTGGTGTAAGGGTCTATCGTAACCAATGGATATGCGGGTGCTCGTAAAGTATTCTCGTTTACCGGAGTGAAGAACTCCGAATGGGTTAGATTACTCGAACAGGAAGACAATATCCCTACAGCGAAGGATAACATACACAACATTTGTTTCATGATGCTTCTGATATATTAAGCTAAACTAATAATTTATTTATTATTAAGACGCACAAACCATGCTGTTCCCCTATTGAAGCTTCCTTTTTTAATTTTTATTCACGATTTCAGGGGAAGAGATGCTCTTTACTTCTTCAAGAGGAAGTCCTGTTATAACAGCTATTGTCTCCAAAGGAATACCGGCTTGTTTCATGCCTGACGCAATCTTGCGTTTCTCTTCTGCTCTGCCTTTTTCCATACCGACTGCTTCTCCTTCCATAAGACCTTCCTCCCTGCCTTTTCGTTCACCGCTGTTATACAAGGTCTTCTCGATACTGATAGTATCCCAAAACTTGTCGTAGGAAGCAAGCTGGGCATCATTATAGGAGCTGGTTTCCAACACGGATATGGCTTTGCCGGTCTCTGCATTGTCCAGGAGTTCCTGTGGAATCTTTTCCGTCCCGTCCTTTATTTCGGTCAAGTAACGCAACCAAAGCACCTGCATTTTCTTCTCGCTCATGCTATGCGGTGTGAACTTAGGAAGTTCGACGAACACCAAATGGAGTCCGTCTATTACTTTCTCTGTATGTTCCTCATGGACCAACTTAAAATAGTGATAATACTCCGGTAGTTGGGGTTCGAATATATCATTGACCAAATTAAGGGAATAAACGGGTTTCAATAAACTATAATCAAAGCCTTTGTCCAACTGCCGCACGTATGCTTTGGCTGAGTTGAAGAGAACTCGCTGAAGGAACTCGGGCGACCAGACCATCTGCATCTCCACAATAAACTGACGTCCTACGGCATCCACGCACCGTACATCCACAATACTGTTCTTCCGCAAAGGATTATCCGGAACCAGTTCGGCTGGAAGATATTCCACTTCTATTACTTCTTCATCGGCACGTAAAGGCAACAGGGCATTCAGCAGGCTGATGACCAAGTCTTCATGCTCGCCAAATACCTTCTTAAAGGTCAAATCTGCTTTAGGGTCTAAATATCTCATAGTCTGGTAAATTTGTTTATATGGCGAAGATAATCATTTCTTTTGGAAAAAGTCGGATTATTTTCCCCTTATTCTTTACTTCATTTTATCTCACCATAAAACTTTTGGTTGCCATATTATAATTAATGAAGTAAATAGTATTCGCTGCTAATACAGGCTGACCTGTATTGTCTTTTAGATAATTACCTTTGCTTGTCTTCTCTTCTCCATCTTGGTTCGTTGCCTTCAACTCGTAAGAGAAATCGCTGAGTCCATCTGCAAAGTCAAAATAAGCAATCTCTCCGCTTTTCAAAGTTTTGGAAGCCTTACCCACCGTTGCGGTAAATGTATAACTTTTAAACCAATCGGAAAATCCATCCGGCAGTGTCAAAGCAATACCGAAATTCTGCATCTTCATTTTTACCAGCCCTAAATTAGTCGTCTTTCCCTCTTCTATTGCAAATTCCTTTTCATATTCGTTATATCTGGGACCTATGTTATTATCTACTTTGTAGATTTTGAGGGTATAATTTCCCTTTTCCAGCTTTACCTTTGCCGGCAAAGTGGTAAGTTCATAGGAGTGATTGTTATAAACAGCACCATTCTGCAAGATATCTATTTTAAACTCGACATCCGGCAGTTCAAACGCTTTAGTGTTTACGATATTCATTTTCACATCACTGACCTCAACACTCAGCGATAGATAGCCTGAGTTACCGTAGTTCACTGGCAACTCTTCCTGACTGCAAGCTGTTACCAACAGCATCAAGAGGCTCAATACTTGTATGTATATTGTCTGTTTCATCTTATTTATCGTAGATTAGTGAAATGTCGTCGATGGTTAGGATGCTGCCAACGTAAGCTGGCTCAAATGTATAAGCATTCATGCTCTCTTTATAAAGAGTATATTTTTGTTCCTGATAAGACATATCAGCTCCAGTTTTAGTTGTAGAACAAAATAAAACATATATATATTTACATTTTTCATATTTCACATCAGAAGAAAAATCCATATACACTTTTTCTTCTTTCCAATCACTTTGCATCCCCTTTATTGTTTTGGTATTGGTTGCTATCACATTTTTATCTGAATCTAATAATTCAATCAATACAAGAAATGAATCATCATTCATAGAATTATATTTATACCAAAAAGAAAGACTTTGAGGTCGAGATAGAAACAGAGCACTTTTATCTTTCTCATATGTATCTTTACTTGCATCTGTATCATTTTTCCCTGTTGTAACTTTAGCAATTCCCGTAAAAAGTTCTCCTGCAACTTTATTATAATCTTGCTCCTTATGCCGCCACCCCAAACGAGTATTAGCCCTACCATTAGCAGTATTTCTTAATTCTGCTGCTAATCCTGTACGACCTTGCACAAAAGAGACTGCTGGCATACCATTATAATTTGCCATAGTTGTAGATAAAACATTATGACGATGTCTCGTCGTATACAGATTATTTGTATCCCAAAACTGTGTATTTTTCCATGGATTATATGAATAACGAGATCCTTGATAATTATCTAAATTCCACTCCTCCATATCCGAATTAGGCAACTGGGTAGGCTCTTCCAAAGTCGCTGTCACATCCGAAACAGAAGCTACGGCTCTACGATATAAAGCTCGAACTTTATATTCTTTGGTAGCAATCTCTTCCGCCTTAGCAGCAAACTGTTGCAAACGACCTTTTTTGTTTTCTCTGGATGCACACTCTTTCCATTCTGAACCATCATAATATTGGTAAACCAAATCAGCTTTGATTTTCTTTATATCAGCTTTGCTTCCATCCGGAAGAGTAATCTCATCAATCGTAAATTCTCTCGACCAACAATTTCGTTCGTCAACGGAAACCATAATTCCCGGATTCTCACACCTCAACGTATAAACCCGGTTTGCTTCTGTATCTTCACTACTCCAGCGATTATTGGATTTCACATCCAATTCCACTGTGTTCTCCGTCGTTTCACCATTATTAGTAAGTAATTTATTCACTACTGAAGTAAAGTCAATGACTTGCCCTTTTTCTCCAATTGTAGGCAACTGAATACCTAAAGCCTCAATAGCGGCTTTATCCTCCGCATTGGATAATAGATATTCCTTATCATTCAAAGAAGCGAACTGTTCGTCAGTGAAATGAAACTTCATCTTCAAATCCTGCAATCCTGTCGCAGTATTCAATTTGACCAACGCATCAGACACCGTTTGCGTTTCTACAATCGAAAGAGTGTTGTTCTCAAAAGCTTCAGATGCCTCCAACTTCGGCTTCGGCAACCAGTCCAATGGTATCGTCTCGGTGATATCCACCTCCTCAACTTTGACTTTCGATACTTCCACTTTCAGCCCGGCTTCCGCCTTAGCCATTGTCAATATAATTTTGCAATGTTTACCAGCTGCAAAGTTGGCAGCATTTTTTAATTGATCATTTTCAAGCTTGAATGTATACGGCTTTTCCGTTCCCTTTACCGTTCCGACAAATGTAAATGTAGGGATTGTTCCAGCACGATAATAGGCACTTTTGCCATTGTCTTTAATCTCTACCGGAGCCACATAAGTATGGTTTTCATCCTCCTCTACGAACACGTCTACCCGGTAATCGGAAAAGTCGGCAGTAAAGTTTTGTCCTTCGGCTTTCTCTCCGAAAACAACAGAAGTCAAGGCATTCGCCACTTTGCAAGATATACTAACAGAAGTTGTCTTGTCTTTCTCTACTTCTGCAATCGTATCGCCTTTGTAATAAGGATCATTCAACGCCAAGATAGGATTGGTTCCATATTCCGCTGTCAGTCGGAACCTTCCTTCCGGAGTGGAAACCTTCAACCCCTCTTTATAATTCCCCTCGTAATACTTCAAGGAAGGAGTCGCATCGTTCACCACCTTCAACTTGAATTTCTGCTTCAAAGGTTCACCCAACTCGGCTGGGGTAGACTTTGTCGTCACCTCCACATCGTTCGTCAGGGAGATTAGAAGCCCTGTTCCGTCAGTCAATGCGGAATCCTCCTCTTCCTGGCAACCCACCATGGCAAGTGCCAAAATCCATAATCCGATTAAATGAATGTATCTGCTCATATATTATTCGTAAACTAATTCCATTTCGTCTAACCACAAAGTGCTGCCTTCTCCTCCAATAAAGTAATCGCCATACTTGCTGGCAGATGCCACCACGACAATCATCTTCGGTGTGCGGTTGGTCGCACGGTAAGTCAATGGTATCGTGATTTGCTGATAACTCGAAGTTGACTCTCCCTTGATGAACTCGCCATAGGCGATGATATTCTTATCGTTTTTATCGAACAACTGGCGGGTGGACGGACGCGTCCGGATTTCATACGGTTCGGACTTGTCAGACAAAGCTATATAAACGTGGCAGGAGTCTGGACGACCTCTCAATTGTGACAAACTTCCTACATCATCACCGATACGGTTGATGGTAGAAGTCGTGTACTTATAATAAAGCCGCAAAGCTGTCGGGAATGAGGTGAACGGGCGGCCGAACTTCAAGATGCCGTTTGTTCCGTCCAGGGCAAAATCTCCCGTAAAGATATTGCCAGAGCCCAATTTAATTATAGCATTCTTCGACTCCAACAATGCCGCTTTTCCTTTTACGCTGACATCAGTCGGTGTCGTGATATTACCGATAAATGCAGAAGAACCGCCATTTCCTGTTCCCCAAAAGGCATTTGCACCCTCTGCCCAAGGATTCCACTGTTTCCCTTCTTGATGCCAATCCTCGAAGCTGCCATTCTCCAAAGGAATAGCCCTTACCGTGGAGAAAGATTGGCTCGTGCCATTTGTCCCATCCACATTGACCCGATACTGATAGTCCGTAGCCGGAGTCAACCCCTTCAACATGGCTGAGAAAGTGGTGCCTTTCACAGTTATATCGGATGCGGAAAGCTTCATCCACGTCGCATCGCTCTGCTTTTTATATTCCACTTCCGGTGTTTTCCCGCTTTGGATTGTACCGCTCAATGTTGCTTGCGTACACATCGGGAAGACTGAAGAGGTGCCGGTTGAACCGCCTTCCTTTTGATAAACGAATACGGTCCACTTCGTGGCTGTCTCTTCCCACGCATTGGAAACATAGAAAGTTTGAGCCGATGAATAGTCATGTATCTTGGTCGGATCGGGTTCAACACTTCCATATTTACCGCCCAAATTCATCTCCGTAACGGTGATATTCTTCAAATCTTGGTCTGCGGCAACATAGATAATCACGTTATGGCTGTTGGCATCTATTACCGCATTACCGACCTGTCCCGATATATTGATGTCCCTTTGGATGATTTGCTTGACAGAGACTTTCCAGATATAATCTTGGTAAGTGCGCAACGTGAAGTTCACATCGTTGGTAAAGTTCACCCGGGTGTTGGACAAGATAGAGATACTGTCCAACGAAGCAAATCCCTCTTTCGGGAATTTGGCATAATTCACACAAGAAGCCGAATCGGGTAATAACTGGGCTTGCTTGGTAATCTGCAACCGTTTAATCTTCAGTTTGGAGAGATCCACTGAATCATTCACATAAAGCAGGACACTCCTTGCGTTCTTGTTGATTTCAGCCGCTTCAAAAGCTTCCGAATCCGCTCCGCGCTGTCCTTCCACCTCGATGCTCTCAATCTGGGCTTCAATGATAGGATAAGGTATGTCGTTCTCAATGGCACAAGTCGCAAATCCGAACAAGCCGATTCCACCGACCATTGCCATTTTAATCTGTTTCCAAATGTATTTCTTCTTATTCTTCATACTTAATCGTTTTAGAGGTAGAACGTCATACCGATGTTAATGGAAAATAGATTAATCTTGAAGTTTCCGGATGAAAGGCGATGGTGTCCCTCTTCGACTTGGTTGGTCTTTTGATCCACCCATTTGAAATCGAAGCCCATTACGCCAACGGATACTTCCACGGCTGACCAATCCGTGATGAATGCGGTCAAGCCCGGAGCAAATCCAATTTGGAGACTGTTGATTTTCTGGAAGGTCCCATCATAAGTGTTGCCTGTTCCCGTGGAGTTCTTTCCGGTTCCATAGCCATACGTCAGACGGGCTTCATTAAACAATCCAAAAATCTTGCTTCTGCCGATGGGCATATATGTGCGAATAAAACCCGATGTTTGATACTTGTGCTCCAAATAGTAGAGGTTGTCCAAACTAATGTTGAAGTCTTCTCCCAAGTTCAGCTCAAAGTTCTTCAAGTCGAGATAGTTTCGGTTGTAAGTGAAACGGAAACCAGCTGCAATGTTGTTGCGGAAGAAATAACCGATATACGGACTGACACTGAAGTCATATCCTTTGCCTTCCACATTCTTCAGCACCAAGAAGTTCAGGTTTCCTTCATCGTGTTCAGAATAGGAAACAGCTCCACCTACCATCCATGTTCCTTTCGGAATAAAGACAGCTTGCTGAATGTCCCGGTCGATACGGTTCATCGCACGACTCCCTCTTTGCGCATAAGCGCATCCTATCGTCGCTGCACATAGCAGCAAAATCGTTAAAAGCTTTCTTCTCATTTATTATACCAAAAGAACCGGGAAGAGCCATTTAGCCCTCCCGGTTGATTTATGATTATTTTTCGTAAAGTTATTCTATTACAGGCTCTCCTTCATAGTCTAACTCAAAATTGTCTATATACATCTGGCTGTCTGTACTTCCTGTAAAAAAGTCTCCGTACATACTTGCAGAAGCAACAACTATGATGTATTTCGGTTTACGAGTCAAATCTCTATATTTCAACTTAATCGTAAACGGGGTATAAGTTGCAGCACCTTTAGATTCTTCTTCAGAAAGAGTTCCATACGCAATCACATGAGGATTATTCTTTGAAAAATCTATCGTTGACTTATAAATAAACTTATCTGGTTGATCTTCCGCATGATTATCTATTTCAAATGCATATTTATGAATTCCATCTTCTTCTACTAATCCTTCATTATCAGTTAAAACAATATAAATAGCACATCTGTCTCCTCCTGAATTCTGTAATTCTGTCTTGTATGGATTAGTACCATAATCTATCTTTGTTCCTCTCGTATATTTATAAACACCTTTTAAAGCTGTTGGTCTTGAAGTAAACGGCTGACCAAAACGGATTCTTGCACCGTATCCTCCAGACGTATAAGTATCACAATAGTGTCCAGTATAAATATTACCTGCAGCAAATTTACCGAATTTAGAAACACCAACATATTGAGATTTCAAGGAAGCAGATTTCCCTGAATAAGCATTCTCTCCTTCTACTGGTTCAGTTGGATTTTTAGACAATGTCGCAGCACCAACATTTCCACTATCCCAAAAACTATATTGGCTTGATGCTTCTTCTGCTGTACCTGCGAACCAAGCTTTTTTATTCATATTCCATTCATTAAAATTACCATTTACCAATACAGTAGCCTCTTCCGTAGTAAACTCTTCAACTTGTCCAACTGTTTCTGTATCTACTAATTGATACTCATAGGTCGTATTGGAAGTCAAGCCAGTTATCTTTGCTTGATATTTCTCACCTACTTTAGATGCTTCAACATCTTTCCATTCACTTACATTCTTCTGGCGGTATTGAAATTTCACTGCACCAGTTGCTCCAGATACATTTTCTGCCGTTATATTAGCGAATGTACTCCACGCATTAGCTGAAAGCGTAGCTGTCTTTTCCGCTGACACATCACTACCAATCAAGAAATTATAAACAGTCTCTTTAGTGGTAGGATCAACCGTTACTTTTATATTGCTACTGCCTATACCTCCTAACTTATAATTAATGATATAATGATTCCTTGCTTTAACTTCAGTAAAAGTTGTATCTTTCAATGGTCTCGTAATTCCGGCTTTATTTGTAACAACAGTTTTAAGTTTTAAGTCACCCACCGGGAAATAGGCAGATTTTGTATCATTAGGATGAAAGGTAATGCTATTAACAGTCGTTACAATATCTTTAAATACATCTTTCAAGTTATCATCATAACGAACAGAAAACTTGACATTCGCCAATGTACATGTTAAAGTCACCGCAGTTTCTTGATCACCTATTGTTATAGATTTACGTTCAGAAGCGTAATACGGAGTATCGGTCAACTCTTCACTACCATCATAGCCAATAGATGCAGCTTGAATCGTGTACGTTCCTACTGGCAATGTAATGACCTGTTTTTCACCTTTTACCCATTCTTTGACAGAATTCGGGAGCTCAACTTCAACACCTTTTGAATTCCATATCGTAACACCAATTTTTTCAGGATTATAACCTTCTACAGGAGCTGTTTTTGTAACAACAGCAACATCCTGTGTTACACATAAATTCAAATAGCCAACCTTGTTCAATTCTTTTTCTTCTGATTGGCAGGCGAAAAGAATCGAACAGAAAGCTACAAATGATAAGTATATTATTTTTTTCATTTTATTATTCTTTTACAATAACGTTCAATGACTTTTCAACTTTTCTATCTTGATTGTCTGTAACTGTAATCTTAAATATATGGGCTGCATCAGTGTCTGTTGCACCCATGCCACTAAGGATTTCAAAAAACGCTTTCACTGGGAAAGAATAAGAAGTTTCATTCATTTTAGGAGCAGCAACATCATATCCAGCAAATTCACTAATTACGTCTTTGAAGAATTCTTCATTTCCAACTAATTCTACACCATCAATAAAATTAACACCTTCATCTTTTAAACCATTAATAATATTACTAAAGCCAACATTTCCTGCTGTAATTTGTACAATCACACTCTTTAATCCAGCTTTAGCCGTTATTCCAGCAGTTGCATCCTTATCTTGATCTTGAGGCAAAGTATATGTGTCTATATCTTGAGGGAATGTAATCGTAGGAGCAGCCTTTTCCGTATCTCCAGTATTACCTGAATCGCCTGAGTCTCCAGAATCATCCGGTATAACATCAATAGGTTCATCTATAGATTCAGTATTTTCAAAAAATGCATCTATTTTAATTGTTATATTATCAATACCCGGTATTGTCAAATCTGTACTAACGCCCATATTAAGTGTCAAAGCATCAGCAGCCCCCCAATATCCACCTTCTTTTTTCGTGATGGAACGAGTATCTTGTTTATACTCTGTGCCATCTTTCTTTGTACCAGTAAGTGTCACTTTGAGAATAGAAACATTTTCTGCCACAGTAATATATTGCGTATAAGGTACTGAAGAAGTTTCTGAAAGAGAAACAGTATGGTTATTACCATCCGTCACTGTTATTCTCCATGTCTGCATAACAGATAGAAAAGCCGCATCCAAATTAATCGTTATTTTCATATTCTGCATAGTACATTTAACTTCAGCTTCCTCAGTCTTCCCTTTTGTAATTGTCAAATCCTTTTCTCCTTTATAATAAGGGATATTCATTGGCGAAGTTAATTCGCCTGGAGTATGAGCAGTCACAATATAAGAACCCACAGCAAGCTCAATTGGGTTTTTATCTAATAAATCACGATAAGTTTGAAATTCTATTTTATTTTCAGCATTATTCTTATCTTGGATTGTAACTGGAAAATCTTCCGCACTTTCAGCATCTGCTTTTGTTTGTTGGTTCTTTTGGGTATCCACAAAAACACCTAAGTCCAAATAACCAACCTCAGAGGTTGCCTTATCTCCTTTGATTTCATCTTTCATTTCACAAGAAGTCATTCCAGCAAATGCAAGTAAACCAATTGCTAATGTATTTATGAGTTTCATCTTTTTCCTTTTTCTTCAATTAAACAATTATCATTTCCACCATGATGGTATTTCAATGTCGATTGGTATATCATTTGTTCTATCGTCTATATCAATTGTAATCCCGACATTACCTTGCTTAACTACAGCTTTGACATTAATCTGTAATGCTTTATTGGGACTTAATGTATATTTTTTGGAAAAATCAGCATTTTGTCCATTCGTTTTCGTCAATTTATATTCAGCAGTTATCTGTTCATTCTCTTCCACCTTTAAATAACATGGATCTGATTGCTGTTTGTTACGAATCATAACCTTACTATTAGAAGCTAATGCTTTTGTACTAAAGTTTATAGCATAATTTGAAAAGTACACATCCATAGATGGATCAAAAACTACAGTTACGCGTCCACAAGTAGGTTTGCAAGTTACCTCTACTGGTATGACACTTTTTTCAATGGTAAATGAATTTTCACCATAAACATACATATACTTGTCAGAAGCATCAATTTCATTATTGTTTTCATCGCCTTTAAATGCTTTCAAGGTATATTTACCAACCTCTAAAAGGTATTGACTTTTATCAGCATTATAAATACTCTCTGATGTGAGATTTTTATACAGGCAGCTCACAATCGGAGAAGAAACACCATCCTTATAAATCTGGACAGTGTATCCATCCACATTTGTATAATCCGCCTCATTCACCGCCTTGGTAGACTGAAACCCCGTTTCAGCTGTCAATGCCAACGTAATACCTCCTTCGCCAGACTCGATTACCGGATCGGACTCGGAAGAACAGGAGCTAAAGATACCCAAGCCCACTACAGCATACATTGCTAACAAATATCCAATTCTTTTCATGTAATTATTTATAAGTTATTATTCTCTATTTTACGGATGCAAAGTAACAACATTACTTTAGCCAAAACAAGGTCTAATTTGTGGATAAATTATTCCATTTTTTAGATTATCCCCTTTTTATAGCTTTATAGCTTCTTTTTTATGGTCAAAATATGAGATTCTTCAATTATACATCATCATCAGTAGTTGGATTTGGCATGGCTGTCGGGATATATACAGACAAAAAAAGCCGGATTAGCGAACTAACCCGGCTCTCCTTCGTGCTCCTCGCACTTGCTAAAACGGCGGCTACCTACTCTCCCACTGTTACGCAGTACCATCGGCGTGATTG
>ERZ773138.2223-NODE-2223-length-15383-cov-6.606472_pt1 | contig 15383 bp, 17 predicted proteins | sample MGYA00511114_ERZ773138 | MGnify/ENA primary metagenome ERZ773138 (study PRJEB29015, sample SAMEA2737805) | human gut metagenome | biome: human gut; feature: human-associated habitat; material: faeces | place: China | collected 2012 ...
AATAGGAACTTGTTTTAAAGTTTTTTTCCATTCGATTTTTCCACTATTCGACTTCGAATATATTTTTTCACGATTATAATAAAATCCATTTTCAAGATAATCATGAATAATCCATAAATATGAATCAATAGGCCAAACTTCATTGTTTGTTTTTTTACCTGTTTACAGATTCTTTTTCTGATGATTTTGCAATAGATAAAGATTTCAAAAATAATAATAGGTCTTGTTTTCTATTTTCATCTTGACGAAATACTTGTGGAACAAATAGGTTTACAGAGTTATCCTCAAATTTAATTCCAACAAAATCATTTGATTTTTCCACTGGAATAACATTAATTTGTTTAGTCATCGCTATCATCTGCTTTTGTTACAAATCCAAGCATTTGTTCAGTAATTTCGTCTACAAACACTTTATTAAAAACGCATTTACTTTCTGCTTGTTCTGCTCCAGTTTCATTGATTGCATTTATATACAAATTAATTCTTTCATATATATTATCAATGGAATTTAACTGCTTTTCAAAGAGAATAGAATGATCAAATTTTGTAACATCATTGTATAAATAATCCAATATATTATTTTCAAAATTATTCAATTTGACTTCATCTTTTTCCATAGGTCCTTCAGTCAACATACCTTCGTTAGCAAAATAAGCTCCCATTTGTTTGTCTTCAGAAATAGGTGCATCTTTTTTTATACTTTGACTAATCATCTCTTTATTTATTGTTTTTGCAAAATTCTCCCAAGTGATATCAGTATAAGGAACATACATATCTTTAATGTGTCCGACATTTTCCCAATCATTTGTTATTCTTTCGCGATTCCATCTTCTCTTAAAAGCTGTATCAAGAGGGAATACATTTTGATCACTTGTATTCATTGTTGCAAAGATTGTTAAATTATGTGGAATCATAATTCTCTCTAAATTATAGTTTGAAGGTAAGCTTTCAATATTCTCTAAATTTTCTTTTAAATAGGATTCAATAAATTCATTATTAATCGGATATTCGCTATCACCATTTTTACGATCTAATAATTGAAAGGTATCACCAAAGATTGCAGCCGCATTCCCTCGATTTATTTCCTCAATAATCAAATACACTTGGGAATTATCTTTATCAATTAAGTGTTGATAAGCTTGTAGTAATGCTTTAGTGAATGGTCCAGGGATTCTTTTGTAAGTCACTATACTTTTGTGATCAACTGAACCATCATCATTGCTTACTTCCACTTTTTCAACGCATGGATAAATTTGTCCAATAAAATCACTGTTAGAATAATCTAAATAAAAGGTTGTTCTTATAATATCAGACTCATTAGCCTTTGTTGCAATTTTATTTTTAATTGCTTCATCTACAAATTCAGGTTTATGATTTAACATTGCATCAATCTTATAGCTTTTCCCACATCCAGGAATACCATAAAAAATTTTGTTAAACCCCACATTACTTATCGAAAAAGAAGGTGAATCTATTGAGTCTGTTTTTTCACTGATTGTTTCATGCGTATTTCCAGTATTTTCTTCAAATACAATAGTATTTTGCTTTTTTGGAATCCAAGAACACAGAATATTATATATTTCTGATTGTGGCGTAATAACATTTGCAGTGTATATACCATTATTTTTATACATAATTAAGATATCATTTGCGCTATAGCCAGATGGTATAAGTTCATTTATATATGCCCCAAAAGATTTTCCGCCTTTTTGAGCAGACGAAAAGCGATATGAATTTGCATTACCTGCAGCTTTTGAAACTTTAAAATCAATTAGTTCCATACTATTTTTTTGTATAGAAAAAGTAATTCCATTGGAGTTGTTCTCATCACCATCAAAAAAATATTTATAGACTTCAGCTGTGGTTTCCACTTGTTTCTTCGTATCATTATCTGTTAATTTTCTCAAAAATATTCTCATACTATTTTTCCTTCCACTACGCCTTATTTTGCGTAGTATTCATCCAGTAATTTTTTTACTTCCTTAGCTATTGCCTTTGATAAAGCTGGTGGTACAGCATTTCCTACTAGTTCGCATCTTTTGGTGTGACTGCCAATAAATTTGTAATCAATTGGAAAACCTGTTATTGTGGCAGCTTCTCTAACTGTTATACTTCTGTTTAGCTTTGGGTGTACTGGAAAATTGCTATGTCCTGGAACAAGTGTTGGGCTAGGAGAATTTCCACTTAATCTCATTGTGTTTCCACGAGAATAAAATCTACTTATCTTTAAATCATCTGGTACATTATCCATGTTTTTTGCTATATTTTCTCCTTCAGGAATATATTTGAATCTTTCAACTGTTTTTGCTGAATGATTCATTGGCACATTATCTTTATCATCTAAACTATAATCAATTTTATTCAATGCATCATTCACTGTTTGAACTTCCGCATATTTATGTCCATCTTTATATAAATTTGAATATTTTTTCATTAGTTCTTCGTTACCACAAGTTGCTTCTGGAAATTCAAAAGTTAAATTCAAATCATTTCTAACTGCAACAATGATTATTCTTTCTCTTTTTGTTGAAGATCCATAACATGCTGAATTAACCAACGAGGAATAAACTGTGTATCCTAAATCAGTATATATATCCAAAATGTCTTTATACACTGATTTCATATATCCGTTTTCTTTAAGCTCGGTAAGCAATTTCTTTTTATCATTTCTAAGTTTTTTTCCTTTCTCTTCAAAATCTTTTGTTATTTTATTCAACTTTCTTAAATTTGCTTTTTCACCCTTATAGTTTTCTAGACTTTGCCAAACTAAATCTACTTTATCCATAATTTCTTTAGGAGTATTAGAAGATAATACTTCAGCCGTTTTTATACCAGGAACGTTTTCAATAATACTGAATTTAGGCCTGGCAACTTTAACAAACTCCAGTTGCTTGTGGTAAAAATAGTTACGTTCGTCATTAGGAGATCTTTCTCCAGCAAGACTAAATCCTTTACATACAATCCCACCAAACAATACGTCTAATTCACCTTTTTTCATATTTGTTTTTTTCATAATTTCACTTGGATTGACATCAACAATACTTGTTTCATCAACAAAAGCAGATTTTTTTATTTCAGGATTGTTAATCAATAACGTTTCTATCGCTTCATGACATATATCATTTACATATTTCGATTCAAAACCATTATTTTTAAACCCTAAATGAGATCCCCCTGCACCAACAAAAGTTTCAAAAATTGTATATCTCTTCTTCATGTTTACCTCCAAATTTCAATTTGAAAAATCAATTCTCATTGATAATTTCAACTACATCATCAAATGTACAATTTAAACATTTACATATTTTGATTAATGTTTCCATTGATACAGTTTGCTGTTTTGATAATTTAGCCAAAGTTCCTGCAGTTAAATCTGCTTCTTTAGCCAAATCTGTTTTTTTCATTCCTTTATCAATTAATAACTTAAATAAAGGATTATAACTAATCTCCATATAATAAACCCTCTTTTTCGTTCGGATATTATTATATATGAAATACGAAATTATTTGAACAAAAATATAACTTTTTTGTTATATTTTATCTAAATAAAGAAATTTAATTTCTAATGTTATTATGTGCTTTAATTTTCGATAATTTTACTTAATCGCTACGATTTATAAAAACTTTACATTAATAGTCATACCTAAAGACCAGATCTCTGTTTCAGACAGTTGATCTGTTTTTTTATTTTCTTTGTCAAATTAGAAGAAGGGATTCTCTTCATCTATTTTCCTTATAAATTTCTTCGATAATGCAATTTTTTGTTATTTTCGTCGGCTCATATATGAAGGGTTACTTCCTTCAAAAGTGTGAGTTTAAAAGGAGAAAGATGAAATGACAAGATTTAAAAACCACAGAAGTGAAGAAAACAGATTTAAAAAATGGAAAGAAAGGGATGAAAAGTTCATGAAAGAGAATGGTTTGACAGAAGACAAAATCAAGCTTATCTATGATTATGATCGCATGATTTTTAATTCGGATCGTAGATTCTATGAACATGCGCTACAACCATCCGATAATTTTTTTGAATTCGTATGTGATAATTCAACAACAGAAATAACAACAGTGGAAGACTTTATGAATTCAATTCATAGTATAGCTCTTGCACAAGCTCTAGAAGAATTTGGATTTGAAGTTCAGCTCATTGTCTTTTTAATGTATCGAGGTTATACCGGTAAAAAAATATCTGAAATAACAGGTATTCCCAGATATACGATTTCAAGAAGACTATCCAAACTAGAAAAAGTATATAAATCAAAAAAATAATTCAAAATGTGCAATTATTGAGTATTTCAATTGGCTCATAAGGTGAAGGGAAAAATATTCTCTTATATAGCTCTTTGAAAACTCAATAACAACTATTCGATACACCACTTATATATTCGAGCTATTTCACTACTGCGCGATGAGGTTTAATACGGAGCGATGATACTTTAGATTGATAAACAATAATGCTGATTGTGCCATGACAATATATAAGATAATGATACTTCTAGCGACAGGCCCACGCGTAAGATGGGTTGGTGCGACTCCAATGAAAGATGAATTGCGAACATCTTGTCGAATAGGATTCCCTTGTTTTCGGGTAATCAGGCGATAAATAGGAAACACGATAAATACTAATTATTAAATATCAACCAGGAGCAATCCTGGTTTTACATATTAGAAAGAGAGAGTTTCGAATATGAAAGTTAAACGAGGAGAAATTTATTTAGCCAATTTAAATGATGCCTACGGAAGTGAACAGGCTAGAGTAAGGCCTGTATTAGTTATTCAAAATAACCTGGGAAATAAACATAGTCCAACAACAATTGTTGCATGTTTAACTAGTAAGGTTAATTCCAAAGCACATCTTCCAACGCATTACTTAATTCGCTACAACAAAGATTTAAAATACCAATCCATTGTCATGTTAGAACAAATCAAAGTTATTGATAAATCACGATTAATAAAGAAGATCACAAAATTAGATAAAAGACAAATGGCAAGGATTGATTATCAAATCAAAACAAGTCTTGCACTTCATAAACATGGTTTGCATGTGTGAATGTGTTTTCAAAATCATCTATAACATCATCGAAAGGAGAAATGTTTTATGCAAGAAAAAAGATTTTTATCAGCAAAAGAAGTCGGAGAAATCATGGGGAGATCAACTTCATATGCACATAGATATATCTGCCAACTAAATGAAGAACTAGAGAAAAAAGGATATCTAACTATCAAAGGAAGAGTTGTTAGTACTTATTTCTATGAACGTTTCTTTGGCAAGGACGATGAAACAAAGGATAACAAGTATGTCCGTATACAGAGATAAGCAAAGAAATACTTGGTTTGTTGTCACAAGATATAAAGATTGGACTGGCAAAGCTAAACAAACTACAAAACGTGGTTTTAGAACAAAACATGATGCTCAAAGATATGAATCCTTATTCATTGACAAAAAGAAAGACAGCACTGATATCTTATTTAAGAACTTTGTTGAAATCTACCTAGAGTCAATGGAACATCGTATTAAAGAAAATACGTTGATGACCAAACAAAATATCTTTTATCATCATATCGTTCCCTATCTTGGTGAAATGAAACTAGATGAAATTACTCCAAAAGATATTATCCATTGGCAAGATCAAGTCATGAAAGACAACAACTACAAACAAACGTATCTTAAAACGATTCATAATCAACTCAGCGCACTATTTAATTATGCTGTTAGATTTTATGGATTAAAAAGCAATCCTGCTAGACTTGCCGGTAACATGGGTAAAGAAGAAGTTGGTGAAATGAAATTCTGGACTAAAGAAGAATATCTTACCTTCTCTAGAGCAATGATGAATAAAGAAGAAAGTTATCATGCATTTGAAATTTTGTATTGGTGTGGCATACGTCTTGGTGAACTGCTTGCCTTAACAGCTGAAGATTTTGATTTTGAAAAGAAAACTTTAAGAATCAACAAATCATATCAGCGTATTAAAGGCAAAGATGTTATCACAACACCTAAAACCAGAAAAAGTAATCGTGTATTAACACTTCCTGATTTTCTAGCCGAAGAAATGCAAGATTATATCTCTAGACTCCCCTACTTAAAAGTTGATGATCGTATCTTTACAATCACTAAATCTGGTCTTCATCATGAAATAGATCGAGGATGCAGAGAAACCGGTGTTAAAAGAATACGTGTCCATGATTTAAGACATTCCCACGTATCTATGCTGATTGAAATGGGATTTAGTGCTGTAGATATCGCAAATCGTGTAGGGCATGAAAGTGTTAAAGTAACCTATCGATACGCACATATGTTTCCTAATAAAGATCTAATGATTGCTAAAAAATTAAACATTTCAAGAAATGGTGAAAAAGATGAGCAAGAAAAATCTAGATCAGAAAGGACGTTTGAGAAATAAAATTATTTCTTTCAGAATGTCAAAAGAGGAAGCAGAACTATTAGATAGAAGAGTACTGATGTCCGGACTTACAAAACAAGATTTTATAGTCAATTCATTACTCGGAAAAGAGATAGCCGTATATGGCAATCCATATGTATTCAGAAGCCTACAAGACGAACTTATTCGGTTCATTAACTTGTATGGAACTAAAATTGATAACGATGCAGACGATGAAATGATTACTTTGGCCCTCAAAACCATCTTGGCAATGCGAAAAAAGGGTAAAACAGAAGTATTTATCGGTTAAGTAGATCCTCATGAAAGCCTTATTTTAAAGGCTTTTTTAATACTTTTGCACAACCTCTAAGCACCTCCAAACCGCTTAGCCAAATTTTAGTAATTTCAGCTAAAAAATAGCCTGATTCTTGTCAAAAAACGGTCAATTTTACCTGTTTTTCACTGAAAAGTACGATTTTGGGCCCTTCTGAAAGCTTTTAGATACGGCACCAAATACAAAATACGTTTTCAAAATGTTTTCAGCGCCACTTGAGACATAAAAAAAAGCCCTTGAATAAAGGACTTTTTCAACTTTTGATACTATTCGAACTCAATTGTTCCAGGAGGCTTACTAGTAAGGTCATACATTACACGGTTAACCCCACGAACCTCATTGATAATACGAGACATAACTTTATTTAATACTTCATATGGAATCTGAGCTGATTCTGCAGTCATAAAATCAATTGTATTAACGGCACGTAAAGCGATGGCATAATCATATGTTCTTTCATCACCCATAACACCTACGGAACGCATATTTGTCAATGCTGCAAAGTATTGACCGATTGAACGATCCAATCCAGCATTTGCGATTTCTTCACGATAGATGGCATCTGCATCTTGTACGATTTTTACTTTTTCTTCAGTTACTTCACCAATAATACGAATTCCTAAACCAGGTCCTGGGAATGGTTGTCTAAATACCAAGTATTCAGGAATACCTAATTCTAAACCGGCTTTACGAACTTCATCCTTGAACAAGTCACGTAATGGTTCAATGATTTCTTTGAAATCTACATGATCAGGAAGTCCACCAACGTTGTGGTGAGATTTAATTACAGCAGATTCTCCACCTAAACCACTCTCAACAACATCTGGATAAATCGTTCCCTGAACTAAGAAATCAACTTTTCCAATTTTCTTAGCCTCTTCTTCAAATACACGAATGAATTCTTCACCAATGATCTTACGTTTTGCTTCTGGTTCTTCAACACCCTTTAGCTTTTCATAATATCTTTGTTGCGCATTTACACGAATGAAGTTTAATTCATATGGACCTTCAGGACCAAATACAGCTTCTACTTCATCCCCTTCATTTTTACGAAGTAAACCATGATCAACAAATACACATGTCAATTGGTTACCAATTGCTTTTGATAATAATACAGCTGCAACAGAAGAGTCTACACCACCACTAAGGGCACATAAAACTTTTCCATCTCCAACCTTTTCACGAATAGCCTTAATTTGTTCTTCAACAAAGTTATCCATTCTCCAATCACCACTGCATCCACAAACACCACGAACAAAGTTATATAACATTTTTGACCCTTCTTGTGTATGCAATACTTCTGGATGGAACTGAATAGCATATAATCCTTTTTCTGCATTTTCACTTGATGCACAAGGACAGTTATCTGTATGAGACGTAATTTCAAAACCAGGTGCTACCTGTGAAATATAGTCAAAGTGTGACATCCAGCAAATTGTTTTTTCAGATACACCCTCAAAGATTCTAGAAGAAGTTTTATCCACAAGAACCTCTGTCTTACCATATTCACGGTGATCCGCTTTTTCTACTTTTCCACCCAATACATGCATCATCAATTGTGCGCCATAGCAAAGACCAAGAACTGGGATACCCAATTCAAATAATTCCTTTGAATATGTAGGTGAATCTGCTTCATAACAACTATTTGGTCCTCCAGTTAAGATAATTCCCTTTGGATCCATAGCTTTGATTTTTTCTAAATCTGTTTTATATGAATAAATTTCACAATATACATTGCACTCACGAACACGACGTGCAACCAACTGATTATATTGTCCTCCAAAATCAAGAACAATGACTAATTCTTTTTTCATTACGTCCTCCTATTAATTTCTCAACAATATTATAAAGTAGCAACCAATTATTTACAACGCTTTAAATAATCAATTACCCCATTTAAATCCGTACAAGACTCTTGAATATACTCCTTCATTTCGTCATCTGGCGCAATCTGATCTTGAATAAAAATGGAATGCATCTTCGCATTGGCTGCTGCCATAATTCCATGCTTACTATCCTCTAATACTAAACAGTTTTCTGGTTTTACATCTAATCTTTCAGCTGCTGCCAAGAAAACATCTGGAGCCGGTTTTGATTTATATCCCTCTTTAGAAGATACAATCACATTTGGACTTAACACAAAACCCGCATGCGACAAGAACTTTTTAATGGCCTGCGGATGCGAACTTGAAGCCACCGCATAAGGAATCTTATTCTCTTCAATATACTCAATTAGATTCTGTAAACCAACCATATTGGCACTACCAGGCTCTTTAAAATATGTAAAGAAATAATCCACACGCTCTTCTTGGATTTCTTCCATAACTCTTGTCACTCCTGGATACATTGCTTCAAACTCTGCAACCTTTCTTGAATCACAACCAATTAAAGGTTCTGGAAAATAGTCTGGACAAGAAACGCCTAATTCTTTGGCCTTCTCTTTAAACTCATCCTTAAACATCTTCTCCGTATTAAACATCAAACCATCCATATCAAAGATAACCGCTTTAATTTGTGACTTTCTAAAATATTCAATCAAACATTGCGTACCCAAATCACTCATACCACGATCCATTAAATCCACATATTCTTTGATGACACGATTTACACCATACAAAGGAAAATTTGCCTCTTGTACTGCAATTTTTAAATCCTTCACAAAATGCTTCACATAAAAACCAGGCGCATAATCATTCTCTAACATCTTCTTACCTTGAAATTCCAATTGTTTAGATCCAGCAGCACCATTACGCAAGAAGCGATACACGAAAGATTCATCCACATCTTTACAATTCAAATACGACATGGCCTCACAAATACCTTGTAACGTATTCGCAATCATGATTTGGTTAGCCATCTTGACATGTTGTCCACAACTCGCCTTGCCACAATACTCAATTTGTGTTCCAAACGCTTCAAAGATTTCTTTATTCGTTTCAAAATCCTCTTTATCTGCACCAACCAATACAGTTAGAGTACCATTTTTAGCTCCCGTATCTCCACCAGTCACTGGCGCATCCAATACATGAACACCCAATTCTTTTCCTTTTGTATACAATTCTTTGGCAAGTTTTGGACTTGAAGTCGTAAAATCAATACAAGTTTTACCCGCATCAATACAACTAAAAATCACATCATATACTTCTTTAACATCATTAGGAAAACCGACCATTGTACAAATCACATCTACATTAGATGTCAAAGACACAATCGATTCTTCTAAAATAGCACCTGCATTTTTAGCTTGTTCTACCCTTTCTGGATGTCTTGCGTACACATGCACTTCATAACCCTTATTCAATAAATGAATAACCATTGGCTGACCCATAATGCCAGCACCAATCCAACCTATTTTTCTCATTTTACTTTCTTCCTTTCACTAATATTGGAGCGGATTGCACCGCAATAAATTTCACAACTTCAAACATAAACTTAATTTCTTCTGCATTCAATTGACGAATCTCCTTAATTCCAAACAATGCCTGTTTAAATGAAAATTCAGTTAAATCCGCAATCGTATAAATTTCCATTCGATCAAATAATTCTCCAATCAAATGACAATAACGCTCTTTTTCTTCCAGTGGACGATCCATTAATAACTTATTTACATATTCCAATAAATCATCACTCTCTTTTGTGAGTGCATCACAATAATTAAAGTCTTTTATATCCACACTCCACATAAGCGTATCATGCTGAACTAGACCAGAACCTTGGGCATCCATAATTTTTGTTTGTTCTTTATGATTTAAAACACGACCCACAATGCTATCCTTAGGAATATAGTTTGTGATCTTAGATACATCCTCATCACCTTGCCAAAAACCATCCGCAAAGCCAGGCCCATCAAAACTTTTCACACTTTCAATATATCCCTGTAGTTCTGGATTTTTTAAATAGGCATACATCGCTAGATTTCCACCCTTTGAATGCCCCGTCAAATACATCTTTGGATAGACCTTTTTCTTTTTTAATCCAAACAAATAACTCGTTTCAGGAATATCTGCAATAGTTTCTTTGACATAATCCTTCGCCAGGATTTGACAAGGAAGATCCTTACTATAGGTCATCATTAAATTTTCTTTCCAACCCGTGATACTACCATCTGTACCACTAAAAGAAAGTACGAAAGATCCATCTGGCAACACAAGTGTTACCACACTAAATTGAATCACATCTTCATCGCTATAGACTTTTTTATAGTTCTTTAACTTAATATTTCCATAACGAATCGTATCTTGTAACACATCAATTAAATGGGGAAGATTCATTGAAAATGTATACTTACTCTTTAATTCCTCTTCACTATATAAAGAAAGATATTTACGACATGCTTTCTCTAAAGAAACCTCGTCCTTTTCCACAATGCCATCCCAATCCACATAAGATAGATCGGCACATACTAACATATCCACATCATTAAAGGGACGAATAGAAAAGTCGATATCTCTTCTTAAATGTACATAATTTAATAAGTTTTCCATAATCAACCTCACTACATCGATTTTACAATATACAAAAGGATTAGCCAAATGACTAACCCAATTTTTTTGATAATTTTACATAATGATCTGCATTTGAAAGAATGTCAGAAACCTGAGATTCTGAAGTCTTCTTAATGATCTTAGCTGGTACTCCAACCACAACACTCTTTTGTGGAATCACCATATTTTCAGGTACAACACAACCAGCACCAATGATACTATGGCTTCCAATACAAGCTCCATTTAAAACAATAGCTCCCATACCAATAAGCACCTCATCTGCAATCGTGCAACCATGCACAATGGCCCCATGACCAATCGTAACACGATTACCAATTTTTAATGGATAACCACAATCCGTATGCAAAACACACTGATCTTGAACATTGCTTTCTTGCCCAATTTCAATCGTTTCTTCTTCACTACGAATCACGGCGTTATACCAAACACTTGAACCTTCACCAATTGAAACATTACCTAAGATGGTTGCATTACTTGCACAAGAAAAATCCTTTTTAACCTCATCCAGTCTCTTGCAAAGCCAAACTACACCATGCCACACATCAAATTTCATACCACAAGAAGGCAATGCCCCATACATAGTAAAGCCATGTTTTTTATGAAAGGCAATACTTTCTTCATTCGAATCAGTAATGCATGAAATGATCCAACGCATGTTTAGCTTTCTACAATCTGTTTCAAGCTGATCTAACATTTTAGAAGGTAAACCATAGTGTTTTCCTTCTTTAAAATAAATGGTAAGTTCTACACAATACTTATACGCCTCTTTAGAAAAAGCCGGGTGCACATATCCATAGCCAATTAGAACATCATCATTAAGTGCGACATAAAATGGATTTGTCTTTGAAATTTCCATCATATGTTCTTTAAATACATCAAAAGAATCTGGTACAAGATCAAAAATTGCAACACTTGTCTTTACATAATGTACATAGATTGGATATATACTTTCTAAATCTTTTTCTTGAAGTAAACGTAACTCTTGCATAAAAACCTCCTATTGGATTTCTAGACTTGAATCCGCTGTTAAACTCGCATCCCCTCTTCTTCCAGAAAGATAGGCAATGGTTCCTGCAACACCGATCATACTTGCATTGTCTGTACAACAATACATTGGAGGCACGGTAAACTCAACTTCTGGATATTCATTTCTTAATTCTTCTACTTTTTCACGAAGTCTTGAGTTGGCACTTACTCCACCACCTACAACGAAATGGCGAATATCTTTATGATCATCTAATACGGCTCTTACTCGAGAGAAAATTTCATCCAATGCACATTCTTGGAATGAACAAGCTAAATCTGCCATATCAAATGTCTTGCCTTGTCTTTCCATACGTTTCGTAAATTGTAGAACACTACTCTTCAATCCAGAAAAACTAAAATCATAACGACCTTGTGTCTTCGGTTTTGCCAGTTCATATACTGGCTTTCCTTCTTTTGCCAATTTATCAATTTTAGGACCACCAGGATATCCAAGGCCCAACACACGAGCCACTTTGTCAAAGGCTTCTCCAATCGCATCATCCTGTGTTTCTCCTAAGATTTCAAAACTTGTTTCATCCTTCATATAAACAAGTTCCGTATTTCCACCAGAAACAACAAGAGCCAATACAGGATATTTCATATCCACCACTAATTCATTGGCATAAATATGCCCTGCCAAATGATGTACAGGAACTAATGGTTTATGGTAGGCAAAAGCCAAAGTCTTGGCAGCTTGCACACCAACGTGTAAACATCCAATTAAGCCAGGACCTTGCGTAACAGCAACCGCATCCACATCTTCCATAGTGATATTGGCATCCTTCAATGCTTTTTCAATACAATACGAAATATTTTCTACATGGATACGACTCGCAACTTCGGGTACGACCCCACCAAATTCTGTATGCACATCAATTTGACTTGCGACCACACTTGATAATACTTCCTTTTTATCTTTGACAACCGCAACGGCTGTTTCATCACAACTACTTTCAATTCCGATAATAATCATACAATCCTCCTACAATGCCAATGTCATCACAATAGCATCTTCTCCATCCGGATAATAACTCTTAGATACATTGACTTGAATAAAGCCCATTTTTCGATATAAATTCAAGGCTGCCTCATTACTAGCACGAACCTCTAATGTCATATATTCACAAGCCACTTCTCGAGCTCGATCAAATAAATGCATCATCAATTCTTTACCATATCCTCTTTTTCTTAAGTCAGGATCGACTCCAATACGAGCAAGCTGTGCCATTTCAAAGGTTTCCCATAAAAAGGCGTAGCCAATAATTGTATCTCCATCTTCTAAGATCCAACCATGAGAAAAGGGATTCTCATTCAATTCATATAAACAATCTTTTTCTAGCCAAGGCTGTTTAAAACAAGCTTGTTCAAGTTCTAAAACACGAACAAGATCCGTGTCTTTCATTTCTTTAAAAATCATGCTTTATAGGCATCACTTTCTTTTAAATATTGAGGAACTAAGGCATGTACATTTTCAATTGTACGACTTGGTACCTCCATAAAATTCTTCAAGAAATCACTAGTCACAGCTTCTTGATTTACCAAATAACCATCTCCATATAATGTTCCAGGATGTTCGTTTAAGAAATCTTCCAATTGATCGACTTCTAAAATTTGTGTTTCACCAACCACAACACCCTTTTCTAAGTGAGCTACATAGGCTCTTTTACTACGCGCATCCAAAATAACATTGGCACTTTCATCCATGCCCGCAAACAACTGCATTGTACTAATACACTTTAATGTTTTATGCATTTGTGTACAAAATACTTTCGCAATTGTCATCGCAATACGAATACCCGTATAAGATCCAGGACCATCTGTGATAATCACTTCATCGACATCTTTATAGTCTAAACCTGTCTTTTCAAACAATTGATTTAATTCCACAAAGATTGTTTCACTTTGTTTTTTAAATGCTTCAATAGATACACCATCAATCAATGTTCCATCTTTATATAAACCTAATACTAATGCTTTATAAGCACTATCCATACATAAACTAATCATGATATGCCTCCACAATACTCTTTGATACAGGACCCGTATATTCTAATGTCACTGTACGATTTTCATCGATACCTTCTTCAAAAGAAATTTTAATATGGTCCTGAGGCAATTGTTCCTCAATAAATTCTGACCATTCTACAACAGTAATTCCTTCATCAAAGCAATCTTCAAAACCTAAGTCCTGACATTTTCCTTCTAAACGATACGCATCAATATGATGGAAAGGGACTCCACCTTCTTGTTTATAATCCTTTAAGATTGTAAAAGTTGGTGAATTGATCACATTCTTTACACCCAACGCTTTCCCGAAGCTCTTTGTCCAAGTTGTTTTACCTGCACCCAAATCTCCATCTAATGTAATAACTAATTGTTTATTTCTACAAAGATCTGCCATTTTAGTAGCAAATTCCTGTGTTTCTTTTAAACTATGAATCTCTATTTTCATGTAATCCTCCAAGTTTTGTTTGTATCTCATAAAGTGGTTTCCACTTTAACACTCCTTTATTTCATAAAATACACTATTCTTAATTCTAGTTTTTTTCAACTACTTTTTCTTCATCATACGATTTCTATGCACCATTGCCTTGATTTGTTTGATCTGCGCAAGACGATTTCGCACCTTCACTTCAGATCCTTGATCACTTGGTACATAATATTCTTTACCAACTAAAGCATCCGGAAGGCACTGCATATCCGTCATATGGTATTCATAATCATGTGAATACTCATATCCTTTACTGTAGCCTAAATCTTTCATTAACTTTGTTGGTGCATTACGAATATGTAAAGGCACTGGCTGATCTAATGTTTTTAGCGCATCACTTTTCGCATTATTATAAGCCACTTCTAAAGCATTTGATTTTGGTGCTAAAGCCAAATAAACAGCTGCATGCGTTAAGTGTACATTACATTCTGGAACACCCAAATAGTGACATGCCTGATAGGCTGCCACACAGATTTCTAAAGCTCTAGAATCTGCCATACCAATATCTTCACTTGCCATACGAACAAATCTTCTTGCGATATATAAAGGATCTTCTCCAGCCTCTAACATACGTGCTAACCAATATACAGTGGCCTGTACATCGGAGTTTCGTACACTTTTATGTAGAGCCGAAATAATATTATAGT
>ERZ773138.2233-NODE-2233-length-15323-cov-8.833050_pt1 | contig 15323 bp, 16 predicted proteins | sample MGYA00511114_ERZ773138 | MGnify/ENA primary metagenome ERZ773138 (study PRJEB29015, sample SAMEA2737805) | human gut metagenome | biome: human gut; feature: human-associated habitat; material: faeces | place: China | collected 2012 ...
AGCCGCCGGAGCGGTGCTTAAGCCGTAAGGCGGGAATTGTGCGGTGTTGCCATAGGATATAAGATTTTGAAAATAGCAGGAGAAATGCTTATGCTTACCCCCGGCATCAAGGGGCACGCAGCGCTGCGTGTCACCACCGAAAACACCGCCCTTGCCATGGGCAGCGGTGAGCTGCCTGTGCTGGCCACCCCCGCCGTGGCGGCTCTGATCGAAAAGGCCTGCTGGCAGTCGGTTGCCTCCGAGCTGGAGCTTGATCAGGGCACGGTCGGCACCGCGCTGACCGTAGCCCACACGGCCCCCACCCCGGTCGGAATGATCGTACAGTGCGACTGTGAGCTGACCGCTGTGGAGGATCGCCGCCTGCGGTTCACCGCCCGCGTCTATGATGATGTGACCCAGATCGCCTCCGCCACGCATGAGCGCTATATCGTGGACAACGACCGCTTTACCCGCAAGGCAAACAGCAAGCGCACCGCCGAGGCGTAAGCCCCGGCAGGCTGCATGTAAGGGGCAGGCCGCGCCCGCCCCGCGTCAGTAGATCGCTTCCTCCCGCCATTTTGCAAGGCGGCGCACGGTGTCCTCGTCCTCCACCCAGCCCTGCTCCGGGTCGGCGTGGGCATCGGGGGCGTAGCGCTCCATCGTGCCGGGGCTGCGGCCCTGCAGATATTCCTGTGCCTGCTTCTGGCGGCTGGGTGCGGTGCGGCGCAGCAGCGTTTCTTTTTCGGCCTTGTTCATACAAATCACCTCTTTCGTCACTATTTTGCCCGGGGCTGCCGCTGGTCAAACCCGGAAAATCGTGGTATAGTATTTTATATTGCCATTTTTAAGGAGCTATTATTCTATGGAAGTCAAGATCAATCAGGTCGTGCTGCATCTGCTGGACCCCGGCGCATCGGAGCCGGTGCTGTCCGACCGCGCCATGGACATGGACGCCGACCTGTACGAGTATTATGCCGCCACCCTTGAGCGCGCCTTTGCCAGCGATGAGGTCAAGAACTGCCGGTTCCTGCCCGACTCCGCCTTTGCGCAGGAGATGGCGCAGAATCAGGATTTCATCGACCTGTCCCGCCGCATCGCGGGCGTCATCTTTGAGCAGATGCTACAGTATCAGGCCATTCCGGCCGGTGATCTGGCCGTGGTGGATTTCACCGCCGACGGCGTACCGTTCTACGGCGTGCTGAAGCTGAACTACCGCCCCGGCTACACCCACCATACCGAGCTGCTGGGCAACGGCCGGTTCAGCAGCATGGTGCCGCAGCGCACCCTGCTGCCCGGCACCCCCAAGGCGGACGAGGCGGCCCTCATCGACCGCGCCAACGGCACGGTGCGGCTGATCGAGAAAAAATTCACGATGGATGACAAAAAGGGCTACTATCTTTCGACCCGCGTTTTCGGCTGTACCGAGGCCCTGCAGGAGAAGGCGAAGCTCAAGGCCGTATGCGAAACAGCCGTAGCCGCCGTGAAGGAGGCCTACCCCGAGCCGGATGAGCTGGACGATGTACCGCCCTTTGACGGCGGCACCGAGACCGCAGTCGAGCTGCTGGTGCGCAATCAGGCTGTGGACAACCGGATCTCTGTCGAGGATGTCCGGGAGCGCATCCGGGAGAATTTCCCGCTTGCCGCGCCGCGGTTTGAGCAGGCCCTCGCCGAGACCGGCGTGCAGCAGGACGACCGCGTGACCGTGACCCCGGCGCGCATCAAAAAGCTGGAAAGCCGCAGCTTCAAGACCGAGTCCGGCATCGAGATCAAGATCCCCGCAGAGCTGTGCAGCAGTGATGATGCCGTTGAGTTTATCCATTCGGCCACCGGCGGGCTGAGCTTATTGATTAAGGACGTATTGGTGTAAACATACGGCACTTTGCGGGCGGATATGGAATCCGCCCCTACGAATCACACCCGTAGGGGCGCATTCTATATGCGCCCGCACTCTGCCGCTCAGGATAGGGGTATAGAGAAAGCAAACTATGGAAACGAAACAAAAAACAACGCTGATACAGGGCAGCGTTGCCAAGGGTATGCTGCTGTTTGCGCTGCCGATTTTTATCAGCAACCTGTTTCAGCAGCTGTATAACGCCGCCGACTCCCTGATCGTCGGCAACTTTCTGGGCGGCGAGGCCTTGGCCGCCGTCGGCTCGTCCGGCAGCCTGATCTTTTTGCTGACGGGCTTTGTCAACGGCGTCTCGCTGGGCGCCGGCGTGGTGGTGGCGCGGTATTTCGGCGCCAAGGACTGGGACCGGATGCGCCGCACCATCCACACCACAGTGGCACTGGGCATTGCCGCCGGCGTAGCGCTCACCGTGGTGGGCGTAATACTGACGCCGCAGATCCTGCGCTGGATGGGCACGCCGGACAGCGTGCTGGCCAACTCGATTGCCTACTTCCGGATGTACTTCTTCGGCTCGATCGCCGTGGTCATGTACAACGTGGGTGCAAGCATCCTGCAATCAGTCGGCGACAGCAAAAGCCCGATGCGGTATCTGATTGCCGCGTCCATCATCAATGTCATTCTCGACCTGATTTTGGTCGGCTGGCTGCGCATGGGCGTGGGCGCGGCCGCCTTTGCCACGATTGCCTCCCAGACGGTCAGCGCCATTCTGGCCTTTGCCAAGCTGACCCGCAGCAAAGAGGAATGGGCCGTGCATTGGAGCGAGGTCAGATTTGACGCCCCATCGCTCAAGGCAGTCGTTGTGCAGGGTCTGCCGTCCGGCATCCAGAACTCGGTCATCTCGATTGCCAATGTCATCGTGCAGTCCAACATCAACTCGTTCGGTGCGCAGGCCATGGCCGGGTGCGGTGCCTACAGCAAGGTCGAGGGCTTTGCTTTTCTGCCCGTGACCTGCTTTTCGATGGCACTGGCGACCTTCGTCAGCCAGAATGTCGGCGCCGGTCAGCCCGACCGTGTGCGCAAGGGGATGAAGTTTGGCACACTCTGCTCGGTGCTGATGGCTGAGATTGTGGGCGTGGGCATCTACACGCTGTCGCCATGGCTCATCGGCGCGTTCAGCCGTGAGCCGGATGTCATCGCGTTCGGTGTGCAGCAGGCCCACACAGCGGCGCTGTTCTACTGCCTGCTGGCCTTCAGCCACTGCTGCGCAGGCATCCTGCGCGGGCTGGGGCGTCCGGTCGTGCCGATGATGGTCATGCTGATGATCTGGTGTGCGCTGCGCATCACCTATATCACGATCACACTGCATTTTATCCGCGCCATCAGTGTGGTGTTCTGGGCCTACCCGCTGACATGGAGCATCTCCTCGGTGCTGTTTGCGTGGTACATCCTGCACTGCCCGATCCCACAGCTGGGCGGCGGTGCCCCCGCAGTCAAGGCATAAACAGGGCATAAAAAGCACCCCGTATCCGCATGGGTCACACGGATACGGGGTACTTTTATTTTTTGATCACAAAGCACGGCAGCGGGGCGGTGTCCGCCCAGTTTGCAAACTCGCAGACCAGCACCGTGTACTTTGTCAGCGGCAGGCTGCGGAAAAACGCCAGCGCCGCCTGCTTTTCGGCATCGCCTATGACCTTGCCGCTGTACAGCACAGCCGCCAGCACACCGCCGGGGCGCAGGGCATCCAGCGCGGCACACAGGGCGGAAAGACTGCCCTGCGCCGTGGAATGTACGGTGTGCTCGGCCCCCGGCAGCCAGCCGAAGTTGAACAGCACGCAATCCACCTTGCCGGGCTGCACAAGTTCCCCCAGCTTCGCATGGTCGTAGAGCACCGCGCGCCCCACTTTCTCATACCCGGCGTCGGTCAGGCGCTTGTTCGTGCGGTCCACCGCCTTTTGCTGGATATCCATGGCCAGCACACGGCCGTTCTGCCCGGCCAGACGGCACAAAAACAGCGTGTCGTTTCCGTTGCCGCAGGTCGCATCGAGATACAGCCCGCCGGGGGTCACATACAGCTCCAGAAACTCATGGCACAGCTCCACAGCGGACAGATCCGGCACACGGCGGCGCACCAGCCGCCCGCCCTCCGCCACAAAGTCGAACCGCCGCGCCAGGGCACGGCCTGCCTCGTCCCTGGGCAGGGGAGCGGTGAAGCGTGTGGCCTGCTTCGGGTCCAGCCCGCCGCCGCGCCGCAGCAGCTCCTTTACCAGATAGCTGCCGTAGCCGCGCCCGCGCCACGCGGGCACGATCTCCAGACGCAGGATCGCAGCGCCGTCCACCACAGCCGTACCAATGGCTTCGCTCTCCTTATATAAGGTATAGTGGCCTTTTTCCTGCTTGATCTGCATATATATTACCCGCCAATCGTATTTGTGTTCAGGTCGTAGTACAGCACATCATCCCAGTGACGGCGCAGGGCGATCTGCGCGGTCAGCGCCGTGTCATCGTACACCAGCGACCACTGGGTATTGCTGGTAACATCCACAGGGTTCGGGTCCTGCGCGGAGGCCTGCAGCGCCCGCCATGCGGTATCTGCCGGGATATTTCCGTCTGAGTCGCGTATTGCCAGCACGTCCATAATGGCGTCATAGCGCTCCTTGCCGTGGCCGTAGATGCCGTTTCTCTGGTTCGGCTTCACTAAGTAGGCGTAGCAGCCGTAAAAGTTTGTGATAGCCGGCATCGCCGTCCAGCGCAGCGGGCGGCCCTCCTGCTCCGGGTCATATTCCAGCACGCGGGCATCGCCGCTTGCATCAACGACAAAGAAGTGGTAGTCCCGCCCGGAGGTGGCAAACATATCATAGCTGTCCAGCAGGTCAACGGCCTCCTGCGTAGTGGCGGCGCGGTCCAGCACCAGACGGATAGCAAGGGTGGTAAAAATCTTCTGCTTGCCGGTGCTCTGGTTGACCGGCTCGCTGTCCAGCGTCAGCACTGCGATGGAAACGCCCTTTTCATTCATGCCGTCCAGACAAATGAACGGCGCGGTCAGACATGCGAGCTTTTTCTTGAGATTCGCATCCGGCTCATTGGCTGAGATGTTGTCCAGCGCCGTCAACGCCACCGATTTATAACCGTTCTTCGGCGCGCAATAGACAAGCATCGCCGAGGTATCACGCTTGAAGTCGTAGTTGCGCCCCATCACGATATGCCTATCCAGCACCGTTCCAAAGGCGCTACAGCCAAACTGCGGGGCCTTCATCTTGACCGGCAGCAGGGGAAGCGCTTCCTTTAAGATGGCATCGATCATGCTCTGGTTGTCGGTGATGCCGTAGTTGATGACATCATCAATGCTGTAATCATAGCGGATATCCATCCGGTAGAGATTGTAATCGTCATAATTGGTGAGCTGTTCTATGCTGTTTACCGTGCGCAGCCGCCCGGCATACAGCACGCCGAAGCCCGCAATCGCCAGCAGTACCAACAGCAAAATTCCCAGTACAACCTGCAGTATCCTTTTTTTCATCGTAAGCGCCTCCTTTTTATACATATCTAAGTGTGGTTTGTACTTTGAGTATATCATATCCTGCCGCGCTGCGCAACGGCAGGATATGTAAAAATCAGCAGGGCGGCGGCAGTTTTTCCTTGATCACGATCTTCACCGCTTTTCACATACTTTTCACTCTCTGACGAAACCTATTTCACAATTAGCGGGTATACTGTAGGCATACAAAGCGAAAGGAGACGACCCCTATGAGCAATGAATATGATTACTCCGGTCTCTATAACCATACATCCGATGGTCAGCCCGCACAGCCCCAGAGCAGCCAGCCTGAACAGGGCGGCTACCCCAATGTAGGCTCCAGCGGCATGAACACCGCCAACACCGCCCGCACCGATTATTCCGGCAACGGCGCAAGCCCCAACCCGCAGCAGGACCCCAACGGCTACACCAGCAGCTTCAGCGGCGGCAGCGGGAACAACGGCGGCTATAACGGCTACAGCTATTCCAGCGCACCGCAGCAGCCCCCCGTGCCCCAGAAAAAGAAGCCCCGCAAGGTGCTGCTCCGCGTGCTGGCAGGTGTCGGCGCGGTGGCGCTGGGCTTCGGCGGCGGCTTCGGCGGCGCGATCGTTGCCAGCCGCACCGGCCTGACCGGCAATCAGGTCGTGGTTCAGCAGGTGCAGCGCAGCACCGATGCCACGACGGCAGGCAGCACGGACGGCAACAGCATGACCGTCCAGCAGATTGCGTCTGTCGTTTCGCCCAGTGTTGTCGCCATCACGACTGAGCAGATGAGCAGCAGCCAGACCTGGTTCGGCGGCTACTATGTGCAGAGCGGCGCAGGCTCCGGCGTCATCATCAGTCAGGACGGCTACATCCTGACCTGCGCACATGTCGTCAGCGGTGCCACCAGCGTCAAGGTCCAGCTGAACGGCAGCGATGAGTCCTACGATGCCACCGTTGTCGGGCAGGATTCCACCTCCGACATTGCCGTGCTGAAGATCGATGCCACCGGTCTGACCCCGGCGGTCATCGGTGACAGTGACGCACTGGCCGTCGGCGAGGTCGCCGTGGCGGTGGGCAACCCGCTCGGCACGCTGTCCAACACCGTCACAGACGGCATCGTCAGCGCGCTGAACCGTCAGGTTACCGTACAGAACAACGATATGACGCTGATCCAGACCGATGCCTCCATCAGCCCGGGCAACTCCGGCGGCGGTCTGTTCAACGCAAACGGCGAGCTGATCGGCATTGTCAATGCCAAGAGCAGCTACAGTGAAGCCGAGGGTATCGGCTTTGCCATCCCCATCAACACCGCAATGGAGATCAGCCGCCAGCTGATCGAGAGCGGCTCGGTCGCGCGCCCCGCACTGGGCGTCAAGATTGTGGATGTGACCGATGCGCAGACCGCCCAGCAGCTGGGTGTGTCCACAATGGGCGTCTATGTGGTCGAGGTCACCAAGGGCAGCGGCGCCGAGGCCGCCGGTGTGCAGGCCGGTGACCGTGTGCTGGCTGTGGATGATACCGCTGTCAGCGATTCCTCCGCCCTGAAGAATTACCTCAAGGACAAGGCCATCGGTGATTCCGTGAACCTGCAGGTCGAGCGCAGCGGCAAGGTGCAGACCCTGACTGTCACGCTTGGCTCCAACCAGTAAAAAGCAACCGGCGGGCTGCAGATCGTTTAGATCTGCAGCCCGCCTTTGTGTGTCAAAAAATCACATTCTTGGCCTATTGAATGTGTAGGGGCGACCATTGGTCGCCCGCCAGCTTGGCGCAGCAACGCATTTTCCCGAAAAGTTTTTTCACAGACTAACGGGCACGGGCGAGCAATGCTCGCCCCTACAAAAGTTTTTTGACAGCCCGCCTTTTTATGCACTTTGCAGGGCAGCTTCAGTTCTGGTCCCTGCTTTTCCCTGCAAGCGCGGCCGCCACGCCGAAAATCAGGCTGGCAGCAATGCCGCCCGAGGCTGCCGTCAGCCCGCCGGTGAAGGCCCCCGGCAGACCGCACTCGTCCACCGCATGCTGCGCACCCTGTGCCAGCAGGTGTCCAAAGCCGAGCAGCGGCACGCTGGCCCCCGCCCCCGCAAAATCTGCCAGCGGCTTGTACAGACCAACGGCGCTCAGAATCACGCCCGCGACCACATACCCGGTCAGGATGCGCGCAGGGGTCAGCTTCGTGTAATCAATAAGCAGCTGCCCCACAACGCAGATGCCGCCGCCCACCGCAAACGCCCAGAGATAATTCATACCGCACCTCCCAGCTCAACACAGTGGGCAATGCCGGGGATGCTCTCCCCCTGCAAAAAGGTAGTCTGGCTCATCAGCGCACCGGTGGCCAGAAACAGCACCCGCCGCAGCTGCCCCGCCGCCAGCATCGGCAGGATTTTGCAGCACAGCACCGCCGCACTGCACCCGGCACCGCTGCCGCCGGCCTGCACATCCTGCCCCTGCGTGTCATACAGCAGGCAGCCGCAGTCCCGGTGGTTGTCCAGCGGCAGGCCCTCCCGCGCCATCTGCTCCCGCAGCAGGGCGGAGCCGACCTCGCCCAGATCACCGGTAAAGATCGCATCAAAGTCCTGCGGGCGCGCGCCGGTGGCTGCAAAATACCGCAGCAGGGTCGAGGCCGCCGCCGGCATCATGGCCGCCCCCATATTGTTGATGTCATGCACTGCATAGTCCTGCACCCGGCCGAAGGTCACGCTGCGCACCGGCACGCCGGTGCCGTGCGCCCGCACCAGACAGGCCCCGGCGGCGGTGGCGGTCCACTGGGCGGTGGGTGTGCGCTTGGCACCGTATTCCAGCGGCGTGCGGAACTGCCGCTCCGCCGCACAAAAATGGCTGCTCGTCAATGCCAGCGCCCGCTCCGCCATGCCGCCCGCCGCAAACACGGCGGCAAGCGCCAGCGTTTCGGCCATGGTGCTGCAGGCACCGTACACCCCCGCAAACGGAATGCCCAGCTCCCGCATCGTGTAGTTGCTGGCCGTACACTGGGCCTGCAGGTCACCCGCAAAGGTGATGTCAACCCCGGTGCGCGGCAGATCGGCCTTGCGCAGGCAAAGCTCCGCTGCCCGCCGCTGCAGCAGGCTTTCGGCCTGCTCCCAGTTTTCACAGCCCTGCTCACAGAAGCCTGCATCCTGCGTCAGGAAATCAAAGTCGGAGGCCAGCGGCCCCTCACTCTCCTTTTTGCCGCCCGCCGCGGCCCAAGCCGCCACGACCGGCGGGGTGTCAAACAGCAGGGTATCCTTTTTGCGCGCCATCGCTCATCCCACCTTTCCCAGCAGCCAGTAAACCACGCCCCACACAAAGCTTGCCAGTGTGCCGTAAGCGATGACCGGCCCCGCGATCGTAAAGATCTTGGCCCCCACGCCGGTGACCCAGCCCTCGGCCTTGAACTCAATGGCCGGGCTTACGACCGAGTTGGCAAACCCGGTGATCGGCACCAGCGTACCCGCGCCCGCCTTAGCGGCCAGCTTCTGGTACCAGCCGGGCAGCGTGAACAGCGCCGACAGAAAGATCAGCGCAATACTCGTCAGCGTGCCTGCCAGCGTCTTGTCATACCAGATCAGAAAGAGCTGGCGCAGCCCTTCCCCGACGGTGCAGATCGCCCCGCCGACACAGAACGCCCAAACGCAGTCCCGCACAACGGGGGAGGGCGGCGAGGCGCGGCCGATCATCTCATCATATTGCTTGGGATTCAGCTTCACACTCCATTCCTCCTTTTGGGGGATAGTATGTGCTCAGCCGCCGTAAAATATGACCCGCCCGCGGCAATACGGCTCCGGCACCATGACCTTGTAGAGGGCGCGCAGCTCTTTGCAGATCACGGCATCAGGCGCAGTGCCGCCGCACGGCAGGGAAAGCACCGCATACCGGCTGCCGAACACGCGGCTCTCCAGCGCAGTGGCGCGCGCCCCGGCCCGCAGGTAAAACCCGATGCGCCGCCGCGCAACGGCGGGGTCGGGGGCCTCGGCAGGATGCTCACATTCCAGCAGCAGGTCCTGCACCCGCAGAGCGTAGTAGTCACGGATCAGCTGCAGCGCCGCCGTACCCACACCGCTGCCGCGCAAATCACACCGCACGGCAAAATAGTCCAGCAGCGCCGTCCGCTGGCCCGGCAGCACGACCTGCCATGCGTAGGCCAGCCGCGCACCGGCATCATCGGTCAGCAGCAGCGGCTCATACACCCCTGCCTCCAACAGGCGGCGTATCTCGGCAAAGGGCTTGCACTCGGCGGCGGGGAAATCCCGCGGCAGGGCGGTGTGGTACAGTTCCTCACAACCGGCAGGGGACAGACGCTTGATTTGCATGGAGATTTCTCCTTTCTGTGATTGAATTGTGGGTGAAAATAAGATATAATAAATAAAATATGCCTGCACACCTCGTAGGGGTCGGCGTCCCCGACGACCCGCTGCTGCCTTGCGGCGGCATGGGGCATGCCGCCCTACACGCAGCCATACGGTCGTATGTAGGGCGGGGTGCCCTCACCCCGCCGCAGGCGTTCGCGCTTCCGGTAAGTTTCCGGGGCGTCGAGGACGCCGCCCCCTACGGCACACATTACTCACCTATAAAAACAAGGAGCCACCCACATGGAATGGACTGACATCAGCATCACCGTTGCCAAGCGCGACGCCGACACGGCCGAGGCCATCGCTACGATGGTCGCCAACGGCGGCATTTATATCGAGGATTACAGCGATCTGGAACAGCAGGCGTGGGAGATCGCGCATGTTGACCTTATTGAGCAGGAGCTGCTCGATAAGCCCCGCGATGTGGTCATCGTACACATGTACCTTGCCCCCGATGAGAATCCCGCCGAGGTACTGCCCCTGTTTGAGGAGCGGCTGAAAAACAGCGGCATCGACTACAAGCTCAACACAACCGGCGTTGAGCAGGAGGACTGGCAGAACGCATGGAAGAAATATTACCATGCCATGGACATCGGCAAGCGCCTTGCCATCGTCCCCGGGTGGGAGGAGCATGACACCGACCGCATCAAGATCATCATGGACCCCGGCATGGCGTTCGGAACCGGCACACATGAGACGACCTCCCTCTGCCTTGAAACGCTGGACAGCCTTGTCAAGGGCGGCGAGCGGGTGCTGGATATCGGCACCGGCTCGGGGATTCTGGCCATTGCAGCGCTCAAGCTGGGCGCCGGCAGCGCCGAGGGCGTTGACATCGACCCCATGTGCGTGCGCACCGCCGGCGAGAACGCCGCGCGCAACGGCGTGGCCGACCGGTTCAAGGTGCTTGTCGGCGATCTGTCCGACAAGGCCAGCGGGCAGTACAACATCATCACCGCAAACATCGTGGCAGCGGCCATTCTTTCTCTGGCACCCCATGTGCCGGTGCTGATGGCCCCGGACGCCCGCTTTATCGCCAGCGGCATCATTGACGAGCGCAAGGACGAGGTTCTGGCCGGTCTGCGCGCCGCAGGACTTACACCTGTCGAAGTCAAGGAAAAGCGCGGCTGGGTCTGCATCATCTGCAAAAAATCCGAGACGAAAGAGGCGTAAACGATGCCGCACCGTTATTTTACCCGTGAGCTGGCGGATGGCCGCGCTGCGCTGACCGGCAGCGATGCCCACCATCTGGCAGATGTCATGCGCGCCAAGCTCGGCGAGGAGGTCGTTCTCTGCGGCCCGGACGGGCTGGAATACCTCGGCACCGTGACCGCCATCGAGCCGGGCCGGGTCGAGTTCTCGGTCACTGACGGCACGACCAGCAAGGCCGAGCCGGACTGCACCGTGACGCTGTTTGCAGGTTACCCCAAGCAGGGCAAGCTTGAGGAGGTCATCCGCCACAGCGTTGAACTGGGCGTAACCGGGATCGTTCCGTTTTTCAGCCGTTACTGTGTGGCCGCACCCAAAAAAGAGGACACCAAGAACGAACGGTACAACCGCATTGCCGCCGAGGCCGCCAAGCAGGCGGGCCGCGCCATGCTGCCCCATGTGGCGATGCCGCTGCCCGATTTTGCCGCCGTCTGCGCCGCCATGAAGGATTTTGACCTTGTGCTGTTCTTTTACGAGGGCGGCGGTGCCCCCCTGCGGGAGGTGCTGCACCCCGGGCAGTATAAGCGCATCGCCATCATCACCGGCAGTGAGGGCGGCTTCTCGGTCGAGGAGGCCGCTGCCGCCAAGGCCGCAGGTGCCGTGACGGTGGGCCTTGGCCCGCGCATCCTGCGCTGCGAGACCGCGCCGCTGGCCGCCCTGACCGCCGCCATGCTGCTGACCGGGAATTTGGAATAACTGCGCACGCAAACTATAGTATGTAAAAAAGAAGAGGAGCGTCACCGATGCGTGACACTCCTCTTCTTAGGTTGTTCATGTTGCAGTTGTAGGGGAGGGATTCATCCCTCCCGACAGTGTTGCGGTTGCGGAAACATTGCACGGAGGGGTCAAGACCCCTCCCTACAACCCTTTTGCCGACGCCCTGTAGGGAGCGGTCTTGACCGCTCCGGGAACCGTGCGGCAACCTCGATGTGCCCGGGAGGGATGAATCCCTCCCCTACGACCTATTTCGCCTTCACATACGCGCCGAACGCATTCGGCACGGGGTATACCTCGGCCAGATCCTCGGGCGCGGCCCAGACATAGCCCTCCGGCAGGTCGCACGCCGGGGCGGTGCCGCGCCAGCCGCCAAGCTGCCAAATCTTGTGGGTAAACACATGCTTTGCGGGGGGCAATGCCTCGCCCAGCGCGGCCCGCACGCCCAGTGCAGCCAGCGCAGCGGTCAGCTCTTCGCGGGTTAGGCTCTTTTCCCATGCAGCGGGCTGCCACAGGCCAGCCAGCAGTCCGCGGGCGGGGCGGCGCTGCAATAAAATGCCGCGCTCGCTCTCGATCAAGGCCACCGTCACGGGCACTTTGGTTTTGGCCTTCGGCGCGGGCTTCACGGGCAGCTGATCGGCGCGGCCTGCGGCATGCCCGGCGCAGCGGTCAGCCAGCGGGCAGGCGCCGCAGTGGGGCGTACCGGGGATGCAGACCAGCGCGCCCAACTCCATCAGCGCCTCGTTGTACGCGCCGGGGGTATCCTTCGGCATCTGGTCGAGTACCCGCACGGTGAAGGCTTTCCTCGTCGCCGGGCTCATCACGTCGGCGTCATCGTTGTACAGCCGCGCAAAGACGCGCAGCACGTTGCCGTCCACCGCAGGCGCGGGGATGCCGAAGGCGATGCTCGCCACCGCGCCCGCCGTGTAATCGCCGATGCCCGGCAGGCTGCGCAGGGCGTCGTAGTCGGCGGGCAGGTCGCCGCCGTACCGCTCACACACGATGCGCGCGGCTTTCTGCATGTTGTTGACGCGGTTGTAGTAGCCTAATCCCTGCCACAGCTTGCGCAGGGTATCCGGTGCGCAGGCGGCCAGTGCGGCGGGATCGGGCAAGGCCGCGATAAAACGCTCATAGTAGGGGATGGCCGCTGCTACGCGGGTCTGCTGAAGCATGATCTCGCTGACCCAGATATGGTACGCAGAAGGCTCCTGCCGGAAAGGCAGGAGCCGTTTGTTTGCGTTGAACCATTGCAGCAGCGGTGCGGCAATGGGCTGCATCAGAAGCCTCCGCAGGTGCGGGGGAAGGGGATGACATCACGGATGTTGGGGATGCCGGTGACATACATCAGCAGGCGCTCAAAGCCCAGACCGTAGCCGGCATGCTTGACGCTGCCGTAGCGGCGCAGGTCAAGGTACCAGTCATAGTCAGCGGTGTTCAGACCCAGCTCCTTCATGCGGGCCTCCAGCACATCGAGGCGCTCCTCACGCTGAGAACCGCCGATCAGCTCACCGATGCCGGGAACCAGCATATCGGCGGCGGCCACGGTCTTGCCGTCCTCGTTCTGGCGCATGTAGAATGCCTTGATTTCCTTCGGGTAGTCGGTGACGAACACCGGCTTCTTGAAGATCTGCTCGGTCAGGTAGCGCTCGTGCTCGGTCTGCAGATCGGTGCCCCACTCGACCTTGTACTGGAAGTTATCGTTGTTCTTCTTCAGCAGCTCGACGGCATCGGTATAGCTTACGCGGGCAAACTCAGAGTTTGCGACCAGCTCCAGCCGCTCGATCAGACCCTTATTGAAGAACTGGTTGAAGAAGGCCAGCTCATCGGGGCAGTTGTCAAGCAGATAGCGGATGACATAGCGGGTCATCGCCTCGGCAGTCTCAAGATAGGTGTTCAGGTCGGCGAAAGCCATCTCAGGCTCGATCATCCAGAACTCTGCCGCATGGCGGGTGTCGTAGCTCTTCTCGGCGCGGAAGGTGGGGCCGAAGGTGTAGACATTGCCCAGCGCCATCGCCATGGCCTCGGCCTCCAGCTGGCCGGAGACGGTCAGGTTGACAGGACGCTTGAAGAAGTCCTTCGTGTAGTCAACGCCGCCCTCGTCGTTACGGGGGATATCGTTGAGGTCGAGCGTTGTGACCTGAAACATCTCACCGGCGCCCTCGCAGTCAGAGCCGGTGAAGATCGGCGTATGAACATAGGTAAAGCCATGCTCGTGGAAGAACTGGTGCAGGGCAAATGCTGCCTGACCGCGCACGCGGAACGCCGCATTGAAGGTGTTGGTGCGGGGGCGCAGGTGGGTCATCGTGCGCAGATAGTCCATGCCCATCTTCTTTTTCTGCAGCGGATAATCGCCGCCGCAGGGGCCGAGCACGGTGATCTCGTCGGCGTTGATCTCAAAGGGCTGCTTGGCGTTCGGGGTCAGCACCAGCGTACCGGTGACCTCAAAGCTGGTGTACAGGCCGCATTTGGCGATCTCGGCATAGTTGGCGAGCTTATCTGCCTGAAACACGATCTGGACAGGCTTATAGCAGCTGCCGTCCGACAGCGAAATGAAGCCGATATTTTTGGAATCGCGCACAGTCTTGGCCCAGCCGCAGACAGTGACCTTAGTGCCGTCTGCGGGGGTAGCCTTGTACAGCGATGCAAGTTCCGTTCTCTGCATGGGTAGTCCACTCCTCTTTATACTATGAATATTAGTATTGTAGCAGGTATTTTATAAAAAGTAAAGAGCCGATATTTATAGAGTTGTAGGGGCCGGGCATGCCCGGCCCGCCGCTGTACGGGAACTGCTCAGCAATGGGCAAGCTGAGAGCCGCGCATCTGCGGCCTCTGCAGGGCAGCGTTATTTTCATCTGTCGGCTCACAATATTTTTGCCAGCCCTTCCGCCGCATACCTTCCGGCCCTTATTGCCTCATCCAGCGTATTGGCATGGCCGCCGACCTCTATCAACAAACTGCCTGTCGTTAAATCCTGGTTATAAAATCTGTACCCGCACAGAACAGGGCGGGTCAGGCCGGGGTGAGCCTCCTCCATGGCGGCCTCCCATGCGGCGGCCAAACGCAGATTCAGCCGCCAGTTGGGCAGGGCGATACTGCCGCCGTTGTCACACCCGGCAATGACCATGACCTGCGCTGTACTCTCGCCGCCAATTTCGCACACCGGCTTGACCCGGGTGCCGTCCTCGTCCTCGATGGCATCGCGGTGAACATCCAGCACGACCCTGATTGAGGGATACCGCGCCAGATATTCCTGCACGCCGGCGCGGCTGCGCTTGTAGCTGTCGGTGTAGCCGGGCGCATCGTAGAGCGTTGTGTCGTGCAGGGTGTTGATGCCGGCCTCGTTCAGCACCCGGGCCATCTCAGCCCCCACGGCGCAGACATTCAGTGCCGTGTTCCTGCTGCGGGCCGCATAGCTTTTGTCATAGACAAGGTCGGGCCAAAGCTGGTAGCTTTCCGTGGCGTGGGTGTGCATGATCAGCACCTGCGGCGCGGCGCTGTCCCTCTCAATAGAAAAAGGCAGGCTGGGGGTCGTGACGGCGGCGCGCAGGTCAGCGTCCGGATGCTCGGTGCTGTTTTTGATGCTGCCCGCCGCAAGCTGCAGATAGCCGGTGCCGCTGCCCTGCCGCAGCTGCACCACACGGATGCGGCCCGCGTCCGCCAGCTCGGGTGCGGCGCTGGGCAGCGGCGTGGCCGTGGGGGCTGCGGACGGCTGCGGCGTTGCGGACGGTGCCGG
>ERZ773138.2245-NODE-2245-length-15248-cov-24.077075_pt1 | contig 15248 bp, 11 predicted proteins | sample MGYA00511114_ERZ773138 | MGnify/ENA primary metagenome ERZ773138 (study PRJEB29015, sample SAMEA2737805) | human gut metagenome | biome: human gut; feature: human-associated habitat; material: faeces | place: China | collected 2012 ...
ACGACTTCCTGGCTCGCCGTCTCTACAACATGACTGGCGACATCGTAATGTCTCTCCTCATCCTCGACGATGCTACCAAGGCACCAGAGATGTTCCAGAAGAGTGCCAACGTATATGTTCGCATGGCAGAGGAGGAAGTTCTCGGCCATTCAGCATACATCCAGAATTTCAAGGCAGAAGACTTGGAGAGCTTCAAGGCATAAGAATCAGCAACTTTCCTTTGGGAAGCTTATCGCATAACAAATATAAGAAATCCGTGGGCAAGAAACCTTTCTTACCACGGATTTCTTCGTTTTTTAGAAAGCTACTCTCAAAAACACTATTCACTCTTCACCAATACAGCATAAGTATTTTATATACAAAGAATTACGACCGTGAAGAGTAACAACCAACTCTTCACCTCTTACACCCTTAGTGTTTATCGGGGGTTCAGACGATTTGGTGAAGAGTGAAGGGTAAAAACGAAAGTGGCTTTTTTTACATCAGAAACGCCACTGCATGCGGCAGGGAAGTACACGTCGGAAGTTAGAGATAATCTTGTAGAAACCTTTCTCCCAACGTATCGTTTCATGCCTGGCAATGGCACAAAGTTGCCCTGGTTGAGGGCAATATTGTGCCATTGCCAGGCAAAAATCAGAATAAGGCTCTTTCAATCCACCAAAATTACCATCTTTTCGCCAAATGTACCATGCCGAGGTGGTATCCTTTGCTCTTTAGCAGGTATCTTTTCCACCTTGAGGTCGTAACCTTTCACCCTAATCAGGAATAGGGATTTCCCCCTTCTACTTTAGGGAATCCTTCTCGTTTCTTTTCGGAAGAAAGTAGTACTTTTGCAGGCGTAAACAAGATAATGACCGAGCACTCTTTTTAAAAGGGGCTCAAGATTATAACTTATAAAAACAGTATCGCTTATGAAAAGAAATGAAGTAATGGCACTCATCGCCACAACCATATTGATGTTTGCCGTATGCCTCTCGGCTTCGGCTAAGGGAAAAAGAAACGTGGAGCGGGGAATGACCAAGCAGGAAGTAATAGCCATTCTTGGAGAACCTAAGCTCACCAGTTTCGACATGTATGGGGACAAATGGGAATATGCTAAATATAATAATCTGTTTGGAGATTCCAAGTACATCACGGTCTTCTTCGACAGAAACGGAAAGGTTGTGCAGTACGATACAAGAATCATAGAACCCAACAGCAAGACATCAAATGTACAGCAACCACAACACCCTACTCCACCCCTCTACGATGGAAGATGTGATCCCGATGGCAGAATGGATTACGGCTACAGCCTCGATGATGCTTCCTTCTCCAAACTATATAATAAGGTGAAGAAAGCAAGCTTCGACGACAACAAGTTCGACCTGATAGAAGTGGCAAGCCTCGGCTGCTATTATTCCTGCGCCCAGGTGGTCCGCATCATGAAGATATTCCCTTTCGACGACGAACAGCTGAAAGCGCTCAAAATGATGGCGCCACATATCGTGGATCTTCAGAATACAGGCCTCATCTATAAAGTATTCAGCTTTGACAGCGAAAAGGATAAGGCTGAGGAAATCATCAGAAATAGCAAATAAATAAGGTGATTGATGCGGATTGCAAATCCGCAGAGTATAAAAGGTTAGGTCATTTTTTGATGCCGGATTGCAAATCCGGCAGGACGCCTAACGGATACTAGATAACCACAGAATCAAAGAGGGCGTGTCATAAGTCACATCCAATACGCCCTGGGCTAGGGGCTTTTGGGCTTTCAGCCCGTCCTTGGCTGCCATTATAAGGACTTATGACACACACTCTTTTTCTTTCCCCCTCCCTTTCCATTTTTTCACAAAAATCACAAGGATTGTTAAAATTGAAACTTTATGCTAAACTTTTCCGTCTAAATGCAATCAGATTAATATCTTTCTGAAATAAATAAAACGGGATAAAAAGAAAATAGAAGAAGATTATGAACGGAAAAGTAAAAAACGCAATGGCAGCTCTGCTTCTTGTAGCGGCACCATTGGCTACGCAGGCAAAACAATGGTCGCTGAAAGACTGTATCGACTATGCGCTTGCCAACAACATCGCTCTTCAGAAGACGCAACTCACCAAGGCAAGCGCCCAAGAAGATTATTTGCAGTCGAAAGCTGCTCTGCTTCCGTCGCTCAGCGCCAGCACCAACCAAAGCGTGAACTATACTCCTTGGGTGGCTAGCGGTATCAGCGGTGACGGTTTCTCAAGAGCCAGCATCGACAAGGTGTATTACAACGGAAACTACTCCGTGATGGGTAACTATACCATCTGGAATGGAAACAAAAACCATAATCAGGTAAAACTGAACCAGCTCTCTGCCGAGGCTGCACAGCTCGATTCGGCTACTCAGGCCATCAAGCTGCAGGAACAGATTGCACAGCTCTACGTGCAGATCCTCTACTCTACAGAGGCTATCCAGGTGAACAAGGAGAGCTATCTCTCGAGCCAGCAGAACGAAGAGCGTGGCAAGGAGATGGTGAAGATAGGCAAGATGAGTCAGGCTGATCTGGCTCAGCTCACCGCTCAGAGAGCTCAGGATGAATTCAACATCGTGCAGGCTGAAAGCAATGTGAAGAACTATAAGCGACAGTTGAAGGAACTGCTTCAGATTACAAGCGATGAGGCGTTTGACATCGAGATTCCGAATACCACCGATGAAATGGCACTCGTGGCTGTTCCGGCAATGAACGGAGTCTATGCTGCGGCTCTCGAAAACCGTCCGGAGTTCAAGACCATCAAGAATCAGTTGGCTCAGAACGACTTGAACATCAAGATTGCGAAGGCGGGCAAGCTGCCTACCATCAGCGCTAACGCAGGTATTTCTACCAGCAATACTTCCATGAACAACAATGGTCTTGCCAAGCAGTTGAAGACCAACTTCAGCGTTGGAGGCGGCGTAGGAGTGAGCATCCCTCTCTTTGAAAACCGTTCTACCAAGACTCAGGTGAACAAGGCATTGATTCAGCGCGAAAGCATCCTGCTCGACCTGAAGAACCAGCAGACCCAGCTCTACTCTACCATTGAGAACTACTGGTTGCAGGCTACCACCAACCAAAGCCAGTTTAAGGCGGCAAAGGTTAGCAGCGAGAGTGCCCAGACCAGTTACAATCTGCTGAGCGAGCAGTTTAAGCTGGGATTGAAGAATATCGTTGAGCTAAGAACAGGAAAGGATAACCTGCTCAAAGCGAAGCAGAACGAGCTTCAGGCGAAATACCTCGCCATCCTCAACATCAATATGTTGAAATTCTATAAGGAAGGACATATTTAATTAAGAGGGTGTGTCATTATTCATCGGATTACGCGGAATAAACGGAACCTTAACCGCCTTCCTCGGATTACGCACGGATTTTAAACGGAAACTCGACCTTACGGTCGTGGCGATACCCCCTAAAGTTGGAACGCTACGGCGCTAGCCCAATGGCCGTAAGGCCAAATCCGTTTTAATTCCGTGCGTAATCCGAGGAGCAAGAATGTTCCGTTAACTCAGCGTGTTCCGATGAAGAAAAGAAAAAGTTTTATTATTTCGAATTAAATTAATCTGATTATAAAAAATGAAAAAGTTGAGAATTAGCAAAATCTGGATTGCTGTCGTGGTGATAGTAATCGTTGCCGTGGCGGCATGGGCGATGTCGGGCGGAAAAAAGGAGGAAGATATTAACTTCAAGGAGGAAAAGGTGGCGCTGAAAACCTTGCAGAACAGCGTAACCGCTACGGGTACTATCGAGGCTGTAACCTCAGTAACCGTAGGTACACAGGTGAGTGGTATTGTCAACAAACTCTATGTGGACTACAACTCCCAGGTAAAGAAGGGACAGGTCATCGCAGAACTCGACAAGACCAATCTCTTGAGCGAACTGAATACCGCGAAGGCAAACCTAGCCAGCGCACAGAGCAGTCTGAACTATCAGGCAGCCAATATGGAGCGCTACAAAACCCTTTACAAGAAGGGACTTGTCAGCGCCGATGAATACGAGAATGCCCTCCTCACCTATCGCCAGGCTAAGGAGCAGGTTGCCTCTTCCAAGGAAAACGTACAGAGAGCGCAAACCAACCTCGGCTATGCTACCATCACTTCTCCTATCGATGGTACCGTGATTTCGAAGAGCGTAGAAGAAGGTCAGACCGTAGCAGCCAGCTTCAACACCCCAGAACTCTTCACCATCGCAAAGGATTTGACCAATATGCAGGTAGTTGCCAATGTTGACGAGGCTGATATCGGCGGTGTAAAGGAAGGCGACCGAGTAACCTTTACCGTAGATGCCTATCCGGATGATACCTTCGAGGGAACCGTGAAGCAGGTGCGACTAGAAGCTACAACTACCAATAACGTAGTAACTTACGAGGTAGTGATTTCTGCACCAAATGCTGATTTGAAATTGAAGCCGGGTCTTACTGCCAACGTTACCATCTACACCCAGGAGCGTAGCGGCGTGCTCGCCGTAGCCAACAAGGCTCTCCGCTTTACCCCTACCAAGGAAACCGTGGGCAAGGATATGAAAATCGTGGATTGCAAGGGCAAGAACAAGGTCTGGACATTGAATGGCAACACCCTCACCGCTCATCCTGTAACCATCGGTCAGAGTGATGGAATCAATACAGAAATCACCAAGGGATTGAAGCAGGGCGATAAGATTGTTACGGAAATCGTGGTGAATGTTCCGGAAGAAGAGGACGCTCCACAGCAGAGCCAGGGACTGATCAGCGGTCCGGGTCCTAGAGGAAAGAAGAAATAGAGTTAGAGGGAAGTTCCTTTAACTTCTGAACTTGCCAATAAAAAGAATAATTATGTCTGAAACATCAAATAACAACGAGAACAAGAAGGTGGTGATAGAGCTCGACAACGTGCGCCGCGACTTTCTTGTGGGTGATGAAACCGTCCACGCCCTGAAAGGTGTAAGCTTCAAGATCTACGAGGGCGAGTTCGTTACCATCATGGGTAAGTCGGGTTCCGGCAAATCCACCCTGCTCAACCAGCTGGGCTGTCTCGACACCCCTTCCAAGGGTGAATATTACCTGGATGGCGTGAGCGTGCGCAAGATGAGCCGCAACGACAGAGCCATCCTGCGCAACCGCAAGATTGGCTTCATCTTCCAGAACTACAATCTCCTGCCGAAGACCACGAGCGTAGAGAATGTAGAGCTGCCGCTGATGTACAATCCTGCCATCAGCGCAGAAGAGCGCAAGCAGCGTGCCATCGAAGCTCTGAAGGCTGTAGGACTGGGCGAAAGACTCTACCATAAGAGCAATCAGATGTCGGGTGGACAGATGCAGCGTGTTGCCATCGCCCGTGCACTGGTGAACAATCCTGCCGTGATTCTCGCCGACGAGGCAACGGGTAACCTGGACACGAGAACCAGTTTCGAGATTCTTGTCCTTTTCCAGAAGCTCTACGCTGAGGGCAGAACCATCATCTTCGTAACCCACAACCCGGATATCGCCAAATATTCCAGCCGCAACATCGAATTGCGCGACGGACACATCATCAGCGATACCTATAATGACCACATCCTTTCGGCAGCAGAAGGCCTTGCCGCCCTGCCAGCCAATACGGACGAATAACAGTATAGAATATGAATTATCAGAATCTTTTAAAGATAGCCCTTCGAGCGATAGCAGCCAACAAGATGCGCTCCTTCCTCACAGCCCTGGGCATCATCATCGGTATTGCAGCCGTGATTACGATGCTTGCCATCGGACAGGGAAGTAAGGCGAGCATCAAGGCGAACATCGCCGAGATGGGTAGCAATATGATTATGATTTCGCCGGGTGCCGACATGAGAGGCGGCGTGCGACAGGATGCTTCCTCGATGGAGACCCTGAAGCAGGCAGACTACCAGAGCATCAAGGAGGATTGTAATTACATCAGTGCCATTTCGCCTACCGTAAACAGTTCGGGACAGTGGATCTACGGCAACAACAATACGCAGAGTTCCATTTATGGCGTGAACCAGGACTACCTGAGCATCCGCCAGCTGAAGGTGGCAGATGGAGAAATGTTTACCGATACAGACATCAAGGCAGCAGCCAAGGTCTGCATCCTGGGTCAGACCGTAGTGGATTATCTTTTTCCCGACGGCAGCGACCCGATCGGCAAGGTAGTACGTTTCAACAGCATCCCTTTCCGTGTGGTAGGAGTGCTCCAGAAGAAGGGTTACAACTCCATGGGAATGGACCAGGATGACCTCGTGCTCGCCCCATACACCACCGTGATGAAGCGAATCCTGGCACAGACCTATCTGGGCGGAATCGTATGTTCTGCCATTACCGAGGAAGCATCCCAGCCGGCTCAGGATCAGATTTCGGAAATCCTCCGCCGCAACCATAAGCTGAAAGACGCTACTGCCACCACCGAGGCTGATGAGGATGATTTCAACATCCGTTCGCAGGAGGAAATCTCCAGCATGATGAATTCCACCATGTCCACCATCACCATCCTTCTGGGTAGTGTGGCAGGAATCTCCCTGCTGGTGGGCGGTATTGGAATCATGAACATCATGTACGTTTCCGTTACCGAGCGAACCCGTGAAATCGGTCTTCGAATGAGTGTGGGAGCCAGGGGAATTGACATTCTGAACCAGTTTCTCATCGAGGCGATTCTGCTCTCAGTAACCGGTGGAATCATCGGAGTGATATTGGGAGTGAGTCTGTCGCTGAGTCTGAATGCCTTCCTGCACATAGCCACTCAGATAGAGCCTTGGAGCATCATCATGAGTTTCGCCGTCTGTACCTTTACGGGGGTGTTCTTCGGATGGTATCCGGCAAAGAAGGCTGCAAGACTCGACCCTATCGAGGCAATCAGATACGAGTAAAAATCTGATCAGTTTTTTCAGAAATATATCTGTTTTATCAAAACTTTATTGTATTTTTGCAGAAGAATTCAAGAAACTTAAGATAAAACAGATAGAAAGAAGAATGAATACAGAAATATTATCAGCAGATAAAGACCCGATGGGCGCAGCTATTCTCGACTTCCAGAAGCAGGGGAAGGCAGCCCGACTGAGAGTGCTCTCTTCGATGTTCGAGGAAGACGAAATGCCAGTAACCCATCTCTTCAGAAGCGTCCCGGAAATGCCGGTGCTGGAGCAGAAGGCATTGCAGCTAGCCAAGGGACGGGTGCTGGATATTGGAGCCGGCAGCGGTTGCCATACGCTCGCCCTGCAGGAGAAGGGATTGGCAGTAAAGGCGATAGATATTTCGCCCTTGAGCTGCGAAGCGATGAAGCTGAGAGGGGTGAAGAATGCGGAATGCATCAATCTCTTCGACGATCATCAGGGAACGGGTTTCGATACGATTCTCCTTCTGATGAACGGAACGGGAATTGCCGGAAAGATAGAACATCTCCCTGACCTCTTCCAGCGCCTGAAGGCGTTGCTGAATCCGGGCGGTCAGATTCTCATCGATTCCTCCGACCTGAAATACATCTACGAGAATGAGGATGGAAGTTTCGACATCAATCTGAATGGAGCCTATTACGGAGAAGTAGATTATCAGATGATCTACAAGGATGTAAAGGGCGACCGCTTCGACTGGCTCTACGTGGATTTCCCATTACTGAAATCCATCGCCGAAACCTGCGGGTTGCATGGTGAACTCGTGGCAGAAGGCGAACACTATGACTATCTGGCGAGAATCTTCCAAGCATAATAAAGACGATATATATAAAGAAAAAAGGAGTTAAGACCATCATCTTAACTCCTTTTTTCTTTATATTTTATCATAGATACTTATCGTAGGATTTCTATTTTATCGCCGAAATCGTGACATCCGAGAAATCGTTCATCAGGTCAAGAATCTCCAGAGTATGGAAATCCTTCTTCGCCTTCACTTCGATATTCGCCTCCAGGAATTCCTCCTTGGATAACCGGCGCTCTTTCAGTTCGTAGGAATGCACCTCCATTCCCTTCTGCTTGATTTGCTTGATGAAATCCTTCACGCTCTCACGAGACGGGGCAGAGAAATTCAGCTCAACGGTAGTGGTTCCCAATGGCGGAATCCAATAGTTCAGCACCTCCAGTCCCAGCAGCACCATCACCGTGGTAAGAGCCGCCGCAACATACATTCCCGTACCGCACGCCAATCCGATGGCCGCCGTCACCCACAAGCCAGCCGCCGTAGTCAATCCTCTCACCACATTCTTCTGGAAGATGATGGTACCGGCACCCAGGAATCCGATGCCCGAAACCACCTGTGCCGCCACACGCGAGGAATCCTTCAGATCCACTCCGAATCCATACTGCGAAACCACACAGAAAAGCGCACTTCCCAATGCCACCAGGAAGTGGGTGCGGAAACCAGCCTCCTTGGCACGGTATTCACGCTCTATTCCTATCGCTCCACCCAGAACCAGCGCAAGCGAGAGGCGGATGGTAAGGTCTATATAGGTTGCATCCATATCATTGTCCTTTCTTTAATTAATCAACAAAAAATCATTTAATTGCAAATATACAACTTTTCTTGGAAAGAAAGGCGAGAATTTCAAAAAAATAATGTATCTTTGCAACTGTTAGTGCCAATTTCGGCAATTTACTCTATTTATTCACAAATACACATTATTTAATAATATATATGGCAACAGTTGACGACAAGAAGATCATCTTCTCAATGGTGGGCGTATCTAAGATTATCCCACAAAACCAGAAACAGATTCTGAAGAACATCTACCTATCGTTCTTCTACGGAGCAAAAATCGGTATCATCGGTTTGAACGGTGCCGGTAAATCTACGTTGATGAAAATCATCGCAGGACTTGAGCAACCTACCCAGGGTGAGGTGGTTTGGAGCCCAGGCTACTCTGTGGGCTACTTGCCTCAGGATCCTCCGCTCGACGAGAACAAGACCGTGAAGGAAAACGTGATGGAGGGTGTGCAGAAAATCTATGATGCGCTCGCAGAATACGAGGACATCAACAATAAGTTCGGTCTCGAAGAATATTACGGAGACCCTGATAAGATGGACAAGCTGATGCAGCGCCAGGCTGAGGTGCAGGATATCATTGATGCTACCGATGCCTGGAACATCGACTCCAAGCTGGAGCGTGCGATGGCTGCCCTGCATTGTCCTCCTGGCGATTGGCCTGTTACCAATCTCTCGGGTGGTGAGCGCCGCCGTGTGGCTCTCTGCCGCCTGCTCCTGCAGAAGCCGGATGTACTCCTGCTCGATGAGCCTACCAACCACCTGGATGCTGAGAGCATCGACTGGCTGGAGCAGCACCTGCAGCAGTATGAGGGAACTGTGATCGCCGTAACCCACGACCGCTACTTCCTCGACGACGTGAGCGAGTGGATTCTGGAGTTGGACCGTGGCGAGGGTATTCCATGGAAGGGCAACTACTCTTCATGGCTCGACCAGAAGACCAAGCGAATGATTCAGGAGGAGAAGACTGCCTCTAAGCGCCGCAAGACATTGGAGCGCGAGTTGGAATGGGTTCGCATGGCACCTAAGGCCCGTCAGGCTAAGGGTAAGGCTCGTCTGAACTCTTACGAGCAGATGCTCAACCAGGAGCAGAAGGAGCGCGAGGAGAAGCTGGAAATCTTCATCCCTAACGGTCCTCGTCTGGGTAACAAGGTGATCGAGGCTCAGCATGTTAAGAAGGCGTTCGGCGAGAAGGTTCTCTTCAACGACCTCAACTTCATGCTTCCTCCTAACGGCATCGTAGGTGTGATTGGTCCTAACGGAGCCGGCAAGACTACCCTCTTCCGCCTCATTATGGGCTTGGAGCAGGCAGATGGCGGAACATTCGAGGTGGGTGAGACCGTGAAGCTGGCTTATGTTGACCAGCAGCACAAGGACATCGACCCTCAGAAGACTGTTTACGAGGTGATTTCTCAAGGCAACGAAACCTTGCGTCTGGGTGGCAGAGATGTAAATGCACGTGCTTACATCAGCCGTTTCAATTTCTCGGGCACCGACCAGAGCAAGCTCTGCAGCGTACTCTCGGGTGGTGAGCGCAACCGCCTGCAGTTGGCTTTGGCATTGAAGCAGGAGGGTAATGTACTGCTTCTCGATGAGCCTACCAACGATATCGACGTAAACACGCTGCGTGCCTTGGAGGAAGGTTTGGAAGCATTTGCCGGTTGTGCTGTGGTTATCAGCCACGACCGCTGGTTCCTCGACCGAATCTGTACCCACATTCTTGCCTTCGAGGGCAATGGTGAGGTCTTCTTCTTCGAGGGCAGCTATTCTGAGTATGAAATTAACAAGGCGCGCCGCCTGGGCGATACAGAGATCAAGAAAGGTCGCTATCGCAAGTTGATGGAGGAATAAAAATTTGAAAACGAAAAGAAGGACTTGGTTCTGAAACAATAAAAAACAAAAGAAAAGGTGTGTCTTTGCCTTAAGACACACCTTTTTTGTTTCTATGCAGCCGTTTTCAAAAGCTTTACCAGATGCAACCAGGACGTTCAGGAAACTGCGTCGCGACGTATCTGGCTGTACGTCGGGACATAACGATTATTACGTCGGGACGTATCAGATGCTACGTCGGGACATAATTTCTTCTATGTCGTCAGTTAAATTGCAAAAAAACAAATGAAAAAGCCAAGCATTGAACCGAAAAAAAGGATTTTTGCTCTATGCTTTCTTAGTTTTCACCCCAAAATCCCTCTAAAACACCTATATTTCGCTGTTGTAATCAAAGTGATAACCTATCAATATGGCAATTCTTTGGCGCAAAAAAATATATATATAAAACAGCATGCCCGACACAAAAAAAAGGGGAAGTGCCGAAACGACACTTCCCCATGGATTGGATGAATCATATAATCATCTGTCTCGCGACATTTTATTCTGTGTATGCAGTCTTGTAGGCAGAGTCAAAGAACATAGCGCAAGAACCTACGCCAGTCTCATACTCATGCTGCTTCTGACCAGCTCTGTCATACTCCACTACATAGCCGTTACCATTATAGTCGGGATTGCCTTTATCGCCCAATCTATAAGAGAGCACGAAGATATGACCATTCAATGGGTCGGCGAAGATACCGCATGGTTTTACAGGCATCTCCGAGAGCGTCATCGCCTGTGGTTGTATAGTTCCTGCCACAAACACACTCACGCTAGGAGTGCTGCCAAAAGGTGCATTGAGCACATAGAAATAATAAGGAGGAACCACATCCATACGTGTTGTAACACCAGGGGTTACGCATACAGCATAGTTGCCATCTGCCACCTTCTGCGACTTGCCCTCGGTGAAACTCACTGCACGTAGGGCATTTTCGCCAGTGGCCGCATAGTCAGGAGCAGGTCCATATACAGGGTTGTCGAGAACATACAAAACATTAGATGCATAATAGATGCTGGTAGGATTGTTCACGCCCTCGATATTCTTAGTCTCTACATTGTCGTTGGAAAGATTGATGCAAGAGATGTTGCCACCACCAGCACCATAGTTGCTGTTGGCAACGTAGAGATTGCCATTACCGATGACCAAGCCCTCAGGATAGCTGCCCACCTGCCACTTCTTCTGAAGAGCAAAGCTTGTGGTGTCCACGGCTGCTACATAGCCACCGTATGTGGTGAAATAGACCTTGCCTCCGTCGGCGATGATATGGCGAGGATGGGCACCCTCGGCATTGCCCAGCAACTCTGTGGTTTTGATTTGCTTGATACTCCGCTTGGTTTTCTTGTCGATTACCTCGATGGTGTTGCTCTGGTCTACGGCGAGATAAATCTTGTTGCCATATACGATGCCGTCGTTGGCAGTATCACCGAGCGGACGACCATTAGCCGCCTTGAATACTTTCTGTGTGGCTGTGCTTGAAGCATAGTCGATAGCTGTGAGAGAGCTCTCAATTTTGTTATACATGTTACCTGAATTCACGACATAAGCGCCCGTGCTGTACTCCTGGAGATAAGTCTCAGGACCATCGTTGTCGTCGCTACATGATGTCATCACTGCAGTCCCCATCAAGAGCACCGCCAAACCTAATAAATACTTTTTCATTTTCTTTTTCTGTTTATATTTGAATCTAATTTGTTACTATCTAGAAGTTATACCCGATGCTTAACATCCAGCTGCGGCGAGGCATCGGATAATGCCCTACGAGTTCATACTGCTCAGACAGCAGGTTCTTCACATCCATCCTGACCTTCACACCTCTCAGGGATTTCCCCAAAAGAGTCAGTCCGTCCAGCTGACGATAGAGCGTCAACCCCATGTCCCAGTAACCACCCACTTCGGTGCCGTCATAGTGCTCATTGTTGGCCCATCGCTTGCTCATTCCTTGTCCATGGAGCGAGACATTCACCCAGGGATTCTCCCACCCCAAGGCAATACTGCCCGAGTGCAAAGGGATATAGGCTACTTGATTGCCATAATATTTGGACGAGCGGTCGGTATGGTTCACCACGTGCTGGTAGCTATACGACCCTTGCAGCGAGAGTTGCTGCCCCGGAGCCATCTGCCAGGTGCCACGCAAAGAGGCATCCGCGCCAACGACATCAACCCGTGCCAAGTTCACAGTACGCCAAACGAACATATTGTAAGGAACGCCCACAATCTTGTCGGTCACCCGATTGCAGTAGCCGTCCAGCGTTGCTTGAACATTCCATTCCTTGTAACGTAGGGATTCGCCGTTTCCCCCACCTCCTGAAGAAGTTTTTTTCCACGTAAGCCCGACATTCAACTGTCGGGTTTTCTCAGGCTTCAGATCTGAACTTCCATAATGGAAGAAATAGTTCTCGTTGAAAGTAGGAACCCGGAAGATGTCCTTGTACGAAGCCCTGAGATAAAGCTCATCGCTGGCAGTACCATTCCCCAGGAGCCGATAAGAAAGCGAAAGCGATGGCGAAAGCCGGCGTGCATCCTTGGCAGCCTGTCCTGCTTGGGTAGGATTGGCGCTGCCTTGCAGAGTCTCTATCTTGCGCCCCACGCTGTTGAGGTAAACCGAAGCCAATATTCTGGCAAGAGCTACCCATCTTCCCTTCGCATATCGGGCGGAGAGCGACTGCAGGATGCCATGTCGATGAGGTCGCAGGTCGGTGGCGAGAGTGCTGTTGAGCGAGTTCATCATCCAGTCGGCAGAGTAATCCACCGCCCAGCCGTCCCCCGGCATCCACATCAGTGCTGCCGAAGTATAATATTCCCTCTGCCAGTAGGTAGCATCATTGCGCCGATTTGCCACGAGCGTGTCCTGATAGGCAGAGCTCGCCCAGTCCATCTTGGCTTGCACCTTCAGCATCCAATGGTCATCGAGACTTCTGGCTTGCCACCTCGCCTGAGCAAAGGCGTTGCGGTCGTGCAACTGTTCGGCAGTTACATTGGTATAATATCTCACGATGCCAGGCAACTGTCGGTCGTTGTCATAATAGTAGAGCTTTGCCCACAATTGGTTCCGGCTCATGCCATCGGCTCGTCTGCCCATCATCCAATGCATATTCAGTTCGCCATGCCCCGAGTTCATACGACTGTTGGTTCTTCGCTCATGGGTAGTATATTTACCATTGTGCAAGATGAAAGGATAGTCGTTTTCGGCATAGGTGTACTCACCCATCGCCTGGAGGGTGAACCTATCTGACAACCTCTGCACATAGCGCAGATAAGGCGAGACATATCCGAAGGACCCCACCTGCAACTGAGTAGAGAGGTGAGGCTGCTTGTCGATGGGAATCTCGCTCATGGTCTCTATGGCAAGCAAAGCTGCCACCGAGGCTTGCCGGGCCGAGATGAAGATGTCGTCGTTGTCGCCAATGGTGAGTCGCAAAGTCTGCACTTGGTCGAGCGAATAACGAGACACATCAATTTCGCCGCCCTGACATTCACTGAGTAGCACACCATCGTAACTCACGCCCGTGTGTCCCGCTCCGAATCCACGCACAGCTACCGTCTTCATTCCTCCAGCTCCACCATAGTCGCGCAGATTGATGCCTGGCATTCGGTGCAAGGCGTCGGCCATATCCGTAACGCCGAGCCTTAACATATCCCCCTTGTCCAAAAGCTGGAGAGGCGATGTGCTCGTAAGTATCCGGTGCTGCCGAGCATTCACTTTTACTTCCTGCAAGTGCTCGGTACGAATGGAATCTTGCCCCAGACCCACTTGTGCATACAACAGTAGCAAGCCACCGAGACAAAATATCCTCAATGCCTTCATTCATTCTATTTTTTATATTATTATCTGTGTCTCCATCACGAACCCATCCCACGGGGTTGGATAGAATCATCGGAATCTCTTATCCTAAAGACACTCTTTCATCATATTGTTTCCGATGGCAACGGCAGGTCTTCTGACTTGCGTCCTCCCCGCATCTCCCTCTATGTAAACATAAAAAGATGCAAAACTCATGGCAAGCGGTCTTCCCGAAAAAATGTCAGTGACCATGGTGCTTGCCGCAATAAGACGCTTACAGCAGCGGGACTGTCCGGGCGTCTCACCCGATTCCCTTTTAATCACTACGCACAAACCAAGCCTGCGGCGGCAGGAAGTGGCAGCAAACCAATTGCGGGTGCAAAGGTACTATAAAAAAATGAATAAAAGATTATTTTACCTGCTTTTTTATTCTACAAGCGATAAAATAATCTTTTATTCATTTCCTGTTTTATTCTTTTACTTCTTGATTTTATCTTTTTACTCCTTGAGCATTTTATGTTTTCAGAAACATTTATTCTTTTACGATTTCCAGGAGTTCTGCGAAATCATCGATGAACCATTCGGCAGAGGCGAGCTGCTCACGGGTTCCGTTGCCATAAGTCACGGCACAGGCCTTGCAGCCGGCATGATGCGCCATATCTACATCGAAGGTCATATCGCCCACCACGAGGGTTTCATCTGCCGTTCCCTTCATCTCCTTCAATGCCTTGAAGACCATATCGGGTGCCGGCTTCGCATGCTCCACATCATCGCCCGCCACAATGGAAGAGAAAATATCCTCCAACTGCATCTGTTTCACATATCCATCCAACGAGCAATGGTTTCTGCTACTTGCCATTCCCAACACAAATCCGCGATGATGCAACTCCCTGAGCGTTTCTATCACATGAGGAAACGGCTTTACGATCATCGTTTGCTTGTTTTCCAGGAATATCTCGCGATAAGTAGCAGCACACTCCATCCCTTCCTCATCACTCATATCAAAGAGCGAAACGAAGGCCTCATCCAATCGAAGACCGATGGTCTTGGCACAAGCCTCCTCCGATTTCACTTCCAGCTTTCTTGCACGCATCGTATCCTGCAGGGTCTTCACAATGAGACTCTGCGAATCGCCGATGGTTCCATCAAAATCAAAAATTATATACTTCA
>ERZ773138.2253-NODE-2253-length-15215-cov-4.390040_pt1 | contig 15215 bp, 15 predicted proteins | sample MGYA00511114_ERZ773138 | MGnify/ENA primary metagenome ERZ773138 (study PRJEB29015, sample SAMEA2737805) | human gut metagenome | biome: human gut; feature: human-associated habitat; material: faeces | place: China | collected 2012 ...
CATGATGAGGGTGAAACTGTGGTGCCCGGTCCGGTACTCACCGATCCCAGCGTCATTACGCGCCCCGTTGACCTCGTTTTTTTGGCGGTCAAAACGACACAAAATGCCGACAGCGCCGGGTGGCTGCGCGCCCTTTGCGATGAAAATACCGTGGTCTGCGCGCTGCAAAATGGCGTAGAGCAGAAGGCGCAGCTTGAGCCTTTGGTCAGTGGCGCAACGGTGCTGCCGTCGGTGGTCTGGTTCCCGGCGCAGCGCGAGCCGGATGCCTCCGTCTGGCTACGGGCGAAGCCGCGCCTGACGCTGCCGGACGTGCCGCAGGCGCAGCGGGTGGTAGAGGCGCTTCGCGGCACGCGCTGTGACGTTGAGCTCTCGACAGATTTCACTACCGTCGCCTGGCGCAAGCTGCTGCAAAACGCGGTCGCCGGGCTGATGGTGCTGGCCAATCGCCGCGCCGGGATGTTCAGGCGAGAGGATATCAGCGAGCTGGCGCTGGCCTACCTGCGCGAGGGGCTGACCGTCTCCCGCGCCGAAGGGGCGAAGCTGGCCGATGACGTGGCGCAGGAGATTCTGGCGAACTTTCAGCGCGCGCCTGAGGACCTCGGCACGTCGATTCTCGCTGACCGTCAGGCGGATCGCCCGATGGAGTGGGATATCCGTAACGGCGTCATCCAGCGCTACGGCCGCAGGCACGGCATTGCGGTGCCCGTCAGCGATGTAGTGGTGCCGCTGCTGGCGGCGGGGAGCGAGGGGCCGGGGTGAGCCTGGGTCTGGAGTGAAGGAAAGACCCGGCCGTTGTGCGCCGGGTAGCGTCTCTACTTAGCCTGACGGGCTTTCTCAGCGTTTAGCTCTTCCATTGTTGCTTCCAGGATCCAGAGGCACTGAGCACCCTCAACCGTATCCAGCAGCGCCCGGCGGGTGCGCTGATAGAACGCGTCGACTTCGGTGGGGGATTTCTCTAGAGGCGGCGTGCAGACGATATCGCTGCCAACCATGTGCGGCCACTTTCCCGCGTCAATGGTCTGGAGCGCTTTCAGTGTGGCGCTGGTGTTTGTTGTGAGCGCTGCGGCCAAAGCATCCTCCAGCAGTTGCGCCTGCCTGACGTCAGCCGTGGCAGCCAGCGTTGGGGCTTGCTCAATCCAGTGTGTGTCACCTGAGGCGATTCCATGAAGTGCTGATGGCCAGTCAGTGCTGGCTGCAATGGCTGGGACAGTGAGCGCACAAAGCAGCAGGACGATTGGATATTTCATCGCACTATTCCCCGCTCGCCGACATCGTTTTTGCACCATACATAAACGGTTATAGACATTTGCTTAAACTCCTTTTAAGAAAATCCTGATAAATTCTTCTATTACAGTCGGTTAATGAACAGACGGGACGTTAACGTTTATAAAAAAGGCCGTCAATGTTGGCGCAATAGGGATATGAAATAGATACTTTTTTGTTGATGCGGATTATGAAAGCCGAAGTATTTCACCGTGGTTTGCAAATATGGGCGATTGGTTTGTTAAGATTTTTAATCGCTAATCAATCAAATAGAACACGGATTGGGTACATAGAGCCTGCTTTCGCATCAATTCCCCACAAATGCGCTCACCGGCAAACCAAAACGCTTCGCCAGCGCCCGCATATGATCCAGCGTTAACGTGCGCTGTCCGTTCAGGATCCGACTTACCAGAGACTTCTTACCAATCTCGTTCTCGAAGTCGCTCTGAGTGAGCTGGTACTGATCCATTAGCGTTCGCAGTAACGCAACGCCTGACGGAATACTGGCAATACGCGCGTTAAATTCTGCAAACTCTGAGGACTCGTTTTCGTACTTATCGATTTTGGCAGTAAGCATCTCTACCAGCGGGTTATCCGGGTCGTGCTCGATAAGATACTCCACCAGCGCCAGCGCATCCTCGTAGTCTTGCCGCGACGGGCTTGAACCCAGGAAAGGGAGTTCGTTTGTCAGAGCGTTTGCCGCTTTGATGGCTGCTGCATAATTCATTCTTTCGTTCTCCGATAGTAGTCCGTGAGCTTGTCATACTCTGCGTGCGTGCTGATGTGTTTGATGAAGAACTTTCCCCGTTCAAAATCAGCAAAAAACATTACTCTTAGATGCCCGCCACCCACATCAATGACCCACCATTTTTCCCGGTATTTCATCCGGTCCAGGCTGGGAAAGCGCTTTCGCATCTCGTCTGGTGAGGGGTAGTGTTCCTTTTTTAGTACCCGGTAAAGATCGTCCAGGGCTTGTGCTTGATTGGGATAATGTCTGGCCGCTGTGTCGAAAGGCGCTCTTGAGACTATGTGCATCCTTGCCCCTTGTTGCCAAGATGGAAACATTATAGATAGTGGTTGGTGAGTTGACAATGCGGAAACTTCGATGAAATTACAGTTTCTACATGCTCGTGACAATTGAACTTTGCATTGAGTGCGAGCACTTTAAGTTAGAGTGGTATGCCATTAAAGTGCCAGAAGTATCTTGGCCTGAAGTATTTGTGTGATTTGCGTAGCGTATTCAGGATTTGTTTGCTGAAAAAAAGTGTAGTGGATTATTCTTTTGCTAACGATAGATACCATGATAGTTACGTCGCTTATGCCAAAAGCGTCCTTTAAACATTGTGGATTGGTAGTAGAATTAACTGATGAGCTCAATTTCTTTTATTATCATTATTACAACAGACTTAAAAAGTTAAGTTCAATTATAGATTGATTTTGATGTATAATTATGTCCATTTTACCGTAAACAGACTAAGGAATGAACCATAATGTCTTTTTTGAACGTGATTAGCGATTTTTTAAATAGCCTTCCTCAATGGTTATCATCGTTTATTATCGCTTTAATGGGCGCGGTTGTTGGAGGCTGGTTTACTCTTAGAGGTGTTGATCGCGAGGCAAAGATTACTCGCGCAGAGGCTGAAAAGAACTCCCTTGAGTTGCAGTTGTCTGTATTAAAAGGAATAAAAGGAGAGATTTTTACTTTGATTACTTTGTATAATAAAAGAATGCAAAATCATATTGATAACATTGGGCCGGGAAAAATACTGCCTATTAACTTCCCTGTGGGTGATGATAATTTTACGTTTTACGAGCAAAACGCAAAGATCATTGCAAAACTGAATGATGAAGCAAGAGATTCAATAATTAACATTTACACATATGCTCGCTCATTAATACAGTCCTTCAAAGGAAATAATCAGCTTGTCGTAGATTACGAAAAAATTCTATTTGATATGGCTGATAATAATAAAGATAAAGATATGTATGAAAGATTGCATGCTGCAAAAATTGAAGTGATGGTGGATTATGCGCAAGGAATAAAAAATATTGATGCAGAGCTTAGATGTGCTATCGATGAGGGATTTAATGTTATTAATCAAGAAATAGCGGCGCTACAAGTAAAATTAACAAGCTTAGAGTTATAAGAGAGAGTTCTGCTTCTCATTATCAACTAATCATTCACAATGAAATATTGCATTTTCTAAAGGCCGAAATCCCGCTTATCACCCAGCAGTATTCCGGCCTCCCATCACCCGCCTCAGTGCGCCGTTATATAAGGCTCCTTCACAAACTCCGCCAGCAGCCAGACCATATCATGCAGTAGCCCGGTGAGTTCTTTCGCCACGCTCACAGGCAACGTCCCGCCCATCACCGCCAGCGTTAACGCCTCGGCATAGTCCACCTGCAACGCCGTATCCTGCCAGCAGTCCGGCACACAGGAGGCGATCTTTTCCCCTGCGATCAGCTGTTCAACCAGATACGAAGGCAGTTCGGCATCGCAGCATTCCCGCAGCCGCTTCAGCGCTGCCAGCAGTTGCTTACAGAGCGTGGAAAATGTCACCGCATCGTCCGTTTCCACCAGTACGCTCACGTACGCCGCACAGGTGTCGGTTAGTTCAAAGAGATCCGCAGAATCGGGAAGTTGCAGGTGAAGAAGGTGATGAACAGCGCTTTCTTCAGCGTGTACGTATGAAAATCCAGGGGTAGTCGCCATTTAGCATCCTCGTTGTCCAAAAAAAATGTCATGTCATGCTAACGGGTTCCTACGCCCGGTTACGGATGTGCCGCAACGCAGGCACTTTACGACCGCGGAGAAGGGATGAAAAGGGATGCCCCTGAATTACATAAGGTTGCTTAAAAGTTTGCGAGGCGGCTTCCAAAGGGCATTGCCGGGTGGCGGCTGCGCCTTACCCGGCCTACAAAACCGCCAACAAGCCAACCAACCCGCGACACGAACCGTAGGCCCGCGCAAGCGCAGCGCCGCCGGGCACAGCCACACCGTAGCTACCCCTCGCTCATCATCGCCAGAAACCGCTTCACCGTCCGCGAACGCTCAAATCGCCGCCAGCAGAGTGCGATATCGGTATAAAGCTCTGGTGAGCGCAGCGCATGGTAGGTGACATTCGGCGGAGAAATAGCGGCCATGGATTTCGGCACCAGCGCGAACCCGCCGCCCGCGGAGACCATGCTCAGGGAAGAGGAAAGTTGTGAAGATTGCAGCGTGTGTTGCATATCGATCCCGGCCCGCTCGCAGCTGCCGTAAACGCGGTCATACAGCCCCGGTGCGACCTCCTGGGGAAACAGCACCACCGGCGTATCCCGCAGCTCCTCCAGCGCCAGATCGCCACACGCCGCCAGGGGATGATCGCGATGCAGCGCCACCACCATCGGCTCCCGATCGAGGATTTTTAATTCGAACACCTTGCTGCTCTCGCACGGCAGGCGCACAAAGGCGATATCCAGCTCCCCCTCCGCCAGCATCGTCGTCAGCGACGACATATTGGCTTCCACCTGGTGAACCTGCACCGCCATGTTCTGCACCTGAAACTGACGTATCAGGGCGAAGATTTTGGGATGAAAAGCATCTGAACTGGTGATGCCAATCGACAGGCTGCCGTTCAGCCCGCGCGCGATGCCCCGGGCTTTCTCCAGCGCGGCATCGCTCAGCGCCAGTATCTTACAGGCGTCCTCATAGAAGGCTTCTCCCGCCTCGGTCAGCTCCACGCCCCGCGTCAGGCGCCTGAACAGCGGCGTGCCCACTTCCTCTTCGAGCCGTTTGATCTGCTGACTCAGAGGAGGCTGTGAAATACCCAGCGCTTTGGCCGCCCTGGTGAAGTGTCGCTCGCGTGCTACCGCGACAAAATAGCGCAGATAACGAAGTTCCATATCAAAAACGTCTCAAACCAGCATGGATTCTATATTGGAACTCTCTGCTGAATCGGGTCAACATTTATTTAACCTTTATAAATAAAGTTGAAGAGGACGGGCATGATGATGCATTCATCTGCATGCGACTGTGAGGCGAGTTTATGCGAGACCCTGCGCGGGTTCTCGGCTCAGCATCCTGACAGCGTGATCTATCAGACATCGCTAATGAGCGCCCTGCTAAGCGGCGTCTACGAAGGGGAGACGACCATCGCCGACCTGCTGGCTCACGGCGATTTTGGGCTCGGTACCTTTAACGAGCTGGACGGTGAAATGATTGCCTTCAGCAGCCAGGTGTACCAGCTGCGCGCCGACGGCAGCGCCCGCGCCGCGAAGCCGGAGCAAAAAACGCCGTTCGCGGTGATGACCTGGTTTCAGCCGCAGTACCGAAAAGCCTTCGACGGGCCGGTCAGCCGTCAGCAGATCCACGACGTGATCGACAAGCAAATCCCCTCCGATAACCTGTTCTGCGCGCTGCGCATCGACGGCAATTTCCGCCACGCGCACACCCGCACCGTACCGCGCCAGACACCGCCGTACCGGGCGATGACCGACGTGCTGGATGACCAGCCGGTGTTCCGCTTTAACCAGCGCGAGGGCGTGCTGGTCGGGTTCCGCACCCCACAGCATATGCAGGGCATTAACGTGGCGGGCTATCACGAACACTTTATCACCGACGACCGTCAGGGCGGGGGCCACCTGCTCGACTATCAGCTGGAGAACGGCGTGCTCACCTTCGGCGAAATCCACAAGCTGATGATTGACCTGCCCGCCGACAGCGCGTTTTTACAGGCCAATCTGCACCCCAGCAACCTTGATGCGGCTATCCGCGCCGTCGAAAACTAACAGGAGAACTACCGTGAACAGTGAGAAACAGTCACGTCAGTGGGCGCACGGTGCCGATATGGTTGTCGGCCAGCTGGAAGCGCAGGGTGTGAAGCAGGTGTTCGGCATACCGGGCGCAAAAATCGACAAGGTCTTTGACTCCCTGCTGGACTCCTCCATCGAGATTATCCCGGTGCGTCACGAGGCGAACGCGGCGTTTATGGCGGCGGCAGTGGGGCGGCTAACCGGCAAGGCCGGGGTCGCGCTGGTCACCTCCGGGCCGGGCTGCTCCAACCTGATCACCGGCATCGCCACCGCCAACAGCGAAGGTGACCCGGTGGTCGCGCTGGGCGGGGCGGTGAAGCGGGCAGATAAAGCGAAGCTGGTGCACCAGAGCATGGATACCGTCGCCATGTTCAGCCCGGTGACCAAATACGCCGTGGAGGTCAATTCGCCTGACGCGATTGCCGAGGTGGTGTCGAACGCGTTTCGCGCTGCCGAGCAGGGCAGGCCGGGCGGGGCGTTTGTCAGCCTGCCGCAGGATATTGTCGACCAGCCCACCACGGGGGCGATTTTACCCGCCAGCACTGCGGCGCTGATGGGCCCGGCACCGGAATCCGCCATCAACGAGGTGGCGAAGCTTATCGCGAAGGCCAAAAACCCGGTCATCTTACTCGGCCTGATGGCCAGCCAGCCCGCCAACAGCGCCGCGCTGCATAAACTGCTGGAGAGAAGCCGTATTCCGGTCACCAGCACCTATCAGGCCGCCGGGGCGGTGAATCAGGAACACTTCACCCGCTTCGCCGGACGCGTCGGTCTGTTTAACAACCAGGCGGGCGATCGGCTCCTGCATCTGGCGGATCTGATCATCTGTATCGGTTACAGCCCGGTGGAATACGAGCCGTCCATGTGGAACAGCGGCGACGCCACCCTGGTGCACATTGACGTGCTGCCCGCCTATGAGGAGCGCAAGTATGTTCCCGATCTGGAACTGGTTGGGGATATTGCCGCCACGCTGAATCTGCTTGCCAGCCGAATCGAGCACAAGCTTGAACTCAGCCAGCGCGCCTCGGAAATTCTTGTCGATCGCCAGCATCAGCGGGACCTCCTCGACCGTCGCGGCGCATCGCTTAACCAGTTTGCCCTGCATCCGCTGCGCATCGTGCGCGCCATGCAGGACATCGTGAACAACGACGTGACGCTCACCGTCGACATGGGCAGCTTCCACATCTGGATCGCCCGCTACCTCTACAGCTTTCGCGCGCGTCAGGTGATGATCTCCAACGGTCAGCAGACCATGGGCGTGGCGCTGCCGTGGGCGATTGGCGCGTGGCTGGTTAACCCGGGGCGCAAGGTGGTGTCGGTCTCCGGGGACGGCGGCTTTTTGCAGTCGAGCATGGAGCTGGAAACCGCCGTACGCCTCAACGCCAATATTCTGCACATCATCTGGGTGGATAACGCCTACAACATGGTGGCCATCCAGGAAGAGAAAAAATACCAGCGTCTCTCCGGCGTGGAGTTCGGCCCGGTCGATTTCAAAGCCTATGCCGACGCGTTCGGCGCAAAAGGTTTTGCCGTCGAGAGTGCCGACGCGCTCGAACCGACGCTGCGTGCCGCAATGGATGTCGATGGCCCGGCCGTGGTGGCCATTCCCGTCGACTACAGCGATAACCCGCTGCTGATGGGCCAGCTCCATCTCAGCCAGATTTTGTGAATCAATATAAGGACACAGAAATGCAAAAAGTGGCTCTCGTAACCGGCTCCGGCCAGGGGATTGGCAAAGCGATTGCGCTTCGCCTGGTGAAGGATGGTTTTGCCGTTGCTATTGCGGATTATAACGAAGAGACGGCGAAAGCGGTCGCGGATGAGATCACCCGCAACGGCGGGAAGGCCGTCGCCGTGAAGGTGGACGTCTCTGACCGCGAGCAGGTGTTCGCGGCGGTGGAAAAAGCCCGCACCGCGCTGGGCGGTTTTAACGTCATCGTCAATAACGCCGGGGTGGCGCCGTCCACGCCCATCGAATCCATCACGCCGGAGATTGTCGACAAGGTCTACAACATCAACGTGAAAGGGGTGATCTGGGGCATTCAGGCCGCAATTGACGCCTTCCGCAAAGAGGGGCACGGCGGCAAAATCATCAACGCCTGCTCCCAGGCGGGCCATACCGGCAACCCGGAACTGGCGGTCTACAGCTCCAGCAAGTTCGCGGTGCGTGGCTTAACCCAGACCGCCGCGCGGGATCTCGCGCCGCTGGGGATCACCGTTAACGCCTATTGCCCGGGCATCGTCAAAACGCCGATGTGGGCGGAAATCGACCGCCAGGTCTCCGAGGCGGCGGGTAAACCGCTTGGCTACGGGACGGAAACCTTTGCCAAACGCATCACGCTTGGCCGTTTATCCGAGCCGGAAGACGTGGCCGCCTGCGTCTCTTACCTCGCCGGGCCGGATTCCGACTACATGACTGGTCAGTCGCTGCTGATTGATGGTGGGATGGTGTTCAACTAAATATACAATACTAAAAAGCTCTGACATGAACTTTCCCCTGCTCCCGTGCAGGGGCTTTTTTTTGTCTCGTCAGCCATTGTGCATTACACTGCGCGCTGCAAAACTTTAGTCTTGAGATCTGACAGGCGGTAACAGCGATGAACGGTACAATCACAACGTGGTTTAAAGATAAAGGCTTTGGATTTATCAAAGATGAAAACGGCGACAACCGCTACTTTCATGTGATTAAGGTCGCCAACCCTGATCTGATTAAGAAAGATGCGGCGGTGACCTTCGAGCCAACCACCAACAGCAAAGGCCTTTCCGCGTATGCGGTGAAGGTGATCCCCGAAAGTAAGCACCTCTATATTGCAGGCGAGCGCGTGAAGCTCACCTCGATCAAATCCTTCGTGGTGTTCAGCGAAGAAGAGCCCGTTGATACTAAAATCGACAAAGAGAACGCGGTGCTGTCGGTGGGGCTGCTGATGAACAGCATCAAACCAAAAACCGAGAAAAAGCCGGGCGAAATGCGCACGGTGAAGAAGCTGGCGATCACTACCTTCCAGAACACGACGCTGATCTTCACTGAAGATGAGATCGACATCGATGCCACGGTGAAGCTGCTGAAGTAACGTTTTGCCGGGTGGCGGCTACGCCTTACCCGGCCTACGAAATGCGTGCGGCACTCGCCGCCGCACGGTTTACCCCATCCTGTGCTCGCCCCGCAACATTGCTTCACGGTCAAATACCCGCTGGATCTCCCCGTGCGCCATAAATGCCGCCCGGTCGGACATATGCGCAATCACGTCCGCATCGTGGCTCACCAGCAGGTAGGTCATGCCGTGCTGCGCCTTCAGGCGGTTGAGCAGGTTCAGGATCTCCGCCTGTACCGACATATCCAGCGCCGAGGTCGGTTCATCCAGCAGCAGAAGCTGCGGGCGCAGCAGCAGCGCGCGGGCAATGGCCACGCGCTGACGCTGTCCGCCGGAAAGCTGATGCGGGTAACGCTTGCCCGCATCGGCAGCCAGACCTACCTGTTGCAGCGCATCCGCCACTTTTTCGGCAACCTGGCTTTCGCCGTGGATGTTTAACGGCTCCGACAGGGTGCGGGCAATGGTGTGGTTCGGGTGCAAAGACGCCCACGGATCCTGGAACACCATCTGCACGTTGCGGCGAAGCGCGCCTTCAAAACGTCGTCCTGGCCGTAAATTTTCCCCGAGGACGGAAATGTGGCCATTCCACTCGCGCAGCAGCCCCGCCAGCACGCGCAGAAGAGTCGATTTGCCGCAGCCGGATTCACCGATCAGGCTGAAGGTTTCACCTTTTTCGATGGCAAAACTGGCGGCGGAAACTGCCGTTTTTTCACCAAAACTCACCCGGAGCTGGTTAACCTCAACGAGTGCCATTGTCGTCCTCCTTCCACGGTTGCGAACGGTCGAGCGTCGGCAGCATCTTGCCAAACGTCCCGGCGTTCGGGCGGCAGGTCCAGAGCGTGCGCGTGTAGGGATGGGTTGCCTGCGGCAACTGGCTCGCCGCCATTTCATCAACGTTCTCACCCTGATACATCACCAGCACGCGGTCGCAGTGTTCCGCGACGAGCGGCAGATCGTGGCTGATGAGCAGCATCGCCATCTGGCGTTCTTCGCACTGCTGCACCAGCAGCTCCAGGATCTGGTTGCGCAGGCGTGCGTCCAGCGCGGAAGTCGGTTCGTCGGCGATCAGCACCTGCGGGTTGTTGACGAGCGCAATGGCGATCATCACGCGCTGGCCCATGCCGCCGGAAAGTTCGCCGGGATAGCGCTGGAGCACGTGCTCGTTCAGCCCCACGGCGCGGATGATATCGTGAATGCGCGCCAGTCGTTCGGCGCGGGGCAGGCGCTGATGGAGGGTCAGCGCCTCATCAAGCTGGGCGGCGACGGTTTTCACCGGGTTTAGCGCGTAGCGCGGGTCCTGTAGAACCATCGCAATGCCGTTGCCGCGCAGCGCCTGCCAGCGGCGGCTGTTCAGGGTCAGCAGGTCGTTGCCAAGCACGTTAAGCCGCTTAGCGCTCACGATGCCGGGCTTGCGCACCAGCCCCATCAGGGCGCGGGCAGACATGGACTTGCCGGAGCCGGATTCTCCCACCAGCGCCAGCCGCTCTTTGCCCAACGTAAAGCTCAGGTTGTTGACCACGCGCGCGGCGGGGTAGTCGATATTCAGCGCATCGACGATGACGCGGTGTTCAGTCATGCTGTGGCTCCAGTACGTCGCGCAGGCCATCGCCCAGCAGGTTAAAGGCCAGGCTGGCAAACAGAATCGCCCCGCCTGGAATGGCGGCAATCCACCACTGGTCAAAAATGACCTGCATGCCGTCGGCAATCATCGCGCCCCATTCCGCCATCGGTGGACGCGCGCCCAGACCAAGGAAGCCCAGCCCGGCAGCGGCCAGAATAATCCCGGCCAGATCCAGCGCCAGTCGCACAATCGCGGAGGGCAGGCACAGGGGCAGAATATGGCCGACCAGCAGGCGCGGGCCGCGAATGCCCATCATCTCCGCGGCGGCCAGATAATCGCTGTGGCGCAGACGCTGGATTTCACTGCGCGCCTGGCGCGCATAGGCAGGCCAGGTCGTTAAGGCCAGCGCCAGCGCGCCGTTGACCAGCCCCGGGCCGAGCATCGCCACAAACGCGAAGGCGAGGATCAGGCGCGGCATCGACATCACCACGTCGGAAAAGCGCATCAGGATGCGCTCCATCCAGCCGCCGTAGTAGCCTGACAAAATCCCCACCAGCAGACCGGCGGGGAGGGTAATAACGGTGACTAAGGCCACCAGCCCCAGTGCCGGACGGGTGCCGTAGATTAATCGGGAGAGCAGATCCCGCCCATAGCTGTCAGTACCCAGCCAGTGCTGCGCGTTGGGCGGTTGCAGACGCGCGGCGGCGTCCTGCCAGTTGGGATCCTGCGGCGCAAGCCACGGCGCGAACAGAGCAATAAGCACCAGCAGCGCGATGGCGATCAGCCCGCAAAACGCGGCAGGGGAGCGGCGCAGGCGGCGTAAGAAGAGATAAAACGGCATTAGCGCACCCTGGGATCGGTCGCCCGCACAAGCAGGTCGGTAAGGTTATTGATCAGAACAAAGCAGACGCCAATCAGCAGCGTGCCGCCCATCACGGCGGTGGTGTCACCGGCGAACAGGGCCGTGGTGAGGTAGCGCCCGATGCCCGGCCACGAGAAGACGGTTTCGGTTAATACCGCGCCCTCCAGCATGCTGGTGTAGGCCAGCGCAATCACCGTCAGCAGCGTGCTGCGAATGTTCGGCAGCACGTGACGCAGCAGGATGGTCATCTCTCCGGCGCCCTTGGCGCGGGCGAGCAATATGTACTCTTTGTTCATCTCGCTCAGACAGGCGGAGCGCGTCAGGCGGGTGATACTTGCCAGCGAGTAGTAGGCCAGCAGCAGCACCGGCAGCACCAGGTGGCTGATGGCGTTGCGGAACGCCTCGCGGTCGCCGGAAAGCCAGGTATCTACCAGCGCAAATCCGGTTCGTGGCTCGACGGTGAATTGCCAGATGTCGTCCAGCCTGCCGGGGCCAGCGCTCCACTGTAGTTTCGCGTAGAACAGAGCCAGCATCAGCAGGCCGAGCCAGAATATCGGCACCGAATTGCCGAGCAGGGTGAGCGTTCTGATCGCTAAGTCCAGTGGCGAACCGGCGTAGCGGGCGCACAGCACACCCGCAATTACGCCGAGTACTGTGCCGATAATTAGCGCCAGCGTTGCCAGTTCCAGCGTGGCGGGAAAGGCGTGCAGCAGGTCCTGCAATACCGGCTGACCGGTAGCGCTGGCGGTGCCTAAATCCCCGTGAGCGAGGTTTTGCAGGTAGTGCCAGAACTGCACCGGCAGGGGCCGATCCAGCCCAAGCTGGTGGCGTACCTGATCGTAAGTGGATTGGCTGGCGTGTTCGCCGACGATCTGCAATACGCGATCGACCGGGGAAAAGGCAGAGAGCGCAAACGTGACCAGCAGTAGCCCGAACAGCGTGAGCAGGAGAGTCAGCAGACCCTGAAGCATGCGGGTGGAAAGATGTGGCATGGGAAAATCGTTATCCTGAAAATATGCACGAACGACCCCCTCTCCCACGGGAGAGGGAGAGGGGGGAAAAGCTACTTCATAACGCGATCGTACCAGACCATATCCGCGTTCAGCCCCTGCTGATACCCCTTGACGTTATCGCGCACCACGATCTGAGTTTTGCCCTGGTCAACGAACACGTACGGCGAGGTATGCTGTAACTGTTCCTGCATCTTCTTATACAGATCCAGACGTTTCGCCGGATCCGGCTCGGCAACCGCCGCCAGCGTGGCCTTGTTCAGCTCCGGGATTTTCCAGCCGTTCAGACCGGCCACGGTGCTGGACTTCCCGTCGTTCCACGCGAAGGCGCTGGCGTTGGAGTGCGCATCGAAGTAATCCGGGATCCACAGACGAATCGCCGCCTGATGCTGCTTAGCGCGCACGCGGGCGTACACCTGGCTACCCGCAGCGGGCAGCAGATCCACCTTCACGCCACCCTGAGCAAAGCTCGCCTGCATGGATTGCGCGATGGTGATGAACGGTGGTTTATTCTCCACGTCCAGCGTGAAATGCGCGTCTTTGATGCCCGCCTTGGCGAGGATCGCTTTTGCTTTTGCCGGGTCAAACGTGAACGGATTGTCCTCCAGCGCGCCCGGCAGGCCGACCGGCAGGAAGCTCTGATGAACAAAATACTGGCCTTTCAGCAGGTCTTTGGTGATGCCTTCATAATCCACCAACCAGCGCGAGGCTTCCCAGAACGCTGGATTATTCAGCAGCGGGTTAGCGCTGTTGCCGGTGTTAAACACCAGATAGTTTTGCTCGGCAGAAGGGATGCTAAGCACCTTCACGCCCGGCTTGCCGCTGAGGGCGCTTATCTGGTCTGCACCCAGATCGCGCGCCACGTCCGCATCACCCTGCTGGATCAGCAGGCGGCGGGAAGCGGGATCGGGGACGTTTTTAATGATGATGCTTTTAAGCTTCGGCGCGCCGCCGGGCGCGGATTCGTTGGCTTCCAGCACGATGGCCTGATGCGGCTGGTAAACGCGCATTTTGAACGCGCCGCTGCCCGCAGAGTGCATTTTTAACCACGCGTTGCCGAAGTCGTTATCCTTCACGTTCGCCGCAACCTGTTTTTCATCGACGATGGAGGCAATCGGCGTGGAGAGAATATTCAGCGCCACCGACGGGCTAACGTCGGCCGTCCAGTGAAGCGTGAGGGTATGGTCGTCCACTTTCTTTAGCTGGCTGGCGATGTTGCTGGCGTCCCAGCCCAGTACGTTGAGGATAAACGCCGGGGATTTGTTCAGCTTCACGGCGCGGGTATAAGAGAAGATCACGTCTTCCGGGCGCAGCGGGTTGCCGGAGGAGAATTTCGCATCGGGTTTAAGCTTGATGGTCAGGGTTTTTGCTGCCGCGTCCGCGTCCCAGCTTTCTGCCAGAACCGGCGTGATTTTTTCCGGATTATCGCGGTCCGGCTGTACCAGACGCTGGTACAGGCTTGGCACGGTCTGGATGCTGGAAAGCTCGTTGGCTTCGGCCGGGTCAAGGCTCACGATATCATCCAGACCCTGGGCGACAACCAGCGTGTTGGGCGGGGTAGCGGCGTGAGCAGCGCTTGAGAGCGCAGCCAGCACCAGTAACGGCAGCAGTTTTTTAGTCATAGCGATCCCTGAATAAAATATATTGTGATTGTTTTATGCACCGTTACGGTAGGCTGGCTGAGGATTTCCTCAAAGTCGAAATTCTGCTTTGCTTATGCCATCCGGGAATAACGCATTCGGTCTGGTTATGAGTCACCTCTCTTTTCGTTCGCTTTTTAACCTGCTATAACAAACTTCTTACCTTTCAGGGAGTCACCGCCGTGCCCGAAATCAATCAACATGGTCAAACCGTTAACGATATTGTCCCGGACTGGAAATGCGCCCGCGCGTTAACCCGTACTCTGCTCACCGGCCAGTATTGCCGCCTGGAGCCGCTGGATGCTGACCGCCATTCGGCTGATTTGTTTGAAGCCTATGCGCTGGGTGACGACAGCGACTGGACGTGGCTTGCCAGCACCCAGCCTGTGAGCGTTGAGGCCACTGCGCACTGGGTGCTGGGAAAGGTGCTGGATGACGACCTGGTGCCCTTTGCCGTTATCGATCTGCGCACCGAAAAGGCGGTAGGGCTGGTCAGCTATATGGCGATAGAACGCTTTCAGGGCTCGGTTGAGATCGGCCACGTCACCTGGTCGCGCAGGATGAAGGGCACCCGCGTGGGTACCGAAGCGGTGTGGCTGCTGCTGAAAAATGCCTTTGAGCATCAATATCGCCGGCTGGAGTGGAAGTGCGATTCGATGAACATCGCCTCACGCAACGCGGCGGAGCGGCTGGGGTTTGTCTGGGAAGGGCGACTGCGCCAGAAGCTGGTGCGCAAAGGCCGCAACCGCGACAGCGATATGCTCTCGATTATTGACGGCGAATGGCCGGAAAAGGATGCGGCTCTGCGGGCCTGGCTGGCAGCGGAGAATTTTGACGGGGAAGGGCGGCAGGTCAGGCGGTTAGAGGAATTTCGGACGTAAAAGCCTTACCCTTCACCCCAACCCTCTCCCCAAAGGAGAGAGGGTGTTCAAGTTCCCTCTCCCCTTTGGGGAGAGGGTTAGGGTGAGGGGATCAGACCGCACCATGCTT
>ERZ773138.2257-NODE-2257-length-15180-cov-9.926413_pt1 | contig 15180 bp, 14 predicted proteins | sample MGYA00511114_ERZ773138 | MGnify/ENA primary metagenome ERZ773138 (study PRJEB29015, sample SAMEA2737805) | human gut metagenome | biome: human gut; feature: human-associated habitat; material: faeces | place: China | collected 2012 ...
GCCGCCATTGCCATGCTGGTGCGGCGCATCCTGACGGAGGCTGGCTACCGCTGTCAGGCCGTGACCGACAGCCGCGCGGCGGCAAATCTGCTGGAAAAGAACCGCTATGATCTGGTGCTGCTCGATGTGATGATGCCCCATCTGGACGGGTACGATTTGCTGGCGTACCTGCGGCCCACGGGCACGCCCTGCATCTTCATCACGGCGAAGGACGCTGTGGCTGAGCGGGTGCGCGGGCTGAACAGCGGCGCGGATGATTACATCGTCAAGCCGTTTGCCCCTACCGAGTTGGTGGCCCGGGTGGAAAGTGTGTTGCGGCGCGCCGGGCGCAGCACCGCCGTCTACACGATGTGGGAGTATACGGTGGACGCTGCGGCCTGCCGTGTGCTGCGCGGTGAGGAGGAAATGCACCTGACCCGCAAGGAATATGACTTACTTCTCTTGTTTTTGCGCAACCGCGGCCGGGCGCTGTACCGGGATTACCTGTACGAAACCGTCTGGGGCGATGACGGCACGGGCTGTGACACCCGCACGCTTGACACCCACATTGCCCGCCTGCGCCGCAAGCTGAACCTTGGCGACCGCCTGCACAGCGTGCGGCAAATCGGTTATATGCTGGAAAAGGAATAAAATGTAACCCGCCCGTGACAAAGCTGTAACCAACCGGAAACAATCCTGCACTATGCTGGGGGTACAACAAACAAAGGGGGATAACCACGATGAAACACACCACAAGGCTGACCGCCTGTCTGCTGGCGCTGGCACTGACGGCCTGCACGGCCGCGCCGCAGGATGTGCCTGCAGGCACGACCACCGAGACAGCTGCCGCGCCCGTGCAGACTGCAGAGCCCACCACAGAAACACCCGCCGTGCAGGACACGCTTACGCCCATTTACACGGCATGGGGCACGGCGGTGGGCCAAGATGCCGTCTATAGCGCGATGAACATTGACGATGCCGGACAATACTATGCAACAACGATTGATTTTTCCACGGGCGAGCAGCGCATTCTCTGCAAAAAGCCCGGCTGCAGCCATGCGGATGAAAGCTGCCCGGCCTACATGACGGCCATCCGGAACGGCTGCGTGCCGCAAGCCATGCTGCTGCCCGTGGGTGACCGGCTCTATTGGCTTGTGGATGGCCGCCACAATGAGAGTGACAGCGCCTATCTGGATGTGAGCAATCCGGACGGCAGTGACCGCCGCCGCGTGGCCGAGGGTGATGACCTGCCCGATTTGACCAATGCCTATGTCTGGTACACGGATGGCACAGCACTATATACATTTGTGCGCAGCTACGGTGAATTTACCGTTCTGCGTCTGGATGAGGGCGGCGCGGCGTGTATCTTTACCCGCAGCATACCGGACGGCGAGGACTATTTCGCCGTAGGCTGCTGGCAGGACAAAATCGTTTTGCAGCACAGTGGAGGCTATCTGCAGCAGCCCTTGAACCCGGCCGGAGAGGCTGCCACGGATGAGGAGCTGCGCGCATGGTTGGCCGCCGACGAACAGGCGCAGAACGAGCAGACGAAAAACATCTGTCTGCTGGATACGGCGGGCAGCATGACCGACACTGACATGACATGGAGCGGCGATGCGGGCAATGTCCAGCTTGTCCACAACGGTGCGGCCTATCTGCTGAACGAATCCGGGCTGGTGACAAAATTCGACCTGACTGCGGGCACGGCCCAGACCCGACAGCTTGACCTGCAGGGGACGCTGGTATTATACGGTGTCGTGGAAGGCGCAAGGCCGGACGGCTGGATTCCTGTGAAGGTGCGCGATGACAGCGAGGGGCTGCTGAACCCCGAGACCGGCGTCTACAACCCGCTGCCGACCACATGGCTCAAGGATCAGGCGGTGGAGCGCAGCCCGTTTATTGTGGCAGCCAGCGACACGATGCTGCTTGTGAAACACGGCGAGATCTACTACACAACAAATGGCATCGGCACGGACGGCGCCCCCTACAGCTTTACCACCTGCCGCGGAGAGTACGGGATCATTTCGGTTAAGGACTATCTGGCGGGCAGTCAGGATTGGGTGCAGGTAACGCTGCAGGGCCGCGATCTGGTATGAGGAAACAGTGATGAAATTTGCAACCAAGCTATCTCTGGGCTGCATTGCGCTGCTGTCCTGCGCGCTGGGCGCGGCGGGGCTGCTGCTGACAGGGCAGAGCTTTTCCGGCAGTCTGGCCAGCACCCGCACGGCCCTGCAGGCCCAGCAGGAAAAAGAAAAATACGCGCTTGAACGCATCGTCTTTCAGGCCACGGACAGCGCGCAGTTTGAAAATTACATTTTGGCGTCCGCTGCCCAGCAGTATGCCGAGCAGACAGCCGATGCGGGCAGCAGCATGGCACTCTGGCTGGACGGTGCGTATGCGCTTTACTCCGGCCTGCCTGCGGCTCTGCCGCGCACCGCACTCAAGCAGGCCCTGACGAACGGCGAAAACGCCTGGCAGCTGACCCGGGCGGCCGGGCGGTGGTATCTGCTGCTGACCCAGCCGCTGGACCTGCCCGGCGTGCGGGCCGATATGCTCTGCGCCTACGATGTGAGCGCGGTATTCGCCACCCGTGACGCCCAACTGCGGGCGTGGCTGGCGGCATCGGCGGCGCTGCTGGTATTGGGCGGCGGGGCAGCTGTGCTGTTCAGCCGCCGTGTGACCCGCCCGCTGACTGCGCTGCAGACGGCCAGCGAGAAAATTGCCGATGGGGAGTACACCCAGCGTACTCAGGTCAAGACCGATGATGAAATCGGCGCGCTGAGCCGCAGCTTTGATGCAATGGCCGCAGCGGTGGAAGGCAAGATCAACGAATTATCGAAAACAACGCAGAGCCAGCAGGACTTTATTGCGGCATTTACGCATGAGGTCAAGACCCCGATGACCGCGATGCTCGGCTATGCCGACCTGATGCGCGCCCGGCCCGATGACACCGAGACCCAGCGGGAGGCAGCGGGCTACATCTACCACGAGACCCAGCGGCTGGAAAACCTGAGCCGCAGTCTGCTGGCGCTGATGGGGCTGGATCAGGCCGGGGCGCTGGAGCTGGTGCCCTGTCAGGATGCCGGGCTTTTGCTGCAGACCGTGCGCAGCCTGCCGCAGGGCAGTACGCCCGTACCGCGTGTCATCAGCGCGGGGTGCGTGGTGCAGGTAGACCGCAGCCTGTGGGTGGATATGCTGCGCAACCTGACCCTCAATGCCCAGCGCGCCTGTCAAGGCATCGAGGGTGCAGCCATCACCCTGCGGTGTGAGCGCCGCGCCGGGCAGGCGGTTTTCACCGTGACGGATACGGGCTGCGGCATCCCCGCCGCCGATCTGCCCCGCGTGACTGAGGCATTTTACATGGTGGACAAGTCCCGCAGCCGGGCCGACGGCGGCAGCGGCATCGGGCTGGCGCTCTGTGCCCGCATTGCCGGGGCACACGGGGCAAAGCTGGAAATCACCAGCACCGAGCATGTCGGCACGACCGTGACCATCGCCGTGCCGGAGGTACTGCCGAACGAAAGAGAGGCTGACAATGACACGCAAAGCTGATACGCTGCGCCCCTTCCTGCGGTGCGCCGCTGTGGTGCTGTGCAGTCTGGCGCTGCCGCTGGCGGTGTTCTCCCTGTGGGACCATGCACTGCTGGCCGCGCCCCACACCCGCACGGACGGGGAGCGCTTTTCGGCAGCTGGGCGGGCCAACGCCACAGCCTGCACCCTCTACGCCGCCGAGCATGTGACGAAGGTGCCGCTCGGCAGCAACAGCCTCTGGGACGGCAGCTGGACGGCGGGCACGATGGACGGCAGTGCACTGGCCCGCGCCCGCCGGACGCTGCGCGCCCTGCACGAGGCCGGGCTGCTGTGCGATGACAGCTATGCCGCCGCGCTCTCGGTCTGCCGCCTGGACTACGGCAGCTGGGAGCTGTACACTGCGCCCTGCGGCCTGACGCAGCTGGTGCGCCGCCCGGAAGAGATCTACACAGACACCGATACCGAGCATGTGTATATCCAGCTGATTCTTTCCAGCGACGATGCACCGCTGTATTTTAACTACCAGAACGATCTGGGGCAGGGCGCTACGCTGGCCGATGACGCTGTGGCGCAATATTGCGCCCTGCTGGGGCTGGACGAGTTTACCGACTGGCAGTACCCGGACTGGGGCACCGCCGTGCGGGACTTCGGCGCGGCAGGCTACAGTGAGACCGCGCAGGTCTACGCCGTGGCGAACGCCAGCGGGTACAGCGTGACGCTCTCCGCCGCCAGCATGACGCCGCAGACCTTTGCAGCACTGAACACACAATACGGGGAGGAAACCTCATGAAAAAGTACCTTGCCATCACTGCCGCGCTGGCGCTGGCCCTGACAGCCTGCGGACAAGCCGAAGCGGACAGCACGCCGACACCGACTGCGGCCACGGAAGCCGCAGCAGCCCCCGCCGAGCAGCCGCAGAGCATCGGCAGCGGCGCCCTGCGGCTGCTGACTGCCGCTGCGGACGGCGTGTATTATCAGGTGTTCAACGACTGGGAAATCAACTACACCGACACGATGGGTCGTGCGCTGATCTATGCCATCGACGAACAGACCGGCGATGCGCGTCCTGTCTGCAGCCTGCCCGGCTGTGCCCACAACAGCGACACCTGCCCCGCGTGGAGCGATGGAAACACCACCCTCTGCTACGGCGATGGGGACGAAGTCTATCTGCTGAATTTCTATTACAACGATGAAACCAGCTATTACAGTTGGGAACAAATCAATTCCGACCACACCCGGCGCACCGTGCTGGCAAGGATTGAGCCGGGTCTGTCTGTTGCGGGCCGCGGTGTGGCCGTGGACGATAAAAACCTGTATTACAGCGTGCTGGACGATGACTGCCATCAGACGCTGTGGGCCGTGGACAAAGCGGGCGGGCAGCCGCAGAAGGTCTGCGGATGGGATGATCTGGCCGATGGGGCTGGGGAGTACTCCCCCGAAATGTATACGCTTTTGGAGGTCAGCGGTCGGCAAATGACCTTTGCCAAGACGATACAGTCAACAGACGCCCGAACCGAGGCAATACAAATTTGCACAGTGGATCTGGCCAATGGGAGCTGTACACCGCAGCAGCGCTATGAGCGCGATGCGGGCACGGTGTTTGTGACAGGGGACGGTATGGAGAAACGCGACCTGATCAGCTACCGAAACGACTACCATATCCTGACCGAGGGCAGCCGCAGCGGCCTTGCCAACTACAACTACCAAAGCGGGGAGGTTGGTTATCTGGATGCGGCAGCAGACAGCTTTACCCCCGTGGCCGATGGCTTTCCCACAACCCGCGCAGGATGGGAGTGCTACTACTCCCTGACCGGCTTTGCCGATGGCTGGCTGGTATGGGTGGACGAATGCGGCCGCGATGAAAACGGCAACGGCACAGGCGACAATGTGACCCGCCAGTATTTCTGCCGCAGCGGCGTCAAGACAGAGCTGACACAGCAGCGCTATGTGCCTGGCAAGGACGTGCGGAATATTCGCATCCTGGACGCTCAGCAGGGACGCGTGCTGGCCGCCTACGACACCAAAACCGGCACGGTACACGACGTGGACAAGGACGGCACGACCTACACCCGGCCGATGAACTGGGACGTCTACGGCGTTATAGCGCTGGACGACCTGCTGGCAGGCAGTACAGACTTTACGCCGCTGGCGTTCTCGGATTGATCCCCTGAAATCCTGCGCGGGCGTATCTGTCCATTGCCGGATTCCCGGCAGACCAAGGCAAAAGTTGACTTTTGTGCTGATTTCGAATACGATATAGGCACAAAAGTATGGTGGTACCAGTGGTGAATATAAGTAGCTCGGCACAGGTGCAGGAGATTCTGACCCGCGCAGCTTGCGGAGCATTCGCCAATGGTGGGGAGGCGGCAGAATGAATTCTTTTTCGGTAGAGCAAAAAAGAGTAGATGTATTCGAAAGTGCCGCGCCAAACAAGCCGGTGATTTATCTGAATACCTATGGGCGCGAGGGAGCGCAGATCTTTCAGTATTTGACAGACATCGGCTGTCAGGATTTTTCGCTGGTTGCAGTCAGTAAGCTGGAATGGAATCATGATATGGTGCCATGGGATATTCCGCCCATATTCAAAAATGGTGCATCATATACCAGCGGAGCCGATGAGTACCTGCGCCTTCTGATAAACCAAATTATACCGAAAGCAGAAAGTCTGTTGCAGGGGACCCCCGCCTGGCGGGGAATTGCGGGATATTCACTGGCCGGACTGTTTGCACTGTATTCTATTTATCAGACGGACGCCTTTTCGCGAGTTGCGAGTGTCTCCGGCTCGCTGTGGTTTCCGGGAATTAAAGAGTATGTCGTTTCCCGTACACCCGTGAAAAAACCTGCCGATATCTTCTTTTCGCTGGGCGACCGGGAGTGCCGCACCCAGAATTCGCTTCTAAGATGTGTTCAGCAGAATACCGAATCCATCGAAAGATATTACCACGAGCAGGGAATAGATACGACCTTCCAATTAAATCCCGGCAATCACTTTAAAGATGTGGTACAGCGAACAGCGGCAGGACTTCAGTGGCTATTGAGCAGAGAATATGACCCATGAAAGATGCAGCATAATGGGATATAAAGTTTTGTGGGCGCGGCATACTACATGACATATGTATCGCAAGAGACATCGTAGAAAATTTGCGAAGTTTTGTGCACTGATTAGTTAGCCCAAACAGCTATTCCGTAATCTAAGGCAATACCGCATAATTCTAAGTGCTGCTGCGGCTGTGTTTAGAATTGTGCGGTGATGTTTTTATCCAGCTAACGCCCACGCGCCCATAAGAACCGTCACAAACAGGATGTTAGAAACTGTGAACAACGCAAAATACCGGCCTTTTTGTAACGGCAACTCCCTTGCAATTTCGCGATACGAGATCAGGCTGGCCATTGAGGCAATCAGCGTGCCAAGGCCGCCAAGATTTGTGCCGATGATCAGGGAGCGGATATTCTCTGTAAATCCCGAAAGCAGGATCGCCGCAGGCACATTGCTGGTTACCTGTGAGGCAAGCACAGAAACCCATACCTCGTGGCCGGTAAGAATATGCTGCAGCCATCCGGAAAAGGCGGCAAAACGCCCCAGATTGCCAATAAAGATAAAGAGCGTAACAAAGGTAAGGATCAGCGAATAGTCCACACGGCATAATGTGTTCCGGTCTGCCAAAAGCACACAGGCCAGAACCGCAGCAAACGCGATACCATAGGGCAGAACACGCAGTACCACCAACAGACAGAGCACGAATAAAATACTGTACAGCGATAATAGTGCCTTGTTCGGGCTTGCAGCAGCCGCAGAATGAGCCATGGAGATCTTTGCGCCACGGCGGCACAGCCCCACCGCCCATAGCGCAAGAAGTGCCAGCGACAGGATGGAGTAGGGGAGCATCAGCAAAACAAAAGAACCCATATCCATTCCGCTTTTTCCATACAGGTACAGGTTTTGCGGATTACCAAGAGGTGTTAGCATACTGCCGAGGTTTGCGGCTATCGTCTGCATGCAGACGATGGGAAGCAGCAGCTTATCCCGAACGGCAGCATCCAAGCTGTTTACAACAACAAATGTGAACGGAACAAAGGTAAGCAGCGATACATCATTAGTGATCACCATGCTTGAGAAAAAGCACAGCCCCACCAGAACAGCGGTCAGCTGAAGCGTTGTGTGGGTATGGGACAGTAGCGCGCGCCCAAGCCGATCGAAAACGCCCTGCCCCCGCAGCCCGGCCATGACGGTCATGAGTGAGAACAGGATCGCAAGCGTGCGAAAATCAATATAACCAAGATATTCTGCATCCGGAAGAACGAAGCAGGATGAAACCAAAGCCAGACAGGCAGCAATGCTTAGAACAGGCTCTTTTTGAAAAACGCGTTTTATCGCCATGGCAGGAAGCTCTTTTCCGTAAATTTCAATTTCAAATGCTGTGCCGCATACGACAGCAAACCAATGCTTGAAATTAGTCACATTATTATACAATAAAAGCCAATCCGGCACAAGAGCAGTCAACACTTTAAATATTCAAGTAGGGAGGATTTCGATCGTCAGACGGTACAGATGACATGCCGCCTGACTTTAGCTGATATTGATACTGCTACCGAGAGTCCTGATGGCGTAGGAACACTGACCTTTAATGCCTCTATCAACCTGCCGTTTGATAATGCCTATATTGGTGGACCTACTGTTGGGAAAAAACGTGGCTGTGGCACGGATAAAGAAAAAGTATTCTGCGCACTTTCGTTGAATTCAGAAAACAAGCCGTTGCTTTTGAAACTGAAAACAACAAAGGATATGTGCCAAAAGAGTGTTGCCGAATTTGCAAAGTCCGCCATTAGGCAAGGTTCTACCATCCACACAGACGGATACCGCAGTTATAAAAAAGGCCTCCTTTGTTTGCTACCACTATACCGCCGCGGCGGCAAAAAAGCAAGCACCCCTTGACAACCCTGCGCCAAAGGTGTACCATACTTGGTAAAGAACAGGGGAGCCGGATACCCGGCTGAGAGGAAGCGCCGCGCTTCGACCCTTTGACCTGATGTGGATCATGCCACCGTAGGAAGGACTTAGTATCGTCTTTTTTTTGCAGGGCTGCCCATCGCACCCTGCTTTTATTTTTTGGGGAAAGGAAGAGATACGCCACCAGAATCCGCTGGCCGAGGGGGAGCGCCCTGGGCCTTTGCAGCGACCGCGATGGGAAGCCGTGTTCCGGCGTGAGAGGAAGCCAGCAAGCTTCGACCGACCACCATGCACCCCTGTAACTCGGGGCGCAGTGGGCCCGTGCGGGGGCTGTGCGCGGTCTGGCGGCACCTCTTCCGCTTTTTCATGTTCATACACAAAAGAAAAAGGAGACCCAAAATGAAAACCCATACAAAAAAAATCGCCCTTGCCGGTGTGCTGTGCGCCGTAGCTGTTGTGGGCAGCATGTTCTCGTTCCCGGTGTTCGGCAGTAAGTGCGCGCCGGTGCAGCACATGGTCAACGTCCTGTGCGCCGTGCTGCTTGGCCCCTGGTACGGCGTGGCCGTGGCCTTTGTGGCAAGCCTTCTGCGCAATCTGCTGGGTTTGGGCAGCCTGATGGCGTTCCCCGGCAGCATGTGCGGCGCGCTGCTGTGCGGCATTGTGTACCATAAGACGAAGAATCTGCTGGCTACCCTTGCGGGCGAGGTTTTTGGCACCGGCATCATCGGCGGTCTGCTGGCCTGGCCGGTGGCTGTGTTCCTGATGGGCAAGGCCGCGGGCGACATTGCGTTTTACGCTTACGTTGTGCCGTTTCTGGTGTCCACGGTGGGCGGCTCCATCATTGCCGGTGTGGTGCTCATCGCACTGGAAAAGAACGGTGCACTGAAAAAAATGCAGGCAAGTCTTGCCCGCTGAAGGAGAATGTCATGACCTGTGAGGAGGCACGCGCTGCCATCCGCAGCCGCCAGCCGCTGCTGCACTGTATTTCCAACGTAGTTACGGCAAATGACTGCGCCAATCTGGCGCTGGCGGTGGGGGCAAGCCCCATCATGGCCCAGGCCCCGCAGGAGATGGCCGAGATTGCCGCCCTGGCCGCCGCCGTGGTGCTGAACACCGGCACCCCCGATGAAACCAAGTTCACCGCCGCCCGACTTGCGGGCGAAACGGCCAACCGCCGTGGTGTGCCCGTGGTGCTGGACCCGGTGGGTGTAGGAGCCAGCCATTGGCGGCTGGAGCAGATCCGCGGCCTTTTGCAGTGCGTGCACCCCGACATTTTGCGGGTCAACTACGGTGAGGCCGCCGCGCTGCTGGGGCTTTCCGCCGCAGAGCACGGCGTGGACAGCCTGACTGTGCCCACGGATGCCGCCGCCTGCGCGAACGCGCTGGCCGAACGGCTGGGCGCGGTGGTGCTGCTTTCCGGCGAGGAGGACTTAGTGACCGATGGCCGCACGCTGCACACCGTGCGCGGCGGCAGTCCGCTGATGCGCCGCGTCACCGGCGCGGGCTGTATGCTGTCCGTGCTGTGCGGTGCGTTTGCCGCCGTGGAGCCGGACGCCCTGACCGCTGCCCGTCACGCCGCCGCGTTCTGGAAATGCTGCGCGACCGCCGCTGCCGCCCAGGCCCGCGGCAGCGCCAGCTTCCGCACCGCACTGCTGGACGAAGCCTCCCTGTGAGGAAGTTCCCTATATTTCGCTAAATCAATCAATTTAGCGAAGTGCGGGTGAGGGTTCCCGATGATAGTAACATCGGGGGCCCTTTTTTGGTGCCTCTGGGAAAGAGGTAAAAATGGAAAAGTACAACGAGCAGATGTTGCCCAAGCGGGCGCGCAGTCAGCGGCAGGCCGTGGGGAAGGCATTGGAGTTTGTAGTTCTGGCGCTGGATGGCGTGAAGGATTGCAAGGCATGCGGTAGTGAAGTTGTCGCTACATGGCTTGACCCTGTGGAGATGCGGTTGATTTATGCAAAAAACTACCTGTCTGACGCGATTCGGGAAGGGGGCGAGCTGTGATGTCGAAAGTGGAGTTTGTGCCCGTGGTGGAAGTGCCGTTGATTGCGGTGACGGAAGAAGTATTCGGGGGCAAGGGCGGGCAGCCTGATACTACCATGTATCGGTTGTATATGGCCGATGCTAAGGGCCATATAGGTTATATCTACAGCAGCAAGCCCCACGCGGCGGGCGAGGTCGTGCGGCTCGGCCTTGTGGAGCGTGACGGCAAGATGCGGCTGGGGCTGGTAAAGTAACCGGCATTCGCCCTATATCTAATAGGGCGAATGTTGTGTACATTTGTACACAATGAGCCAAGAAAAAATAAAATACAAAAGGCCATTCGAGGAAAAAGCGGGCGGGGTCTACAGCTGTGACAAAATACAGCTAGTATACCGCTTGCGGTTCGGAGAGGGGCAAGAGCTGCTGGAACAGATGGCCCGGCAAGGGTGGTTTGAGTATGACCATTGGGAGAGTCGGAAGTTCGGCACTTATCGGAACCAGTTTAGCGTAAAGTGTGGGGCCGATGGGAAGCTGAGCTATTGGCTTGGGGTTGGTATGGTGGCCTACGGCAAGAGTAGGCCGAGCGATACGGCCAAGTTGGAGTTTAACCCAAACAAGGTCGGGGGCGAGCGGTCGTTGCTGTGGCTGCTGCGCCAGCTGTGGAGCCGTGCCAAGTTGCGCGAGGGCTGCGAGGTGAAGCAGTGGGATTTGGCCTGCGACTGGCCGGAGCCGCGCGAGTGGTACAGCCTGCGCAAGGATGCGCGGCTGTATGAAGAAGTCATGAGAAGCAAGGCCGACAGAACGCAGTATCTCGGAGAGAGGAACAAGCCGGGCCGCTGCAAGCTGTACAACAAGCAAATGGAAAGCGGGCTTGCAAGCCCGCTGACGCGGTTGGAAATCACCGTGGAAGGGTTAGCGGGGCCCCATCAGGTGGCGGCCCTGTGGCCCACTGTCTACCGTATGACCGATGTGCAGGGGGATGCCGAAATTGCCGCACTGAACGACACAGACCGTTTTATTTTTGCCACGCTTTTAGACTCGCCTGACAGGTTAAACGAGTTGGGCAGGCGCAAGCGGGCACGCTTTGCGGGTTTGTTGGAAAAGTGCCGTTACCGTGTGGAGTTCGACCCCCGGGCCTATGCGCGGGTTCTGGCCGATGTAGCGCAGTACGCGCAGGCCCCAGACCCCCACGACCCTGCGGCGCTGCCGCTGTGGGAGTGGCCGGGAGTAGACCCGGAGTTTCAGCCGCTCGAGTGCTGGCCGATTGAACGAGTTTACAAAAACCGGAATGTAAAGGGGGTGGAGAATGAGCCGTAGCAGCTATGTGGAGCCTACAGCGCTGGGGCTTGTACTGGCGGCATTGCAGCCGACAAATCGGCTTGTTTTTGAGGTGATGCTGGCCACGGGCTTGCGGGTCGGGGATGTGTTGAAGCTGACAACGGAGCAGGTGAAGCGGCAGCGCTTTACCGTCCGGGAAAGCAAGACCGGGAAAACTCGGCGGGTGTACCTACCGGCTAAGTTGCAGTTACAGTTGTTGGAGCAGGCCGGGCGGCTGTATGCGTTCGAGGGTCGCACCGACTGGCGCAAGCACAGAACGCGGCAGGCCGTGTGGAAGGATACCGTGCGTTGTGCGGCGTTCTTTCAGCGGGGCGGCTCCGTGCCCAAGGGTGCAACGGTCAGCCCACACAGCGCGCGCAAGGTGTACGCCGTGGGCGAGTATCGCCGCACAGGCTCCCTTGACGATGTGCGGCGCAAGCTGAACCACGACCCGGCGCACATGGCAACGACATTGGTATACGCGTTGAGTGACCAGCTCAACGCGGACGAGCTTCGCGCTCTCGGGAGAAAATCAACATAGACAGGGCGGCCCCGGAGGGGGCCGCCCTTGCTGTTATATGCGGTAGGCGGCTTGGTGTTCTTCCCATGTGATGCCCCCGACAGCGAGGGCGGCGTCTGCGTTGGCTTGCAGCTGATTGCGCAGTGTGATGCAGCCGCGCCATGTAGCCCGGAGACGCTCCGGGGGTAGGCGCTTGTGGTCACTGGCGTAGTTGAGCAGGACTTGGTAGTTTGCCATGGCCATGCGGGCGAGTGCGAGGGAACGGCGGTAGTTTGCTACTGCGGTGGCTACTGCTGCGTTACCTGTGATATACATTGTGTTGTGCCCCTTTCTGCCCTGTTGGGCAGTGCCTAGGAAGCACGGCACAGTCAAGGGCCGGGCCCACGCAGAATAAGGGCACGGCTCGGCGGAGCGCGGCAGCAGGAGAATAAGCGGGGGGCTTGCGTATATGGCCCCCCGCTGGGTGAGTGGCAGGGCGTGAACGCCGCGCGCAGACCCTTGACGCCGTGCTATAATGGGGCTCCCAACAGGGCAACAGGGGGGAGCTGCCGTTGATGGTGGGGCCCGTGCCCGCAGGCGCACCCGGGCCGCCAGCCAAGGGGCCGGGCGCTTGCGCCCCAAGGCGGGTACAGCCCCGCAGGGGCTACCCGCCGCGCCCGGCCCCTTTTTAAAAGGCGGCCCAGCTTGGCCCCACCATCATACAGGGGGCCAAGCTGGGCCGCATCCGACTGGCGGCGCGCCAAACCAGCCCGAGGGCCCGCAGGCCCGACAGGCCAAGGAAGGGGGCCCGTCCCCTCGGGGTGGGCCCCCTGACGCAGCAGGCGCGGACAAAATGCAAGGGCGGCCCCGCCCAAAAGGAATAAAGGCGGGGCCGTGCATTTTACCCTTGCATTTTGGCCGGGGCTGTGGTATGGCGCTTCCCCCGCCCAGGCCAGCCGACAGGCCAAGTGATGACAGGTAGCGCAGGCCCCCAAAAAGGAATAAAGGGGCCTGTGCTGGCTGGCGGCCCGCAGCCCCCGGCGCTTCAGTGCCGGGGATGAGCGCCGTGGAGTGGTTGGGGTAGGGGCCCCGACCCGGAGCGGCGCGCGCCGATAAAAGGGCGGGGGGTAGGGGGTGGGTACATTTTCCCGCCGACAGCTTCCGACAGCGAAGCGGACGAGAAAGCGTCAGGGCCGATTTCGGCGGCGCGGGGTAAATCGGGATGGCCGGGGAGCCTTCGGCGGTTGGGTGCTTTCGGCTGTGATGGACAAAAAGAAAGAGGGCCGGCCCTTTCGGGCTGGCCCTCTCTTGGTTAGGCTCTATGAAAGCCTCCCCTGTCGGTGCTCCTACACTATAGCACACTTTGCTGTTGTTGTCAACAACTTTTTGGTGGCGGCTGGGGCTTTCGTTTGCTGCTGCATCCGTGTTGCCTGCGGGCGTCCCCTCGAGGTGCGCTCCCGCCCACGGGCGGGCGGGGGGTGGGCTCCTGCTGGCCTTGTTGCCCTACAGGTCACGACGCTGCGCGCAGCGTGCGGCGTGACCGTTATTCGGGCGGGCTGTCAGCGTTCACGCTGGTGGCCCGCGGGGCCGCTGCGCTTTCGGCGCGGGTGGGCTTTCCGCTGCCTGACGACTTCGGGCGGTTGTGGGGGTTCTGTGGCTGCCGCCGCGACTGGGCGGAGCCCATAGGAGCGGCGCGCTGTTCGCGTGGTGATGCACGGGACAAAAAAGGGCCTTGACAAAATAGGGGGCGTGTGGTATGGTGTTGGATGTCGGGAGCATTTCGCTAAATCAATGTTTAGCGAAATACAGGGAGGGCGTTGTGGTGATTTTGGCGTCTTGCATGGTTTGTGCCACTTGCATTTTTTAACGCAATTTTGCAGGATTTGATGCAAGGTGCAGCTTTTAGTTTTGCAAATAGGTGTAAATGCGTTTTATAATAATGTATCATTGTTTCCTATTGTAACCGTACAAGCTGCATTTTTTGCTTTTCCGTGGGCAGTATAATGTGCCCCTCAGAACTGGACGCCAGCAGTTGATTCCCGTGATTTTCTAAAAACTTCCGTCATGTTGCATATTGACTCTTTTGCCAGAAAAGAGTACGCTAGGTTGAATAAAAGGAAGTAATTATCATGGAAATCAGTCTATTACTAATGCAGCAGATAGCCCAGCTGTTTATTGTCCTCTTGATGGGCTATGTAGTCGTTAAAGCGGGACTTCTGAAAGCCTCCGACAGCAGGGTTCTGTCCGTAGTCTTCGTATATCTTGTCATGCCATGCGTTGTTCTCAATGCATTCCAAATCGACGATACGCCGCAGATTCGCGCAGGACTCTTGTACTCGATGGGCATAGCGGTCGGGATGCATATCGTTTTTCTGATCCTCAACGCCATCTTCAAAAAGCCGCTGAAACTGGATGTCGTGGAGCAGGTCAACATCATATACAGCAATGCTGCCGCACTTGTCATCCCTTTGGTTCAGGCTTTACTCGGCGAGGAATATGTCGTATATTCCTGTGCTTTCGTCATCGTACAGCTGATTCTTCTCTGGACGCACGCAAGTGCCTGCCTGCAAGAGGGCGCAAAACTCGAATGGAAGAAGATTCTGACCAATGTCAATCTGCTTGCGATTGTCGCCGGTGCGCTCTTGTACCTTCTGCCCATCTCGCTGCCTACACCTATCGTGAGTACACTCAGCAGCGTAGGTGCTATGATAGGGCCTATGGGTATGCTGCTGGCCGGTATGGCGATTGCGGAAGTGCCGCTAAAGAAAGTCTTCTGTACACCGCGCAACTATCTTCCCGTTGCACTTCGTCTGCTGGCCGTACCGATGGTGGTATTGCTTCTTCTCAGTGTCATCCACGCATCTACTTGGATTGCGGACGGCAAGGCGATTCTCATGACGGTGTTTCTGTCCGCCATCAC
>ERZ773138.2271-NODE-2271-length-15121-cov-5.054825_pt1 | contig 15121 bp, 8 predicted proteins | sample MGYA00511114_ERZ773138 | MGnify/ENA primary metagenome ERZ773138 (study PRJEB29015, sample SAMEA2737805) | human gut metagenome | biome: human gut; feature: human-associated habitat; material: faeces | place: China | collected 2012 ...
GAAACTAAAACTAAAGAGTCAAATGATTCAAAGTATAAAGTAGAAAGTATAGTAGAAAGATTAATAGATGGAAAAACAAAACAAGAGCAGATTTATAAAGAATATAAAGAAAAGACGCATAACTTTAATAAAGTAATGTTAAAAGATATGAGATATCCATTTATAGAATATATGTCATATACATTAAAAAGATATGGTAAAAAAGGAACAAGGTATTTAAAAGTTTTAGAGGAAATAGTAGAAAAAACACGGAATGACAGTTTCAGAAGTAATACAAAAAGAACATTTTGATGTTGCAATACAAAAAGTATTGATAGGGAATAGTATAACAAGTTTAAAAACAATACAAAGAATAAATTTTTTAGAAATTTTTGAAAAGATAAATGGTGTAGAGGATGTATTAAAACAAGATCCAAGTAATGTATATCAAAATATGGATTGGAAAACAAAGGAATATTATAGAAATAAAATAAAAGAGATATCTGAAAAAACAAAAATATCAGAAATATATATAGCACGAAAAATATTAGAAATAGCAAAAAAAGGAGAAGGTAAAAAGGCGCATATTGGGTATTATTTAATTGATAATGGGCTAGAGACATTATATGAAAATCTAAAATGTAAATACAGAAAAACAAGAAGTAGTAAGGTAAAAGTACAACAATTTATATCACTAATAATTATACTTACAGTGCTACTTTCAACATTAATAACAGTAATATTTAATTGCGAAATGATAAGAGAAAATGTAGAAATTTCAATGACTACAAGAATAATTTTAAATGTAGTATTGGTAATATTATTATTAATACCATGCAGTGAGATAGTAACACAAATAGTGCAATTTATTTTAAATGAAGTTGTAAAACCTAAGCTGATTCCAAAAATGGATTATCAAAATGGGATACCAGAAGAAAAGGCTACAATGGTTGTTATACCGACAATAGTGAAAACAAGTGAAAAAGTGAAAGAATTAATGAAAAAGTTAGAAGTTTTTTATATAGCAAATAAATCGGAAAATTTGTATTTTACATTATTAGGAGATTGCTCTGAAAGTAGTAAAGAAAAAGAAGATTTTGATAATGGAGTAATAGAGGAAGGAAAAAAGCAAATAGAGATATTGAATAAAAAATATAGTAAAGAATATGAAATACCTATTTTTAATTTTGTTTATAGAAAAAGAGTATGGAATGAAAAAGAAGGAAGTTATTTAGGTTGGGAAAGAAAAAGAGGAATGTTAAATCAGTTAAATGAGTATTTACTAAAAAATTTAGCAGATCCTTTTTTATATAATAGTATAGAAAAAATTCCACAAATAAAATATATAATAACTTTGGATGCAGATACAGATTTAGTGTTAAATACAGCACAAGAGTTAGTAGGAGCAATGTCACATATATTGAATACTCCAGTTATAGATGAACAAAAAAATGTGGTTGTTGATGGGTATGGAATAATGCAGCCACGTGTTGGAGTTAATTTAGATGTGAGTTTAAAAACAATTTTTACAAAGATATTTGCAGGGGCAGGAGGTATTGATAATTATACAAATGCCATATCTGATATATATCAAGATAATTTTAAAGAAGGAATTTTTACTGGAAAGGGAATATATGATTTACAAGTATTTTCAAAAGTTTTGAAAGATGAGATACCAGAAAATACTGTATTGAGCCATGATTTATTAGAAGGTTGTTATTTAAGATGTGGTTTGGTTTCTGACATAATGCTAATGGATGGATATCCAACAAAATATAATAGTTTTATGAACAGACTTTCAAGATGGATTAGAGGAGATTGGCAAATAACCAATTGGTTAAAAAGTAGAAAATTAAATTTACTTTCAAAATATAAAATAAGAGATAACTTAAGAAGAAGTTTATTAGAAATATCAATAATAGTAGTAGCTATTTATGTAACAATTTTGGGATATATTTATCAAATATCAGTAAAAGGTTTATTAATACTTATATCATTAATAGTGATAATCTCTCAAATATTGGAATTGATAAATAAATGTATTTGCAAGAAGGATGGCGAGCAGAGACAAAAGACTTTTGCACCACAAATATCAGGAATTAAAGGTATAATTTTAAGGGCGATAATAACTTTAGGATGTTTGCCATATAAATCTTATGTTTCATTAAAATCAATATTAAAGACAATATATAGAAAAAATATAAGTAAAAAACATTTATTAGAATGGATGACATCAGAAGAGGCAGAAAAGCAATCAAAAACAGATGTATTTTCTTATTATAAACAAATGGCAATAAGCTGGATTTTTGGAATAATTACAATAATATTAAATGTTTATAATTTTAATATAAAAAATATATTTGGTGTTTTATTGGGAATTTTGTGGGTATTAATTCCCTTTATAATGTGTGAAATAAGTAAAGAAACAAAGAAAAAAACGCCAATAGAGACTTTAAGTAATGAAAATAAACAATATTTATTAAGTATTGCAAAATCAACATGGGCATTTTTTGAAACATATTTGAATGAGAAAAATAATTATTTAATAACAGACAATTATCAAGAAGGAAGAAAGCAAAAGACTGTATCAAGAACATCTTCTACCAATATAGGACTTTCGTTATTAGCGGTAATATCAAGTTATGATTTAGGTTTTATAACTTTGGAAAAGACAATCGAATTATTAAAAAAGATATTAGATACAATAATAAGTTTGGAAAAATGGAATGGGCATTTATATAATTGGTATGATACGATAACTAAAAAACCATTGATACCAAGATATATATCAACAGTTGATAGTGGAAATTTTGTTGGATATTTATATACTACAAAAACTTTTTTGGAACAATCGAATTTACCAGATTTAGAATTTTATATAAATTATATAGATACAATGATAAATGAAACGGATTTTTCTTTATTATATGATAAGGAAAAACAGATTTTTTCTATAGGCTATAATATAGAGGAAAATAAATTAACTGATTCATATTATGATTTATTAGCTTCTGAGGCTAGACAGGCAAGTTTAGTGGCAATTGCAAAAAAAGATGTGCCTGCAAAGCATTGGAATAAATTAAGTAGAACACTTACAATATTGGGAAAATATAAAGGGTTAATATCATGGTCTGGAACATCTTTTGAATATTTAATGCCTAATATTAATATTCCAAAATATGAGGGAAGTTTGTTAGATGAATCATGTAAATTTATGATAATGAGCCAAAAGGAGTATGCTAAAAAATTGCAGATACCTTGGGGAATTTCAGAAGCGGCTTTTAATTTAAAGGATTTACAAGGAAATTATCAATATAAGGCTTTTGGAATACCATGGTTAGGTTTAAAAAGAGGATTAGCAGATGAAATGGTTACATCAACTTATGGAAGTGTTTTGGCGGTTTCTGATCAACCACAAGAGGTTATAAAAAACTTGAAAGTACTAGAAGAATATGGAATGAATGGAAAATATGGTTTTTATGAATCAATAGATTTTACGCCTGAAAGAGTAGAAAAGGCAACACCTGTTAAAACTTATATGGCACATCATCAAGCACTAATATTATTAGCAATAAATAATTTATTTAATAATAATATATTACAAAAAAGATTTGTTGAAAATCCAGAAATAAGTAGTGTATCGATACTTTTACAAGAAAGAATGCCTGAAACGTCAATAATAACTAAGGAAACTAAAGAAAAAATAGAAAAGCCAAAATATCAGGATTATGAAGATTATAGTGTTGTTTCTTATGACAAATTAGATGATCGATTGATACGTGGAAATGTTATATCAAATGAAGATTATGTAATAGCAATGAATCAAAAAGGAGAGGGAGTAAGTAAATATAAAGATATATATATAAATAGATTTAAGAAAACAGATGATTATCCACAAGGGATTTTTGTTGATATAAAAAATATTAAAACAAAAAATATATGGAGCTCGTGCCAATATAAGGAAACTAATAATTATAAAATAAGTTTTATGCCAGATAAGATTGAACAGGAAATAGAGCAGGATAATATAAAAACAAAAATACAAACAATTGTCACTCCTAATGATATTTCTGAAATTAGAAAAATCACTTTAGAAAATAGGGGATTAGAAGAAGAAATATTAGAAGTAACCACATATTTTGAGCCAGTACTTTCAAAAAAAGAACAAGATTATGCACATCCAGTGTTTAATAATTTGTTTTTAAAGTTTGATTATGATGAAGAAACAAATAGTATATTAGTGAAAAGGAGAACAAGAGAGAAAAGTGAGAAAAAAATATATTTAGCAGTAAATTTATTTGCACCAGAAATGGAAACTATAGGGCAACTGGAATTTGAAATAGATAAAGAGAAATTTACAGGAAGAGGAAATATACAAGTTCCAGAGATGATAAGAAATTCAACTCCATTATCACAAAAAATATCATTAGTAACGGAAGGTATAGTTGCATTAAAAAGGACGGTAAAGATAAAACCACAAGAAAAAATAGAATTGGATTTAATAATAGCAGTTGGTGAAAGCAAAGAAATTCCATTAGAGAATATTAAAAAATATCAAAATAAAGAAAATGTGGAAAAAGCATTTGAAATATCAAAAGCACAGATAGAAGCACAAAGTAGGTATTTAAGAATAAAGGGAAAAGATATAGAACAATATCAAAAATTATTATCTTATATTATTTTTGATAATCCAAGTAAAAAATCTCAACTAGATAAATTGCCTAAGAAAATGTATGAACAAAGTGAATTGTGGAAATATGGAATATCAGGAGATTTGCCAATAATTTTGGTAAAAGTAAAAGACTTGAATGATTCTGATGTTATTAAACAAATATTAAAAGCATTTGAGTTTTTTAGAATAAAAAAAGTAGAAGTGGAATTAGTGTTAATTGATGAAGAAAAACATAGTTATGAAAATTATGTAAGAGAAGAAATGGAAAATATAGTGTTAAATTTACATTTAGCATATTTAAAAAATATAAGAGGTGGTATATTCCAACTTAATAAAAATGAAATAGATAAAAAAGATATGGAATTATTAGAATTTGTTGCTACAGTGATAATTGATAGTAATAAAGGAAGTTTAAAAAATGCAATAAGCGATATAGAAGAAGAGTACTTTGAAAAAACAAAAGTTTTAGAAGATGAAGAAAGCTCAATTGTGATAAAAGAGGAAAAAATAGAAAATAATAGTTTTTTTAAAATTGATGATGATTTGAAATATTTTAATGAGTATGGTGCTTTTTCAAGTGACGGAAAAGAATATTTAATAAAATTAAATAGGAAGAATAGATTACCTACAGTATGGTCACATATATTGGCAAATAAAAAATTTGGAACATTGGTTACAGAAAATATGGGTGGATATACGTGGTATAAAAATAGTAGGTTAAATCGTATAACTTCATGGGCTAATATGCCAAATTATGATATACCATCAGAGGCTATATATTTGAAAGATGAGGAAACTAAAAAAGTATGGTCTTTGGGGTTGAATCCGATGCCAGATAATAATGAGTATGATGTTGTTTATGGATTTGGATATGCAAAATATATTCATAAAAGTAATGGAATTGAGCAGGTATTAGATGTATTTGTGCCAAAAGAGGATAGTATAAAGGTTCAAATATTACATTTGAAAAATACTACGCCAAACAGAAAAAAATTAAAGATTTATTATTATAACAAACTTGTTATAGGAGAAGATGAACAAAAAATAACAGAATATATAAATTTGAAATATGACAAAAATAATAATGTGTTAATTGCGGAAAATTTGTATAATAGTGATTTTAGAGAAGTTGTTTATATGTCGAGTAGTGAAAAAATAAAATCTTATACAGGTGATAAAAAATTCTTTTTTGGAAATGGTGGAATTGAAAATCCAAATGGAATAAGAAAAGTAATGTTGAATAACATAGGAAGTTTAGGAAAAAGTAGTTGTGCTGTTTATCAAATAGAAGTGGAAATAGAAAGTTTTGGAGAAAAAGAAATTTCTATATTGTTAGGAGCAGAGGAAAGTATTTTAGATAGTAAGAATATTGCGTATAAATATAGTAAAATTCAGAATTGTAAACAGGAATTAGAAATTATAAAATATGAGTGGAAAGATAAATTAGAAAAAGTGCAAGTATATACACCAATAGAATCAATAAATATAATGCTTAATGGTTGGACATTATATCAAACAATATCGAGTAGATTATTGGGAAAAACGGGATATTATCAATCAGGTGGAGCGTATGGTTTTAGAGATCAATTACAAGATACGTTTTGTTTAAAATATGTGGATTCAGAATATTTAAAACAACAGATAATAAAACATAGTAAACATCAATTTGAAGAAGGAGATGTAGAACATTGGTGGCATGATGAAACTAAAAGAGGTATAAGAACAAGATTTTCTGATGATTTGTTATGGCTTGTGTATGCTACATTAGAGTATATGGATTTTACTGGAGATAATCAAATTTTAGATATTGAAACGCCCTATTTAAAAGGTCAAATATTGGAACAAGGGATAGATGAGAGATATGATAGATATATTGAAAGTGAAAAAATGGGGACGATATATGAACATTGTGTAAAAGCAATAGAGAAAGCATTAAATTTTGGAGAGCATGGATTACCTAGAATTGGTTCAGGAGACTGGAATGATGGAATGAGCGAAGTTGGTAATAAGGGCAAAGGTGAAAGTGTATGGCTTGGATTTTTCTTATATAATATATTAGATAGATTTATAAAAATAGTAGAAGAAAATGGTGATTTTGATAGAGTTGAAAGATATAAAAAAATAAAACAAGAATTAAGGAAAGCTTTAAATACTAGTGGTTGGGATGGTAGATGGTATAAAAGAGCATTTACAGATGATGGTCAAGTACTTGGAAGTATGGAAAATGAGGAATGTAGAATAGATAGTATAGCGCAAAGTTGGTCAATAATATCAAATGCGGGTGATAATGATAAGAGATATATATCAATGGAAAGTTTGGAAAATCATCTTGTTGATAAAGAAAATGGAATAATAAAATTGTTAGATCCACCATTTGAAAAAGGTAAATTAGAACCTGGATATATAAAAGCGTATTTGCCTGGAGTAAGAGAAAATGGAGGCCAGTATACACATGCAAGTTGTTGGGTAGTTATTGCAGAGGCTATGTTAGGCTTTGGTGAAAAGGCATTTGAGTTATATAAAATGATAAATCCGATAGAACATGCTAGAACAAAGGAGATGGCCCAAAAATATAAAGTAGAACCTTATGTAATACCAGCAGATATTTATGGTGCAGGAAATTTGGTAGGAAGAGGTGGCTGGACATGGTACACAGGTTCATCTTGTTGGTATTATAAAGCTGGAGTAGAATATATATTAGGAATAAAAATAGAGAAAGGAATTTTAAAAATTAATCCATGTATACCTAAAGATTGGAAAACTTTTTCTGTAAGATATAAATGGAAAAATACACTTTATAATATATTAGTTGAAAATCCAAATGGGAATGAAATAGGTGTTAAGAAAGTAGTTATTGATGGTAAAGAGCAAAGTTCTAATGAGATTAGGCTTCAAGAAAATGCTGGTGTTATAAATGTAGAGGTGTTTTTGAGTTAAGATTTTTCGGCTAAAAATGATTTAAAAATCAAAAAAACACTTGTGTAAATGTAAGAATTGTGATATAAATATATTTGAAATAAAACTACGAAAGGGCGGAGTTTTTGTGGAAAATATGAACAAGGATGTAAAAACAGTTTTAATAGTAGATGATGAACAGGCTATAATAGATGTTTTAAAATTTAATTTGTTAAAAGAGGGTTATAGAACAATAGAGGCTAAAGATGGGCAAACAGGATTAGAAATGGCTTTAAAGGAAAGACCAAATTTGATAATGCTAGATATAATGTTACCAAAAATGGATGGTTTAACAGTATGCCAAAGAGTAAAAAGTGTTGTTAATATACCAATAGTTATATTGACGGCAAAAGATGAGGAAGTTGATAAAATAGTAGGATTAGAACTCGGTGCTGATGATTATATCACAAAACCATTTAGTGTAAGAGAGCTAATTGCTAGAGTCAAGGCCAATATTAGAAAAGCAGATGTGACTTTAGATCAACAAACAAATGAAATTACTGAAACAGAAAAGCCTAAGACTAAAGCTAATAAAATAATAGTAGGTGATTTGGAATTAGATTTAGATAGATTTGAAGTGAAGGTAAGAGGAAAAGTAATTGATTTAACACTTAGAGAATTTGAGGTATTAAAATTCTTAGCAAGTCAACCTGGTCAAGTTACAACGAGAGAAATATTACTTGAAAAAGTGTGGGGATATGAATATTATGGTGATATTAGAACTGTAGATGTTACTGTAAGAAGAATAAGAGAAAAGATTGAAACAGATACATCAGCACCGAAAATTTTAATTACTAAAAGAGGAGTAGGTTATTATATTGCAACAGAATAATATTACCAAAAATTGACATTTTTGATTTTTAGAGTTATAATATATTTGTAATAAAAAATTATATTATAACTCTTTGAATATTTTCAAAGAGAAATCAAAAGAAAAGAGGAACAGACAGCTATGGACGAGAGACTAATGAAACAAATAATAATTGATGGTGTAAAGGCAGGAAAATGGCAGTATCTTAATGAATTTGTTAAGTATGCTATTAGCAGAATGGCAATTCAGAATCAAGATGTTACTATTGCACAAGTTTTTGATGAATGGGCTGAAAACAGATGCATAAATCCATCAGAAACAAATTTTTCTGAGTTAAGATTGAACTTAGATTATTATTTGCCAAAGGAAAAATATAAAGCTATTTCACATTTATGTGATTTGCTTTATGTTTAAGTGAAGTAAATCTGGTTGAAAAGCTAATTTTCAACCAGATTTATATTTTATATTATAGGAAAGTTCTTTGAACTTTCCTATAATATAAAATATAAAAAGGCACAGAAATTTGTTTTGTAAATTTTGCTCACGAACAAAAATGCGGATTTTTAATGTTTTAAATAGTACAAATGCTACTATTAATGTTTGCTTTTGTTTAGTTGTTTTAAGTGATACTTGAAAGACAATATAAACACATAAGTACCAAAATATGGAAGGTGAACTAAAACAATATAGGTCTTAAAATGTCGAATATTGCGATGAAAAGTCAAAAAATAAAGTAAATTTGGTTGACAAATAAATTTTGACTCGTTATACTGAATTTAAGAATTATAATTCCAATTTTTTATTTCAAATTTTTAAATCTAAAAAAATCCACATTAACAGAAGAAAGAAAATAATTTTAGAGAGGAGGTACATAAGCATAAAATAATGAATCAAGAATTAGTTTGTAATAGAAATTATGTATTAAAGAAAATACTGTCTAATGAAAACTATAAAAATATAATAAAAGACATGATACAAAGTATATTGAAAATAGATATACAAAAAATAGGTCTGAATAGTTATATAGATATTCTTGAAAAATATATTCCTGCATATCAAAAAATGGGAGTAGTTGATGTTAGAGTAATGACTAAAAAAGGAGAAGAGTTTAACATAGGAATACAATTTGTAGATGGTAAACATATTCAGAAAAAGATAGCATTATATTATTTATTTGTTCATTCAAATCAAATTTATTATGAAGATCAAAGAAAAATAGCTAAGACAATTACTATTAATATCTTAGATTTTACGTATTATCAAACTTTGGAGTATCATAAAATAGAATTTTTAAATAAGTTTAAGTCAATAGATTTTAGTGAAGAAAATGCGGAAACGCATATCGTAGAATTACCCAAATTTAAAATTAATAATGATAAAAAAATGTCAAAACAAGAGCAATGGATTGCATATTTTAAAGGTGCAGATGCAAAAGTAATAGAAAAAATAAAAGAAGAGAATATTTATATAAAATACTTAGATGAACTAGTGAAAGAATATTGGAGAAAAGAAAAAATATAGAAAAGAAAAATAAAAAAGAATAGAATAACAAATATAGGAAATTGCACTTGAAATGCAATTTCCTAGACTATGTATTATTTTTAATGTGCAGATTTGGCACCATTTTTTAATGTGATTTTTACAACAGTTCCTTCTTCTACTTTTGAATTTGCTGGTGGATCTTGAGATACCACGGTACCAGTTCCATCTATTGAAACATTTAGATTTAATGAGTGCAGAGCATTTTGTGCTTGTGCTGAAGTTTTTAAATTTAAGTCAGGTACTGTAACAGAAGTTCTAGCAGTGTTTGTATTATCATAAAGCATTATTATAGAGTCTTTTGATAATGAAACTCCAGGTTTTGGAACTTGGTCAGATACTGTAGTTTCGTTTTTATTTTGACTGGTTACAGATTTTACTTTGAATCCGGCATTAGTTAATACTTTTTCTGCTTCTGTAAATGTTTTATTTCTGACATCAGATATTTGTACTAGGTTTGAAGAATTTGTGTCTGTTGATTCAGAAGGTACTCCCATAATTGGTAAGATTTCTGTTAACATTTGAGATGCAACAGGTGCTGCGACTTGACCACCTTGTTGACCTTTGTTTAAACCATAGAAACATACAAGTAAAACAATTTGAGTATCTTCAACAGGTGAGATTGCAACAAAAGATGCAACATAACCTTCACTTTCTTTGCCATCTGGTGGTTCAGATGTACCAGTTTTTCCACCAACAGAATATCCAGTAACAGCACCACGGTAACCTGTACCATCAACTACAACTGATTCCATTAATTCTTTCATTGTATTTGCAGTTTCTTTAGAAAGGACTTGTCTTACTTGAGTTGGTTCTATAGATGTGACTGCACCAGTATCTGTATTAGTGATTTTATCAACGATCATTGGTTTCATTAAAATTCCATCATTTGCAATCGCTGAGATTGCTGTAATCATCTGCAAAGGGGTGATATTAAGCCTTTGCCCAAAAGACATTGTAGCAAGTTCGACATCTGCTACACTTGATTCTTTAGTAAATAGAGAATTAGATTCACCATATAAATTGCTACCTGTTGTATCAAATAGTCCATAAGCACGGTAATAGTTATATAAAGTTTTAACACCAATTCTTTTTCCTAATTGCATTAATGCAGGGTTACAAGATTTTTCTAAAGCTTTTCTTAATGAAAGTGAACCATGTGGGGTTGTACTCCAACAACTAATTTTTTTGTCTGCTACTTGTTCATATCCGTTACAAACAAAGTCACCTTCTACATCAGGAGTTGTTATGTGTTCTTCTAAAGCGACAGATGCTGTTATTAGTTTAAATACAGAACCTGGTTCGTATAAGTCTGATACGCATTTATTTCTCCACATTGAGTGTAAAGCATTACTTTTATCTTCTGATGATAAAGAATCATAAGTAGAAGCAATACTACTGTTTGGAGTAAAAGGTGTATTAAGGTTGTAGTTAGGATAATCAGCCATTGCTAAAATTTTTCCTGTTTTTGGATTCATAGCAATACATGTTCCACCACTTTTAGCATTTAAGTTGACACATGCCTGTGAAAGATATTTTTCGACTATAGTTTGTATATTATAATCAATTGTTAAAGTTAAGTCACTACCATTTTCGGCAGAGATATATCTTTCTTCTGCATTTGGTATTTCTTCTTGGTCACTACCTTTTGAACTTACAATTTTTCCGGGTGTACCTTGTAAAACAGAGTTATAGGTTGATTCTAAACCTACTATTCCAGAGTTATCTGTACCACAGAAACCAAGGACATTTGAAAGAACTGTGTCATGAGGATAATAACGTTTTGAGTCTTCGTCTATATTTATTCCAACAGATATTTTATTTTCTTTCATCCATTTTTGAAGTGTTTCTACTTTGTCTTGCTCTATTTTTTTTGCAATTGTTTCTACTTGAGAATTGCTTTTAACTTTTTCTAATGTTTCATTATAATCTAGTTCGAAAATTTCTGATAAGCCTTTGGCTACTTTTTCTTTTAGTTCGTTAGTTTTTTCATCAGTTGAGTCAGTTATTTTTTGGGGATTTATTGTTATGGTGTCTACTGCTACACTACTTGCTAAAGTTTTGCCAGTAGAATCATAAATGTTTCCTCTTTTGGGGCTGATTATTTGATTTATTGCTTGTTGAGAATATGCTTTTTCTTTTAAATATGCTCCATCAACAAATTGAATTACAGCAAGTCTAGTAACTAGTAGTACAAAGATTATGATAGTTATTAGAAAAATAGTTTTTAATTTTTTTGTGTGTATAAAGTTTTGTGAAGTAAATTCTTCATTTATGTTTAATATTTTTTTATTTGATTTATCTTTTTTATTTTTTTTCATATTTAATATCATTCCTTCCATAAGGTATAAACCTGGTTGGATTTTAACCTTAATTATTCTTTGGTAAGAAAATTATGTAAAAGTATTGTATAATAAAACACTGTAAAAATCAATAAGTTTATGAAAAAAGGAGGCAAAAAATGTTATCAATAGTGCAAACAATTTCTTTAATAGGTTTGAACGGAAATTTAGTAGAAGTTCAGACAGATATAACTGGTGGGCTACCAAATTTTGAAATTGTAGGTTTACCAGATATTGCTGTTAGAGAATCTAAAGAGAGAATAAAATCAGCAATAAAAAATTCTGGAGTTGAATTAAATAGTAGAAAAATATTAATAAATTTAGCACTTATAAAATTCACATTTACGTGAATTTCAAGTAATCTTTAATTTATACATAAATGCCGAAATTTCCTTTAAAAGCTATATTTGCACCAGCATTGGATAGCGGAGCAATGGTTTTATCCAATGCGGTATATTAGGGTTAAAGTATAATACCGAAACCAGGTAAATAGGCTAATTTTGTTTATAGATGAAATTAATATTTAAAAAACTTGTAGAGTAACTTATCTAAAACGTGGAGGTTTAATAATGTTTATTAATTTATGCACCAATAAAAACTAGACAAAGGGCATTGGGCTTAGGGCAGTGAATGGCTATCCCTAAAAAGCTACGAATGCTACGAAGCGATAAGATACGGAGCAGACTTGATATGTAATATGATGTTTGCGGAGTATGTTATAAGCGTAGTAGTATGAGTGCTTTAGGGATTAGTCAGAGGGGCATGGCCGAAAGGCCTATCTTTTATTATAATAACTAACTAAAAAATATACGCTTCAAATTTACATACAGCTTTCGATTAAAAGTGATTTTGAGTTAGCGATTGTAGCGAAAATCCTTTTGAGCCACGTGTAGGCGAACTACTTTGAGTGGTCTTTGCTCAAAAGATTGCAGCGTAAAGCGCGGTGGCGACAGCCAAACTCCATAAGTATTTCCTTAAAATTTAGTAGTACAAATAGATACATATACAGTAATACTAGAGTAATATTAAATATTACAAACAATATCCACTTCAAAAAATATTTTTTTATATAAAGCTCTGTTTTAAACCAATATTAATATAAAGAAAGAGGGCATGTTAACATATCCTCTTTCTTTATATTAATATTCAAATTTAATCTATTTTTTCTTTTTATTATTATCTAAAGCAAGACCAATAGCAACACCTAAACATAATCCTATTGCTATCTGGTCAAGTATCACACCAAAGACAAGTCCCATTCCCATAAAAAGTGGAAAATAGTAATTATTATTCTTTTTAGCATTGTTTTTGCTCATAAAATTCCCCCCATAAATTAACAACTATTATCTTATTATACATTATAACTTATTTTCCGAAAAAGTATCATATATCAACATTTAATTATAACAGAGCCTTATATAAAATTTCATAAATCAAATACAAATAAAAAATAAATAATGCAGTGGGTTTTTAGTCTGACATCACAGTTTGCAGAGGTTTTGAGCCACGTGTTGGCGAACCACTTTTGCTGCAATCTGTGATGTCAGACTTGACCCTAAAGATTTTGACCCCAATATATAAATAAAGATAGTTGAGGTAGGAGCGGTCTTTGCTCCTACTTCAACTATCATCCTATACTATTCTTAATTTTTACTAGAGCAAAGGGATTGGAGGAGGGGGAGCAGAGAGCGCGGTGGGAAAAGTATGTCCAATGCTGAAACGTAGTAAATAGTAAGCACATAAATAAAGCTACAATATAGCTCATATCATAATCAAAAAATCCTATGTAATATGAGCTATATTGTAGCATCACCTTGTATGCCTTAGTTTTTACGAAGTGAAAGCATTGGACATACAGGGGCTGAATAACCGAAGGTTTAAAAACCATAAGCTCTCATAAAATCTTTTTACCAATGCGAAGCATCTATAAACAAATTTTATGAGCTATATCCATAATCTTTCCACCTCTTTATTTTTCATTTATTAATTTATGAATTAACCCAACAGAACAATTATATCTCTTAGCTATCTCTTTTATAGTATTTCCATCTTCCCTAAGCCTTCTTATCTCATCAACCTGATCATCAGTAAACTTAGCCTTTCTGCCAGCACCTCTAGCATTATGCATTAAAGAATTTTTCTTTAATTGGTCCATTTCGTCTAAATTTCTCTTAAAATCTTTATCCTTTAATTTTAAATACTCATTAAAATAATATAAATAATCTTTTTTATATTTTTCAACATCATCTTCTAATCTTTTATTATTTCTTTCTAATCTAGCTATAACATCATTTAAACAATCTATTTTACTCTTTAGCTCCTCTATTTCTACCTCATAAGATTCATCTTCAACCAAACTATCATTATTTGATGTACCTAAAGTTATATAATAGCAATTTCCATTGGAATACATATCAGTACTTACCGACTTAAATCCATCCATAAGTTTTTTAAACTTCTTTGTAGATAAATTTAAAAACCTATCAGTCTTATGATTAACGCCCCACATAGCCACCTTATTACCATCTTGAGAAATCAAAATCTCAAGATCATCATTTATCATATAACTTTCCCTTTTACAGTTATACATTTTAGTATGTTTATCTAATATTTCATTAAATATTTTCATATCATCATCCATTCATAAATTAATTTATGAATATACTTTACCATTATATCTAATTTCATTCAATAATTAATTTATGAAAATTATAATCTAATCTTTTCATAAATTCTCCATAAAAAAATCATGAAAAAAACTCCACAACTATATTTTAGGACTTTGTACGTGAAACAAAATACACTTAAATTAATCAAAACTAA
>ERZ773138.2274-NODE-2274-length-15104-cov-3.766762_pt1 | contig 15104 bp, 10 predicted proteins | sample MGYA00511114_ERZ773138 | MGnify/ENA primary metagenome ERZ773138 (study PRJEB29015, sample SAMEA2737805) | human gut metagenome | biome: human gut; feature: human-associated habitat; material: faeces | place: China | collected 2012 ...
GAGCACTTGACTTTTAATCAAGTTGTCGGGGGTTCGAATCCCCCGTGTCTCATTAAAATCGAGTTCATAGTTATATGCTATGGGCTTTTTTATTTTATAAAACAAATACGGCACAGTATATTTTTATTGAACAAAGGTAGAAATATACTGTGTTTTTATTTTGAATATTGAATTCTGTAAAAATTGATATCAATCTAAGAAATGGTATATAGAATATTTGACAAATAGCTGATAGCATAATATCAGCGGAGAATGAAACGAGGCCGCTGCAAATGGAAAAGATGGAGGAAACGTGTGATGAGCATGGAGCAGAAGTCAAAACGGCTGGAGCGGGGCGCAGGAATTTTGTTGCCAATCAGCAGCCTGCCGTCGCCATATGGTATCGGATCATTGGGAAAAGAAGCCTATCATTTTGTAGATCAATTGGAAGAAGCCGGACAGAAATACTGGCAGGTACTTCCGGTTGGACCAACAAGCTTTGGAGATAGTCCTTATCAGTCATTTTCTACCTTCGCAGGAAATCCATATTTTATAGATTTGGATCTGCTACAGAAGGAAGGATTATTGGAAAAGGAAGAAATTCAGAAAATAGACTGGGGCGAACTGGTTTATGATGTGGATTATCAGAAAATGTATGTGAACCGGTTTGGAATTTTGAAAAAGGCATTTCTGCGGTGGCAGGAAAAGTCTTCGTCTGATTATCAGGATTTTGTTCATAAAAATCAGGAATGGCTGGAGGATTATAGTCTCTTTATGTCCTGTAAAGACTATTTCGGAGGTGTTGAATGGCTGTCGTGGAGTGAGGACATACGTTGCCGTAAAGAGACGGCTTTGAAATATTATCGTCAGTTATTGAAAGAAAAAATGGAATTCTGGTGTTTCGTACAATATAAGTTTTTTGAGCAGTGGAATACATTAAAGAAATATGCAAATCAAAAGGGAATACAGATTATTGGAGATATCCCGATTTATGTGGCATTGGATAGTGCCGATGTGTGGGCAAATCCGGGACAGTATCAACTGGATGAGACACTTCATCCGATTGACGTGGCTGGGTGTCCGCCGGATGCATTTTCGGATTACGGACAGAAATGGGGAAATCCCATTTATGATTGGGATATTATGGAAAAGGATCATTTTACCTGGTGGAAAAAGCGTATTAAAGCAGCAGGCAGTATGTATGATGTTGTGCGAATTGATCATTTTATTGGGATTGTAAGATATTATGCTATTCCGGCAGAAGGGGTACCGGTAGATGGAGCATTTCGAAAGGGACCCGGAGAAAAGCTGATCAAAGCCATTGATGAAGCAATTGGGGATGCAAAGGTGATTGCAGAAGATCTGGGCGTGGTTGTGCCGGGTGTCAGACAGCTTTTGAAGCAAAGCGGATATCCGGGGATGAAAATTCTGGAATTTGCATTTGATGGGAAAAGAGATAATGAATATCTGCCACATAATTATGAGAGAAATTGTGTGGTGTACAGCGGAACTCATGATAATGAAACACTACTTGGATATTTTGATTCGCTGCCGGAAGAGGGGTATGAGTATCTGCTGGATTATACAGGACTTTGTATAAGTGACAAAATTTGTTCAGAATTCAAAGAAAAACTGGCAAATGCAGTGATACGGCTGGCTTATCAGAGTGTGGCGGATACAGTCATTCTTCAAATGCAGGATATTTTGAAAAAAGATAATGATGCGAGAATGAATCTGCCTTCAACGATTGGTCAAAACTGGCGCTGGAGACTGAAGAGGGGCGAGTTTGGCGAGAAGGAAATTAAGTTTCTGGGAAAGATGGCAGATATTTATGATCGTTAATATAACAAAATTTAAAAATATAAAATTGAAATCGTCAGGAGGAGAAAAATGCTTGAGAAATTTGTAAAGGATCACTATCAGAAAAGTTTAAAGGATTGCAGCAATGAGGAAATTTATATTGCTTTGCTGGAGCTGGTAAAGGAGCAGGCAAAACAGAAGGAAAGCCATGCCGGAAAAAAGAAGGTTTATTATATTTCCGCAGAGTTTCTTATTGGGAAATTACTGTCCAATAATCTGATTAATCTGGGTCTTTTTGATACGGTGAAAAAGGAATTGGAGGAGAATGGAAAAAGTATTTATGAGATTGAGGAGATTGAGCCGGAGCCATCGCTGGGAAATGGTGGATTGGGACGTCTGGCAGCGTGTTTCCTGGATTCTATTGCGACTCTTGGGATTCCGGGAGACGGTATTGGTATCAACTATCACCTGGGACTTTTTAAGCAGGTATTTGAGCAGAATCTGCAGAAGGAATATCCTAACCCATGGATTGAGAAAAATAGCTGGCTGACAAAGAGGGACAAAAGCTATACCGTGGAGTTCCGTGATCATATTGTAAAAGCTTCTCTGTACGATATTGCGGTCACCGGTTATGAGAACAGGACAAATCAGCTTCATTTGTTTGATATTGACAGTGTGGAGGAGAAGATCACAAAAGATGGCATTTCCTTTGATAAGGAGGATATAGAACATAATCTGACTCTGTTCCTGTATCCGGATGACAGTGATGAGAAGGGACAGCTTCTGCGAATTTATCAGCAGTATTTTATGGTGTCAGCCGGGGCACAGCTCATTCTGGAGGAATGTGAGGCAAGGGGATGTAATCTTCATGATCTGCCGGATTATGCGGCAATCCAGATCAACGATACCCATCCGACAATGGTGATCCCGGAGCTAATCCGTCTGCTTCTCATCCGTGGCATCTGTATTGAAGAAGCTATGGAAATTGTGGCTAAAACATGTGCTTATACAAATCACACAATTCTTGCGGAAGCACTGGAAAAATGGCCGATTGCGTATCTTCAGAAGGTTGTGCCACAGCTTCTTCCGATCATTCATATTCTGGATAATGAGGCAAAGAAAAAATATCCGGATGAGGCAGTTGCAATTATTGATAAAGAGGACAGAGTACATATGGCGCATATTGATATGCACTATGGATATAGTATAAATGGTGTGGCATATCTTCATACGGAGATTTTGAAAAACAGTGAGCTGAAACCATTTTATGAAATTTATCCGGAGAAGTTTAATAATAAAACAAACGGTATTACCTTCCGCCGCTGGCTGCTTCATTGCAATGAGGAGCTGACTTCCTGGATCGAGGAGCTGATTGGCAATGGATTTAAAAAGGATGCCACAGAACTGGAAAAATTACTGCAGTATCAGGGAGATCAGAAGGTGCTGGAGAGTCTGTTGCAGGTAAAGGCTGAGAAGAAAAAACAGTTGAAGGAATATCTCTTGCGGACACAGGGAGTTGAGATTGATGAAAATTCGATTTACGATATTCAGGTAAAACGTCTTCACGAGTACAAGAGACAGCAGCTCAATGCACTTTATATTATTCACAAGTATCTGGAGATTAAGAGTGGCATTATTCCGGAAAAGCCGGTTACAGTTATCTTTGGCGCAAAGGCAGCACCGGCGTATGTGATCGCAAAGGATATTATTCATCTGATCCTTTGTCTGCAGGAGCTGATCAATAAGGATGAGCAGGTAAATCCATATCTTCGTGTGGTAATGGTAGAGAATTATAATGTCAGCAAGGCGGCACAGCTTATTCCGGCGTGTGATATTTCAGAGCAGATTTCTCTGGCTTCCAAGGAGGCAAGCGGTACTGGTAATATGAAGTTTATGCTTAACGGTGCGCTGACACTGGGAACTATGGATGGAGCAAATGTGGAAATTGCAGATCTGGTAGGAAAAGATAATATTTATATCTTTGGTGAGGATAGCGAGACAGTTATTGACCGGTATGCGCAGGGCAGCTATGTGTCCCGAGATTATTATGAAAAGGATACAGCTTTGAAGGAAGCGGTGGACTTTATTGTTGGCAGGGAAATGATGGCGGTAGGAGATGAAGAACACCTGACACGCCTGTATAATGAGCTGTTGAATAAGGACTGGTTTATGACGTTTCCTGATTTTAAGGACTATATTGCAACAAGAGAAAAGGCATATCATGATTATAATGATCGTATGGAGTGGGCAGAAAAGATGTTGGTAAATATTGCGAAAGCAGGATTTTTCTCATCAGACCGGACCATTGAGCAGTATGATCAGGAAATCTGGAGGACAGGAACGAGTAAATAAAAAGCTAATTTTTTGTCTAAAAAATATTGTAAAATAAAGAAACAATTACACTCTCTTTCGGTAGGAATACCGGAAGGGAGTTATTTGGCATATTGAAAAAGATGAGTTTTTTGAAGAATTTACAGGATTTTCGGAAGCAGCATTTAGAAGGTGAAATTGTCATGAAAATTTAGAGAAAAATTTGGGTTTCCAAGGCAGATGTGGTAAACTAAATCTAAAAAAGAATGCTAAAAATCAGTAATTATGATTTTGTGTGGATTTGCGGAAATAAAAGATGTCAAATAGTGCAAAAAGATATCTTATAGAAATGAGGTCGGATATGATTCAGATATTAATCGTGGATGATGAGAAAATAGAGAGAAACGGTATTAAATTTTTGTTGAAGCAGCTTCATATGGAGGCGGAAATCCGGGAGGCGGTCAATGGCGTAAAGGCATTGGAGGCTCTGGAGGAAAAGCCGGTGGATATTTTGCTGACGGATATTAAAATGCCTTTTATGGATGGACTTGAGCTGGCAGAAAATGTCATGAAAAAATATCCTCAGACAAAAATGGTGATCTTTAGTGGATATGGAGAGTTTGAATATGCCAGAAAGGCAATGAAATCGGGGGTGGACAGCTATATTTTAAAGCCTGTGGATCCGGAGGAATTCCGCAATACTATGGAGAAGGTGCTGCAGGAGATTGAGGGAGAACGTCTGGAGGACGAGCGCAAGGAAAAGAACCGTAATTTTGTCCGGGAGCATGTATTGTTGTCCCTGTTGAATGGTGCCGCACCACAGGATCTGGCGGCAAGCTTAGGGGGGACAGACAGTCTGGAGTATGTACAGGACTTTCATAATATGATGCTGCTGGAATTTGACAGGGAATTTTTTGGAAGAACCGGTCTGGATTTTCTGGAAAATCTCCGGGAAGAAATGAAGGAGCCGTTTTTGTACTTGAATATGAACCCACAGCAGGGAATCATTCTGTTGGAACGGGAGATTGATGTGGAATCCAGAAAGGAAATGGCGCAAAAACTTCTGGATGCCATTGAGGAGAAATATGCGGAGAAGTGCTATATTGCGGTCAGCCGTGAGTTTGTGAGGCCGGTGAAGCTGGCAGAGGAAATGGAACGGCTGGAGCTTCTGATGGAAAATAAATTTTATGTACCGGAGGATCGTGTGTTTAGTGAAGAGCAGCAGACAGAGGCAAATCTTTCCCAGATTGATGACGATACTCTGATGAAGCAGATTCGGCAGGATATCAAAATGAAGGATATGGCAGGGCTGCGTCGTCATTTTGAAGGGCTGTGCGAGAAGTATCAGAGCAAAAAGAATTTTTCGCAAATGTATGTAAAATTTATTTTTTCAAATTTATTGAAGGATGTATACGAAATACTGCCCAAGGAAAAGTCCGGTGGTCTGAATCAGGATATTGACCGGTTATACCGGACTAATGATTTCCAAGAGGTGACGGAAATCATTAATGAAGGTATTAAACTTTTAGAACAGAGTTTTGCAATCAATCCACAGATGGAGCATCGGGAGATTGAGACAGTGAAGCAGTATATTTATGCTCATTATGGTGAGGAACTGAGTGTGGATATGTTGGCAGATCAGGTTTTTCTGGCTCCAAGTTATCTCAGTCATATTTTTAAGAAGGAGACAGGACAGAATCTCAGCAAATTTATTAAGGCACTTCGCATGGAGAAGGCAAAGGAAATGCTGGAGGAGACTCATAATAAAATTGTAAATATCAGTTATGCGGTGGGCTATCCGAATGTATCATATTTTTGTCAGAGCTTTCGGGAATATTACGGTGTGAGTCCACAGAAGTATCGGAATCAGTAAGTAGGAAAATGCAGGAAATGGTGGAACAGTAAATAATGAAAAATAAGATTAAAAACTGGTTTGGAAATGCAAAAATACAAAAGAAAATAATGATCATATACATCTGCATTGGCACGGTGCCGATCCTGCTTTTGGGACTCTTTGCGCTGTCACAGGAGAGGAAAACCCTGATGGAGAGGGAGCGTAGAAATATTGAGGATTCTCTGTCACAGGGAGCATCTCAGTTGAAGTCTAAAATATTGGTCTACAATAATCTGTCGGATTATATTGCATTTAACCATCCAATCTCGGATGTACTGATCGGTGATTATGATGATATTTTTTCTATGTATGAGCAGTATACGGCGACGGTAGATCCGGTGCTTTCGTCTTTAAAATACTTCAATCCAAATATCAACCAGATCACCATATATCTGGATAAGGATATTGTAAAGCATGATACAACGGTGGATGCACTTCATACCATAGAGGGTGAAAAATGGTACAGGGAATATAAGGATTCCTTAAGTCAGAAGGTAAAATGGATCATTGACGGAAAAGAAAAAACATCTTTTTCAGCAAGGACCATGCCGATTATGGAGCAGAATAAACAAAAGGGAATTTTATATCTGGATGTGAATTATGATACGTTATTTTCCGGGTTTGATGACATTTCCAGAGACGGTTATGGACTATATGTCATAGACAAAGCAGGAAATGTATTGTTTGAGAAGGACACCTTTGATCAAAAAAACGGAAATAAAGCAGGCGCAAAGAAGGACGGAAAAGGTCAAAGTACCCAGAATGGGACAGAAGGAAAAAGCAGATTATCCTTAAAAAAATTAAAAGAGAAAATGGCGGATCAGGAAAAGGGAAAAAGGAGCAATTATCTGATCGTGTCTGCAGATGCAGGAGTAGATGACTGGCAGGTGATCGCATATCAGCCGCAGAAAATGATGGCGAGAGAGGTGCAGACGCTTGTTGTGCTGATTCTTGGAATTATTGCCATTTGCATTGTGACGTCGGTTGTTGCTTCAAAAGCATTTTCAAGGTTTGTGGTGCGGGATATTAAACGGCTCCGGGATAATATGCAGGCGGTAGAGGAAGGTAATATGGAGCTTATGGTTACCAGTGATGCGAAGGATGAGGTGGGAAGTCTGATCCGTGGATTTGGAAGCATGCTGGGGGAGATCAACCGATTGATCCATGAAGTATATGAAAGCAAGCTGACCCAGAGAAAGTCAGAAATGACGGCACTCCAGGCACAGATCAACCCACACTTTCTTTATAATTCCCTTTCATTGATCAACTGGAAGGCGCTGGAGGCAGGGCAGCAGGACATTAGCAAGATTACACTGGCATTATCTTCTTTTTACCGGACTTCTTTGAACCGGGGCAAAAATGTGCTGACCATTGAGAAGGAAATTGAAAATATGAAGTCTTATCTGGAGATTCAGCTATGTATGCATGATAATGACTTTGATGTGATCATGGATATTGATGAGGAAATCCTGCAATATCAGACATTAAATCTGCTGTTGCAGCCTTTGGTGGAAAATGCCATTGATCATGGAATTGATCTGAAGGAGGATGGCAGAGGATATATTAAAATAATAGGACGTAAAGATGACAGCAATATTTATCTGACGGTGGAGGATAATGGTGTGGGAATCGAACCGGAGCTTTTGTCATCTATATTGGAATTTAAGACAAAGGGGTATGGTGTCCGGAATGTAAATCAGAGAATCCAGCTTTATTATGGGGAGGAATATTGTCTGAAAATTGAGAGTGAGGCAGGAAAGGGAACAAGGTGCACCATAAATATTCCACAGGTGCTCAAGAAGTAGAAGAGATCGAAAAATAGTAGTTGCGGATTTTACCATTTCATCCTATAATTTCATAGGGTTCATTAAGTAAAAAGTGGTGAAATAGTTAGAGTACAAATTTTAAGTGCATTATTGAAGTGGGGAGTTGTGCGGAAATAATACAGAATAAACAGAAATGTGAGGTTACAAGATGCCAGTTTTTGATTTTAATCAGGAGAAGAAGGATGCAGTCAAAGCAGAGAAGACATACGAATTAGTTTATTCGAATGAAAGAGTGCCGGATGTGTCACATCCGGTCATGCTGTTGAAGGATGAGGAAAAGAAGCTTATGCATCATTCCTCTGGTATGTTTACAGCACCCACAAAGGGGACGGCATTTACATGTGATGAGGAAAAGACGTCTCATGATATTTTACAGATCGATGCACGTTTTGAGAAGCTGGTAAAGTGGCTTGGAGAAAACCATATTATGGTTAAGCTGTCCGGTGCCAGTACAGATCAGGGATACGCAGTTTATAAGATCTTTGAGACCGGTGTGGCTATGAGAGGTACGAAGCTTTCCGGAGAAAATGGATTTTTGCAGTTTATGATCGAGCGGTTGCTGCAGAGTGATGCACCTTCGAAGGAAGTCGTTGATTTTGATGAGATTGAAGACTCCGATGATATGAAGCTTACCAGTATTCAGAGTATTACGGATTATCTGATGTGTGCGGGAAGTACACTTCCAGACAATATCCGTCTGTGGGCGAGACGTAATCTTGCGGTAGCGAAATCTACAGAGGTGACGCCGGAGGAGCGCCGTCATGCACAGCGTGCGCTCTCTATTATGTTAAATATTCAGTGGAAAAATACAGATTTCCAGCCGATCGATCCGGTGGAGGCCAGAAAAATTCTGGACGAGGAGCTGTATGGACTGGACAATGTAAAGCAGCGTATTATTGAGACGATCATTCAGATCAATCGTACTCATACCCTGCCGGCATATGGTATTCTTTTGATCGGACCGGCAGGTACCGGAAAGTCACAGATTGCCTATGCCGTTGCAAAGATTTTGAAAATGTCGTGGACAACTCTGGAAATGAGTTCCATCAATGATCCGGAGCAGCTTACCGGAAGCTCCCGGATTTATGCTAATGCAAAACCCGGTCTGATCATGGAGGCGTTTGCCAACGCAGAGAGCTCTAATCTGCTGTTCATTATCAACGAGCTGGACAAGGCTTCTGCCGGAAAGGGAAATGGAAATCCGGCGGATGTATTGCTGACACTTTTGGATAATCTTGGATTTACGGATAATTATGTGGAATGTAATATTCCAACTACCGGGGTTTATCCGATTGCTACGGCGAATGACAAGGCGGCCATCAGTGCACCACTTATGTCGCGTTTTGCCGTGATCGAACTGCCGGATTACAGTTTGGAAGAAAAGCGAGTGATCTTTACCAAATTTGCGATGCCAAAGGTATTAAAGAGAATTGGTCTGCGAAGCGAGGAGATTGTGATCACAGAGGAAGCACTGGATGCGATCATGGATATTTTTAAGGATACATCAGGAATTCGTGATATCGAGCAGGCAGCAGAACATATTGCCGCAAATGCGCTGTACCGCATCGAGGCGGAGAAGATGGTATGTGTTACTTATACAGCGGAGATGATCCGGGAGTTGTTAAAATAAATAAGCTGCTTTGAACTAAAAAACAGCCTGAATTTGATTTCACCCCAAAGGGAGTTGTTTGAAATCAAATCCGGGCTGTTTTATTTTAGTGTATAGGAAAATACTCGTAGCGTAGAGTGAGCAAGGGCAAAACGCTGGTTTTGCCTTTTTTTATGAATGGCTGTATCAGATTATTTTGTCTTATCTTTCTTGAGCTCGTTCATTCTCATGGCACGAACCTTCAGTGGGAGACCCCATAATGTAATGAAGCCCTCTGCATCATGATGGTCGTACATATCACCTGTGGTAAAGGATGCCAATGACTCACTGTACAGAGAATATGGAGAAGTTGTTCCGTTTTTAATGATATTGCCCTTGTAGAGACGAAGTTTTACTTCACCGGTTACATACTGCTGTGTTACATCAACGAATGCGGAGATTGCTTCACGAACAGGTGTGAACCATTTACCCTCGTATACAATGCTTGCAAGCTTGCTGCCGAGCTCTAACTTCAATGCAATGGTGTCACGGTCAAGAACAAGCTCCTCTAACTGCTGATGTGCTTCCATCAGGATTGTTCCACCAGGAGTCTCATATACACCACGGCTCTTCATGCCAACGACACGGTTCTCAACGATATCAACAATACCGATACCGTGCTTTCCACCGATGGTATTCAGCTCACGGATAATATCAGCAACTTTCATTTTCTTGCCGTTCAGAGCAGTAGGAACACCCTTTTCAAAAGAAATAGAAAGCTCTACATCCTCATCCGGTGCCTTCTCCGGTGTAACACCGAGAACAAGCATATGATCGTAATTTGGTGCCTGAGCAGGATCCTCAAGCTCCAGTCCCTCATGGCTGATATGCCAGATATTTCTATCACGGCTGTAAGACTGATCGGTTCCGAACGGAAGATCAATGCCGTGTGCCTTACAATACTCAATCTCTGCCTCACGGGAATCCATACCCCATCTGTCGTCACGCCATGGAGCGATAACCTTGATATCCGGAGCTAATGCTTTGATACCAAGCTCAAAACGAATCTGGTCGTTACCCTTACCGGTTGCACCGTGGCAGATTGCAACGGCATTTTCCTTACGGGCAATCTCTACCAGCTTTGCAGCGATCGTAGGTCTTGCCATAGCAGTTCCCATGAGATATTTATGTTCGTAAACGGCACCAGCCTGTACACAAGGCATAATGTAGTTTTCGCAAAGATCATCAACAACGTCCTCAATGTAAAGCTTAGAAGCACCGGAGAGCTTAGCACGCTCCTCTAATCCATCGAGCTCCTCGCCCTGTCCACAGTCGATACAGCAGCATACAACCTCATAGCCGTATGTTTCCTTTAACCATGGAATAACTGCAGTTGTGTCAAGTCCGCCTGAGTAGGCTAAAACAACTTTTTCTTTTGCCATGGTTGCAATTCCTCCTAAAATATTATAAAATATCATTTATTGATGATTTATATTATACACCAATATTTATATATATTCAATAGCAAAATTGACGAAAATAAAGGAGTTAGAAATAAAATGATTATAATAGGTATAGACCCCGGATATGCAATAGTCGGAATAGGAGTGGTTGAGTATGTCGGAAACAAGTTCAGAACGCTTGAATACAACGCAATCACAACACCTGCCGGAATGCCGACTGTCGAACGTTTAAAAAAGATATATACGGAGATGACGATGTATATAGATAAGTATAAACCCGACGCGGTGGCGATAGAAGAATTGTTCTTCAACTCAAACCAAAAGACCGCGATTAATGTTGCACAGGCAAGAGGTGTATTGCTTGTAGCGGTAGCAAACAAGAATGTACCGATAAGCGAATATACACCGCTTCAGGTTAAGCAGTCCGTTACAGGTTACGGACGTGCGGATAAAAAACAAATACAATCTATGGTGAAAATGATTTTGGGATTAAATGTTATACCTAAACCCGATGATGCCGCAGATGCTCTTGCACTTGCAATTTGTCACGCGCATTCCAATAAAATGAATAATATGCTCGGAATGAACGGTGTAAGGTAAGCATAGATGTAGTGAAAAAATGAATTAATATACAACATATAGTATACAATGTTACAGGATTGTAACATTGCTGAAAAGTTTATGAAATATAATAACTTTGGATAAAATAAACAATAAAATCAATGCGAAATAATGTTGGTATGGTTAAATTATACATATAAAAGAACGATAAGTTAAAAATAAATTAAAAAACAGAATGATATTTAATAATTTTGTAACAAATTGCGAGTTGACATAATTGTAATGTTATTGTATTATATATGTACGAGGTAAGAAAGAATGTATTATTATATAAAAGGTACGTTGGTACAAAAGAGCGATAATTACATAGTTGTAGACGCAAACGGAGTGGGATATATGATTTATACTTCGCTAAACAGTATGCAAAATGCCGGTGAAGTCGGTAAAAAAATTACAATATATACATATTTACACGTCAGAGAGGACGTAATGGATTTATTCGGTTTTACAACTATAGAAGAAAAGAATATGTTTATGCACCTTATATCCGTTTCAGGTGTAGGTCCTAAAGCGGCACTTTCTATTTTGTCGGTAACAACTCCGGCTAAATTTGCGTTGGCTGTTATAACGAATGACGTTAAGACGATTACAAAAGCGTCCGGCGTAGGTCCTAAAATGGCTCAAAGAGTTATATTGGAGCTTAAAGATAAGATGAAAACGGACGAGCTTGAAATTGATTTGGAAGATGAAAGTGACGATATACTTTCAGATAACAGAAGTGAGGCAATAAGTGCGCTTGTTGTTTTGGGTTACAGCTCAAACGATGCACAAAAAGCCGTTAAGGGTATAGACGGAACATTGAGTGTTGAAGAAATAATAAAGAAAGCACTTGCAGGATTATTATAATAGGAGATTATATGGGGAGGTAAAATCATTGTTTGATGAGGACGAAAGATTTGTCGCAAGTGATTTTATAAGTGAAGATGCGGAGATTGAGGTCGGTTTAAGACCGAGAAATCTTTCTGAATATATAGGCCAGGAAAAAGCTAAAAACAATCTTGAAATATACATAAAAGCGGCACTTGAAAGACGTGAGGCTTTGGACCACGTTTTGCTTTACGGACCGCCGGGATTGGGTAAAACCACATTGGCAAGTATTATTGCCAATGAGATGGGTGTTAATATAAGAATAACTTCCGGTCCTGCGATTGAAAAAGCGGGTGACTTGGCGGCTATTCTTACAAACCTGTCGGAACACGATATACTGTTTATTGACGAAATACACCGTATGTCAAGAACGGTTGAAGAAATACTTTATCCGGCTATGGAGGACTATGCACTTGATATTATTATAGGTAAAGGTCCGGCGGCGAAGTCTATAAGAATTGATTTGCCGAAATTTACACTTATAGGAGCGACAACAAGAGCAGGACTTTTGACAGCACCGTTAAGGGACAGATTTGGTGTTATTAGCCGACTTGAACTTTATACTGTTGAAGAAATCAAGGAAATAGTCAAAAGAAGTGCGGGTTTGCTTGATGTGGAAATAGACGATGAGGGCGCGGCGGAAATTGCGTCACGTTCAAGAGGTACTCCAAGAATTGCAAACCGATTTTTAAAGCGTGTGCGTGACTTTGCACAGGTAAAGTATGACGGTAAGATTGATTATAAGGTTGCGGCAGATGCTGTAAAGAGTATGGAAGTCGATGAACTCTGTCTTGATATAATTGACAGCCGAATGATTAAGACTATGATTGAAAACTTCGGTGGCGGACCTGTCGGTCTTGACACTTTGGCGGCTACAATAGGCGAAGAACCGAATACTATTGAGGATGTATATGAGCCGTATTTGTTACAACTTGGTTTTATATCAAGAACACCGAGAGGAAGAATTGCGACAAAGGCTGCGTATGACCATTTTGACATTCCGTTTGCGGAATGATTGAAAAAAAAAAAATGTGTAGGATAAAAAAGAAAAGGAGATGATGTGCAAAATGAGAAAATTAAGAGTATCACTTATAGCGATAGTATTGTTTTTGTTTTGCAGTGTAGGTTTCGCATCGGCACAGACTATGATGCTTGAATATGATGGGGGAACACACGAGTATAAAGGAGAGATTTATGCGCTTGTTGTAAACAATCAGCTAATCAATCCGCCGCTTTCACCGATTATATTTAATGACAGAGCACTTGTACCGGTAAGAGAAATATTTGAGGAAGTGGGTGCAACGGTAAATTACATTAATGACACTCAAACCATTGAAGTTTCAAGTGATGAATATGATGTGGTTATGAGAATTAATGATAATGTTGCGTACATAAACGGTGAAAAAACCAATATACCCGACAATGTAGTACCAAAGCTTATCTCAAAGGTAGGCGGTGAAACAAAAACAATGGTTCCCGTAAGATTTATAAGTGAAACGATAGGTCTTGATGTAAAATTTGATTCGGAGGACGGAGCGATTTTGATTGATTCGGACGGATATGTTATTTCGGACGAAAATCAAGAACCGAGTATTGACGATGTAGTTCCTCAGCCTGATAATTCGGATGATAGTGCAAGTTATACACCGTCGGTTGAAACAAAAATAACAAACGTTTCATATGACATTACAGGCGATAACAGCATTAAAGTTACAGTTACATCTAATGCCGATATTTCAAGTTATTCCGATTTTACATTAAGTTCACCGGAAAGAGTTGTTGTGGATTTTGCAGGAATGAAGTTTGATGGCGTAGGTGATACACTAAGCGTTAACAAAGCAGGTGTGACATCTGTAAGAATGGGCGACAATGACGAAAGAGCAAGAGTTGTTGTAGATATTTCAAATTTGAAAAAATACAATATTGAAAAAACGTCAAACAATACTGTTGTTATAAATGTTGAAACAAAGGCGGCCGCGCCGACACCGAAGCCGACTGTAAACAACGGAAATTCAAACAACAATTCGACAATTACTGCCGATTCAAGCAAATTGATTGTGCTTGACGCAGGTCATGGAGGAAGTGACTCAGGCGCGGTTGGTTATTCTAACGGTAATGTGGTACTTGAAAAGAATTTGACTCTTGAAATAACATACAAAGTAAAAGAAATTCTTGAAAACGCCGGTTATACCGTTTCAATGACACGAACAGGCGATACTTTGCCGTCATTGGTTGAACGTCCTACTCAAGCAAATGCTGAAAATGCCGCTGTTTTTGTAAGTATACATATCAATTCCGTTGACAATGCACTGAATGCTAACGGAACTGAAGTATATTATGCAGATTCAAATAACGGTAACGCTTACGGCACAACAAGCGAAAAGCTTGCAACCAATATATTAAACAGGATGCTTTATTATATGGGTTCAACAAACAGAGGCGTTAAAACTGCCGAACACGCAGTTACAAAACGCTGTGAAATGCCTGCGGCACTTACCGAAGTCGGCTTTATAACAAATCCTACGGAAGTTTATAATATGACTACCGACGAATATCAATATAAAGCTGCTCAAGGTATTGCCGAAGGAATAATGATAACATTAAAAGATATTAATGTTCCGCAATAATTTTGCCTTTAAAATGAACTGTCTTTCCTATTTGGGAAAGGCAGTTTTTTTTTATTATAATGTTTCGACTAAAATATGTCGAAACATTTTTTTTATTCGACAACCGACTTTGACATTTTTCTTACAGTA
>ERZ773138.2297-NODE-2297-length-15010-cov-10.303778_pt1 | contig 15010 bp, 14 predicted proteins | sample MGYA00511114_ERZ773138 | MGnify/ENA primary metagenome ERZ773138 (study PRJEB29015, sample SAMEA2737805) | human gut metagenome | biome: human gut; feature: human-associated habitat; material: faeces | place: China | collected 2012 ...
TCTTGGGGGATCTAAAGGGGGCCATTCTCTTTTGTGAAAGAGAATGGCCCCCTTTTGTGCCGCGGCGCGCACGCCGCTTTCCCCTCCCGCATAGTGCGGGAGTATCATCAATCCTTTTGATAAACAGCAAGTCCAAACGCTAATTGAACATCCAGCTCCTGAGCCTGCTCAGCTTTTTGCTGATCCTTGGCCCCCGTCTTATAATAGTACGGCGTCATGCGGAACAAAGATAGAATATCCTCATTACAGGATAAATGAATGATATCGCGCACTTCGCGCGTTTCGACGAGCGTGAAGCCCTCAGTCGTAAGCGGCGTGGGCGGGTTGTCGCGCGGCGTGTCGTAGATGAGCGCTTTGAGCTCCCACAGATGCTCGCGCAGGGGATAGGCGCGCAGAAGATAGCCGCCCGGCTTCAGCACGCGCGCAAATTCCTCCGGCACGAAAGGGGAGAAGATATTGAGCACCTCGTCGACACTGCCGTCTTCGACCGGCAGATGCGCGCACGAGGCGACACAGAGCGTGAAGTCCGGCGAGCGCTTCGATGCGTACTGGAGCGCGGTCTTCGAAATGTCGACGCCTAAAAGCTCGCCGTGCTTGCCCGCTTTTTCGATGGCGCGCAGAACGGCAAGAGAATAAATCCCCTCGCCGCAGCCTGCGTCGAGGACCGTCGCCTCCGGCGGCGTGAACTCCGCCGCGGCGTCCGCAACGGCGGCGATGAAGCGGTCGTAATAGCCCTTGTCCAAAAAGTCGCGGCGGGCGCGTACCATGAGCTTGTCGTCCCCGTGGTGGCCCTGCGAGGAGTTGAGCAGGAGGTTGACGTATCCGCTCTTGGCGATGTCAAAGCTGTGGTTTTTCGGGCAGAGATAGGCCCCCGCGCGTTTTTCAAGCGCCCCAGCGCAGACGGGGCAGCGCAAATTGACCATCAGAACAGCCCCACCTGCTGCGGCACCTCGCTCCGGCCGAGCGAGCGGAGCTGCTGCTGGTTTTCCTCGGCCAGCGCGTCGGCGATGGCGATCTTGCGGACGATATTTTTCATCGTCTCGTCAAAGAGCGTCCCGTCGCGGTAGTCCGCGGGGAAGATGAAGTCCACGCGCCCCTTGGCGAGCAGGTCCTCCACGCCCGCGCGGTTGCTGTCCTGATACACGGCCACCGCCTGCCCGCCGTAGGCGCGCATCATCTTCATGCACGGCACGTCGGAAAGGCCGTCGCCGATGTAGATCATGTTCGTGAACGGGATGCGCTTGGAGTCGTCGGGCATCGAGGCGTTGAGCTCCTTATCCTTCGCGACGTCGAGTATTCCCTTGTTGATGCGGTAGACAAACTGGGTCTTGTTTGTGAAGTTGACGTCGAGCTTCGGCCACGAGGCGAGGCCCTCTTCGTTGTAGAAAAACTCACAGGCGTAAATTTCCTTAAATTCGTGGCTCACGCCGCTGCCCTCGATGATCTCGCGCAGGCCGGAGGAGAGCACGTAGTGCTCGATCTCCACGCCCAGCGTTTCGCCGAAGGCGTTGATGCGCGAGAACCAGTCCTGCACGCCGGGGAACAGCTCGATCGCATGCCCGCAGGAGACGAGGTAGTCGCGGTCCAGGCGGATGCCCTTTTTGCGGCACTCCTCGATCATCGTGTACATGTAGGCGAGCAGGCCGTCCATGCGGTTCTCAAAGCCGAAGGAATTCGCGATGCTCCAGAACTCGCCGGGCGTGTAGCCGAGCGAGGGGATGAACGTATAGTCCTGCATGTCGGTCGTGCAGAGGGTCTTGTCAAAGTCGTAGAGAAAGGCGATGATGGGCTTTTTGTTCATGTCGTCTCCTTTTCACCGCGCTGCGGCCAAAGAAAAAATAAAAGGGCGGTCTGAAACCGGCTCCTCTGTGGAGCCGGCCAAAACCGCCCTTTTGCTGTTACTCTTCTCCGTGATAGTTGCGGCCGAACTTGAGGTCATCCAGACGGATGGCATGGCTGGCCGTTTCCACAAACGGGCTGTCGTCCGGCTCGAGCGGCTCTGCCTTGGGCTCCTCAGCCTTCGGCGCGCTCTGCTCCTCTGCCGGAGCGGTCTCCTGCGCCTTTTCGGGCGCGGCCTCCTCCGCCGCGGGGCGGAAGGACGCGAGGATCTTTTCCTCGATGGCGTTCACATCGGCCTCGGTCTTCTGCTCGGTCTTTTCGCCGCCCGCGATCTCCTCGGGCGTCAGGTCGGGCGCGCGCTCGATGAGCGCAAGCTGCGCCTGCGCAAGCTCGCGCGTCTTCTGCAAAAATTCCGCCGTCGCGGCCTTGGCCGCGTTCAATCGGCGCTGCTCGAGCTCGACATCGCTCTGCAGCGCGCCGATCTTGGCGCGGGCTTCGTCCTCCGCGCCGGCGAGCATGGCCTTTTTCTTCTCCTCGGCCTCTTCGACCATGGTGTTGGCCATGCGCTGGGCGGTCAGGAGGGCGGCGCGCATGGAATCCTCCGTCGCGCGGTACTCCTCCACCTTGTCGACCAGCACCTTGAGCTTGGCCTTGAGGGCGGCGTTTTCTTTATAGAGCGAGGTATAATCGTCGGTCAGCTCGTCGAGAAACTCGTCGACCATCGCCATATTATATCCACCGAAGGCCGCTTTGCTGAAAGCGCGGCCGGAAACTTCCTGCGGTGTCAGCATGCTATCCCACTCTCCGTTTCTTTACAGGTAGAGGCCGTTATTTTCCAGCTCGTCGATCAGATCGCCCATGATATCCACATGATAGGGCGTGATGATGTACGTGTTGGCCGCGACCTTTTTGATCTTGCCCTCGCCCGCGTAGGCCACGCCGGAGAGGAAGTCGATCAGTCTTCTTGCAATGTCCTTGTTCGTGGACTCAAGGTTGATGACCACCGTGCGCTTTTCCTTCAGATGGTCGGCGATCTCGCTCGCGTTTTCAAAGCGCTCGGGCTTGACGAGCACGACCTTGAGCTGCGTGGTCGCGTTGATGTTCACGACCTTGTTGCGGCGGTCCTCCGCCTTGCGCTCGGCGCTGCGGCGGTCGGCAAAGGCGCCCGTGTCGCCGCGGTCTCTCAGATCGGGGAAATCATCTTCATATTCCTCGTCCTCATCCTCATAGGGGTGAGCCCACTTTTTCAGATCATCCAAAATACCCATGGTATCAAGACCTCCTCGATCAAATCGTATAATTGCGGGCGCCGAAGATCGCCGTGCCGACGCGCACCATCGTCGCGCCTGCGCGCACCGCGTCCTCGTAGTCTCCGCTCATGCCCATTGACAGTATATCAAGTGTATTATCATACAACTTGGCATTGATGTCAACAAAAAGTGCATGAACTTTTTCAAAGTAGGGCAGGCTGCCGTGCTCGCCCTCGGCGACCGGCGGGATACACATGAGGCCGCGCACGCGGACATTTTCGCACTTTTTGGCCTCTTCCGCCGCCTGCTCCAGGCTCTCGGGCGCAAAGCCGCTCTTGGCCTCCTCGCCGCCGATATTCACCTCAAGCAGGATATCCTGCACGATGCCCAGCTTCTCGGCCTGCTTGTCGATGGCAGAGAGCAGCTCGAGCGAGCCGACCGATTCAATCATCGCGACCTTGCCAACGACATTTTTCACCTTGTTGCGCTGGAGGTGGCCGATAAAGTGCAGGGGCGCGCCGTCATAGGCGTGCTCGGCGAGCTTTTTCGTCATCTCCTGCTCGCGGTTCTCGCCCAGCACGTCGATGCCCGCGGCGATGGCCTGACGGCAGGCGTCCGCGTCGTTCATCTTGCTCGCGCCGACGAGGGTAATTTCGCTTACGTCGCGGCCCGCCTCTTTGGCGGCCGCGGCAATGTTTGCGCGCACGCGCGCGATGTTTTCAGCAATGCTCATTTCTAATCTACGACCTTTCCGTTATATAGCTCCCCTGCCGAAACGATGACCTCATCGTTCGGGCGCAGGGTGTAAAGGGACTTTTGGCTCTCCGTCGCGGCTTCGATCGTGCCGGGCTCCACCAGACAGTAGTCGCTGCCCTGATAGACGATGCTCACAGGCTTGAAGTACGCCACGCGCCCGACGAGGCAGTAAACGCCTGACACGCCGTTTTCATCCACGCGCAGCGCGTTTTTCGGCACGCGCAGGCCGTCGTATGCGCTGATGATGAGCTCGGCGTTCTGCTCGCGCAGCAGCGTCATGTAGGATAAGTACCGCGTGCTCTTGAGCACGATCAGGCATTTGCCGTTCTCCGCGGCGCTGATGCGCGTGAGCGTGACGGGCAGGTCGAAGCCGACGCCCGACGCCATGCGGAGCGTCAGCCTGCTGTTCTCCTTCAGGGACGCGGCGTCCTCCTCGTTCACGTTCGCGGCGAAGTACCACGCGCTGCCCTGAATGAGCTTGCCCACCGTGGTCGAAACGCTCTGCGGCGCGGCGGACGAAAGCTGCGAGGGCGTCATCGTCTCAAGGACCTCCGGCGTCAGCACGCTCTCGTACCCGTCGGCCACGGCGCTGTAAGTCCCCGACACGGGCGCTGTGATGCGCGTCGTGCCGCCGCTCGCCGCGCCCGAGAGCGCGGTGATCTGCGCGTTCAGCTCGTCGAGCTTCGCCGTTAAGTCATCGCTGCCGTTGTAGGCGTATTCGCGCTTCAAGACCGTCGTTTTGAGCTGGGGGATCAGCGTGTCGAGCGAGCTGTACGCGCCCGACTCGTAGGCCGCGCGCACGGAGATGATCTGCTCGCGGATGTCGGTATCCAGACGCAGCGCGGTGGCCGCGTCGCTCGAGGCGCTCTTGGCGTACTCAAGCTGTTCTTTCTGCGCGCGCAGTGTCTCGAGCTGCTGCGTGGCGTTCAGCGCGTCGGCCGAGCGGTAGACGGAGGCGATGGTGTCGCCCTGGCCCACGCGCTCGCCCTCGGCGTGCTTGAGCTCGATGAGCGTTTCATTGCAGTCCACGACCTGCTCGTCGCGCACCACGTAGCCCCGCAGGGCAATGGACCGCTCGCTGTGATAGCGGTAGACGAGCGTCGTCGTCTCGGGGCTGACAAAGTAGTTGTAGCCCTGCACGGCGAAATACCCGATGACCGCCAAAAGGAGCAGGATCGTGATGATCTTTGTGGAAACGGATGTAGATTTCATGGCACACTCCCGGATCAGGCGTGCTTACTCCTCGCTTTCCTCCGCGCCTTTGAGGTCGATGGCCGCGATGGGCACGATCGTTGAGATCGCGTGCTTGTAGAGCATCTGCTGCTTGCCGTCGCTCTCCAAGATGACGACAAAGCTGTCAAAGCCCGTGATGACGCCGCGCATCTGGAAGCCGTTGACGAGAAATACCGTCACGCTCGTGCGATTGCGGCGCGCAGAGAGGAGAAATAGGTCCTGAAGGTTTGCGATTTTTTTCATGGCTTTTCTTTCCTTTCTTTTTTGCGGACGGCTTGTCCGCGTTAAAGTCAGGATACGCCATAGGTATGGAGAATTTCTGTCGAAAAAGCGAGGCAATCGGGGAGAATCCTCGTTTTTTTCCAATAAAACCAGTGGATGCCGGGGTCGCGCCGCAGCCACGTGAGCTGGCGCTTGGCATACTGGCGGGAGCGGAGCTTGATCTCGTCGATGGCCTCCTCGCGCGCGGCCTCGCCGTCCAAGTAGGCAAGCGCCTCCTTATACCCGATGGCCTGCATGGCCGTCACGTCGCGGGGAAGTCCGGAATCGAGCAGCGCTCTGACCTCGTCGAAAAGCCCCGCCTCGACCATTTTGTCGACGCGGAGGTCGATGGCGCGCTTCATGTCGTCCCGATCCTCATAGGCAAGGCCGATGCGCACGGAATCGTAGCGCGGGGGGATGAGTTTCGTCTCCGCGTTGTGCTGTGCCATGGTCTTGCCGGTCTCGTAGTAGACCTCGAGCGCGCGGAGGATGCGCTTTTTGTCGTTCAAATGGAGATTTCCGGCGGTCTCGGGGTCGATGCGTCGGAGCTCGACGAACATCGCCTCGCCGCCCTCCTTGTCCCAGCGGGATTCCAACTCCGCGCGGTATCTGCCGTCCTTGTCACCGCCGGCGAAGCCGTGACCGGCGAGCAGGGCATTGAGGTAAAGCCCCGTGCCGCCGACGATGACGGGCTGCTTCCCGCGCGAGAGGATATCGTCGACGCACTCCGCCGCGTCGTCCGCATAGCGGGCAACGGAGTAGTTTTCCCGCGGGTCGGCGACGCCGACCATGTGATGCGGAATGCCCTGCATCTCCTCCGCCGTCGGCGCGGCGGTACCGATGAGCATGCCGCGGTAGATCTGCATCGAGTCGCAGGAGACGACCTCGCCGCCGAGCATTTTCGCAAGCTCGACACCGAGCCACGTTTTGCCGCAGCCCGTCGGGCCGACGACGCATACGAGTTTCATCTTCTCCCTCCTGCGCTCACGCGCGCTTGAACATTTTTTCCAGCTCGTACTTCGTGAGCTTGGCTTTCACGGGCCGTCCGTGCGGGCAGAACTGCACCTCGCCGCTCTGCACCTTGTCGACGAGCACGCGCAGCTCGCTTAAATCGCTCTTCCATCCACCCTTGATGGCCGCCTTGCAGGCCATCGTGTGCAGCAGCGCGTCGCGCGCGGCGGCGGGGTCGACGGTGTGGGCGGTGACGAGCTTGTCGGCGAGCTCTTCGAGCGCGGGGATGGCGTCGCCGCTGTCGATATCGGCGGGGATGGCGCGCAGGATCAGGCTCCCGCCGCCGAATTCCTCGCACTCAAAGCCGAATTCGCGCAAAAGCTCCAAATTCGCCGCAAGCGCGCTGTACTCCTCGGCGGCGAACTCCGCCACGAGGGGAGCGAGCAGGGCCTGACACATCAGTGGCTCCTGGTTGGCCTTCATGCGGTCGAAATTCACGCGCTCGTGCGCGGCGTGCTTGTCGATGAGCCAGACGTTTTTATCCTCGTCCTCGCAGACGATGTAGGTGTCGAGCACCTCGCCCGCGATGCGCCACGGCGCGGCGGACGGGGGAACGAACGTCGTCTGCTCGATCTCGGGCTCTTCCTGCTTCGCAGGGGCAAACACGGGGACGGCGGGCGCTTCCGGCTCGGGCTCTGCCGCAGTCTCCGCCGCCGGTCCGATGATTGGGCCGGTCACGACGGGGCGGGCGTCTTCCTCCGGCATCGGCAGCGTGACGACCTCGTCGTCATGGTTTTCCACAGAATGGACAGACTTTTCCACAGGCTGTGACTGCTGTGCTGACAGTACTGGCGCGGACGCGGGCGTTTCATGGCGCACATAGTCGGAAAGCGCCGCTTTGCCGCCGCTCTGCGTGTCGATGGCGGGCACTCTCGTCTGCCACTGCGGGGCGGGCGCGGGCTTCACCGGCGCGCTCTGCGGCGCGGATACGGGACGCGCACCGGCAGGCGTATAAGCAGGCTTTTCCGCCGTCTTCCGGCTCTCGCGGTACTGCTGCGAGGTCATGTTGGCGAAGAAATCTCCGCGCGGATTCTGTACTTGAGACGCGGGCTTCGGCTGGGGGCGCTCGGCCTCCTCGCGCTTGTCGAGCGCGGCCATGACCGCGTGGTAAACGAGATCAAACACGCGCTTTTCGCCCACGAACTTCACGATGGTCTTGGCAGGGTGGACGTTCACATCCACCATGTCGCGCGGCAGCTCGACGAGCAGCACGCAGCCGGGGAACTTGCCCTTCATCATGCGGTTGGAGTACGCTTCTTCGAGCGCGGCGGTGAGAAGCTGGGATTTGACGAGCCGCCCGTTGACGAAAAACGTCTGCATGCCGCGCGTGCCGCGCGAGGCGATGGGCGAGGTCACAAAGCCCGTGACGCCCATGTCGCCGTCCGCGCCCTTGACCTCAAGAAGTGAGAGCGTGAACTCACGCCCGAGAGAGGCGTAAATGGCGGAGCGCAGCGCGCCGTCGCCGGGGGTCAAAAGCGTCTGCGTGCCGTCCTTGATGAGCTTGAACGACACCTCCGGATGCGAGAGCGCAAGGTGGGCGACAAGGCCCGCGATGGCCGTGGCCTCCGCGCTGTCGCGCTTCATAAACTTTAAGCGCGCGGGCGTGTTGTAGAAGAGGTCGCGCACGATGATGCTCGTGCCTTCGGGGCAGCCCGCATCCTCGACCGTGCCGGGGACGCCGCCCTCCAGGTGGAGCTTTGCGCCGCTGAGCGCGCCGCGCTCGCGCGAGAAAATGTCGAGCCGAGAAACGGAAGAGATCGCCGCGAGCGCCTCGCCGCGGAAGCCCAGCGTGCCGATGGCAGCCAAATCCTCCGCCGTGCGCAGCTTGCTCGTCGCGTGGCGCAGAAAAGCCGTCGGCAGTTCGCTTGGCGCGATGCCGCAGCCGTCGTCGCTGACGCGAAGATAGGTCATGCCGCCGTTTTTCATCTCCACCGTCACGCTCTGCGCGCCGGCGTCAATGGCGTTTTCCAGCAGCTCCTTGACAACGCTCGCGGGGCGCTCGACCACCTCGCCCGCGGCGATGAGGTCGGCGACATGCGGCGATAATTGCTGAATATGGGGCATTGATTTCCTCCTTTTAGGAAGCGATAGTGAAAAGGGAAAGGGCATTGACGAGCATGTGGAGCAGGATCGACGTCCACAGCGTGCCCGAATGCTCATACGCCCAGGCGAACACAAGGCCGGGCACAAGGTATTGCAGCATCAAAATGAGATAGCCTAAGTCCCAGTTGGACACCGCCGCCGTCCACACGTGTAAAAACGCGAACAGCGCGCAGGAGAGGATATAGGCGAATATTCTGCTCTTTTCTTTGAGACACCCGAACACGAGGCCGCGGAAGAGCACCTCCTCCACAAACGGCGCGAGCAGCACGACGATCAGCGCCGTCATGCGCGGGGCGGAGGCCACCTGCGCGGCGATGGTCATGTCGTTTAAGTTCGTGCGGCTGTTAAAAAGCACGTTGCACACGCGGAACAAAAGTTCGTTCGCGCCGTAGAAAACGAGAAGGCCCAGCAGCATCGTCGAAAGCGCGCGGTTCAAATTGTCGAGAAAGCGCGAGGACGTGTGCGCAAGGTAGGAGTGGAACAGCAGCACCGTGACGGCGAAGAGCGTGTAGTAATAGAGCACATTGCGCAGGGAATCGTTGATGGTGGTGTCGAGCACGACCTCCAGAAGGTCGAATATTCTTGTTGCCAAAAGCGGCATCACCAGAAGATAGACGAGGAAGAAGATCGTTCCGGCGACGCGCTCGGTGCGGTTCATGCCGCCGGAGGCGGTTTTCTTTTTTGCCATGGGGAGACCTCTTTTCCGGGGAAATTACGAAAGCTTCTGCTTGAGCTCGTAGAGGAGCTGCATCGCCTCGATGGGGGACATCGTGTCCGGCTGGGCGCGGCGGATGGCCGCGAGCACCTCCGCCTCGCCGATCGCGTCGAGACTGACCTGCTCGGTCTCCTCGCGCGGCTTTGCCTGATACGCGCCGCCCTGCTCAAGCTCTTTTAGGATGACGTTCGCGCGCCTCACGACCTCGTTCGGAAGGCCCGCTAACTTTGCGACCTCGATGCCGTAGCTGCGGTCGGCGCCGCCGGGGACGATCTTGCGCAGGAAGATGAGCTCGTCGCCGCGCTTTTTGATGGAAATGCTGTAATTCTTTACGCCGGGAAGAATGCCCTCAAGCTCCGTGAGCTCGTGATAGTGCGTGGCGAACAGCGTCTTGGCACCAAGCTTTTTCGGGTCGGCGCAGAATTCGAGCACCGCGCGGGCGATGCTCATGCCGTCGAACGTCGACGTGCCGCGGCCGATCTCGTCGAGAATGAGCAGCGAGCGTGGCGTCGCCTGATGCAAAATCTCGCTCACCTCGGTCATCTCGACCATGAAGGTCGACTGGCCGCCGGCGAGATCGTCGCTCGCGCCGATACGCGTGAAGATGCGGTCGACCACGCCGATGCGCGCGCTCTTGGCGGGCACGAACGAGCCGATCTGCGCCATGAGCGTGATGAGCGCGACCTGACGCATGTAGGTCGACTTACCGGCCATGTTGGGGCCGGTGATGATGGCGGCGCGGTCCTCGCGCTCGCCCATATAGGTGTCGTTCGGGACGAAGAGCGCGTCCTTGAGCACGCGCTCGACGACGGGGTGGCGGCCGTCGTGAATTTCGATGACGCCGCTGTCGTCCACGCTCGGACGGCAATAGTTGTTGTTCACCGCGACGGACGCGAGCGAGCAGAGCGTGTCGAGCTCGGCGATGAGCCCCGCCGCGCGCTGGATGCGCACGCTCTCGGCGGTGACGGATTCGCGCAGGGCGGTGAAAATTTCAAATTCGAGCGCCTTGTCGCGATCTCCCGCGGTCAGAATCTCCTGCTCAAGGTTTTTAAGTTCCTCGGTGATGTAGCGCTCGCCGTTCACGAGCGTCTGCTTGCGGATGTAAGTGTCGGGGACGAGGTCCTTGAACGAATTCGAGACCTCGATATAGTAGCCGAAGACCTTGTTGTAGCCGATCTTCAGCGTGCGGATGCCGGTCTTTTCCTTCTCGCGCGTCTCGATGTCGGCGAGAAGCCCCTTGCCGCCCGACAAAATCTCGTGCAGGCGGTCGACTTCGGCATTGAAGCCCTTGCGGATGAAGCCACCCTCGCGCACGGAAAACGGCGGCTCGTCGATGAGCGTGTCGCGGATGCTCTGCGCCACGTCGGTGAGCGTGTCGAGCTCGTTGTCTAACTCATGCAGCCTGCCCGTCGTGAACGCCGTAAGCTGGGCTTTGACCTCCGTGATGCGCTCGATGGAGTTGCGCAGCGACGCAAAGTCGCGCCCGCCCGCCGTGCCGTAGGCAATGCGGCCGATGAGGCGCTCCATGTCGCTGATGCCGGAGAGGGCGAGGACCAGCTCCTCGCGCGCCATTGTGTCGTTCACCAGCGCGCCGACGGCGTTTGAGCGGCGTGTGATGGCAGCGACCTCGCGCAGGGGACGCTCCAGCCAGGAACGCAGACAGCGCGCGCCCATGGCGGTTTTCGTTTTGTCAAGTACCCAAAGCAGACTCCCGCGCTTTTCCTTGCCGCGGATGGTCTCCGTCAGCTCCAGGTTGCGGCGGGCGGAGAGATCCAGCTCCATGAAGCGGCCCTGCTCGTAGTATTCAAGATCGCTGATGTAGGATAGGTCGCTCTTCTGCGTTTCGTGCAGGTAGCTCAGAAGGCCGCCGAGCGCGAGCGCCGCGGCGGGGTTATTGCGCGGGAGCGCGGCGCAGGCGTCCTCGCCGTACTGCGCGAGCACAGCTTTTTCCGCCGCCTTCAAGTCGAAGCGCGCGTCGCCGCGCTCCACGCGGCAGGAGAGTCTGTCGGCAAGCAGGACTTTCAGCTCCTCGTCCGCATACGCGCCCGCGCTCAGCACCGCTTCGGCGGGCGTGAAGCGCGCAAGCTCATTGCACAGATGCTCCGCACGGTCCGCGCCGGAAAAGGCGGTGACATGCGTGTGGCCTGTGGACATATCGCAGAACGCGACGCCCGCGTTCTGCTCGTCGAGGAACACGCCGCACAGGAAGTTGCCGCGCCGGTCGTCCAGACACGCGCTGTCGATCACCGTGCCGGGAGTGACGACGCGGATGATGTCGCGCTTGACGAGTCCCTTGGCGAGCGCGGGGTCCTCGGTCTGCTCACAGATGGCGACCTTGTAGCCCTTGGCGATGAGCCGCGCGATGTAGCCGTCGCTCGAATGGTACGGGATGCCGCACATCGGCGTCTGCTCCTCGGCGGACTTGCCGCGGTCGCGCGTGGTGAGAACGAGATCCAGCTCGCGCGCGGCGAGCTTTGCGTCCTCGTTGAACATCTCGTAGAAGTCGCCGAGACGGAAAAAGAGGATGGAATCCTTATTCTGCTCCTTGATCTCAAGATATTGGCGCATCATCGGCGTGAGGTCTGCCATGTTCGTTGCTCACTTTCTAAAAAATCAGATCGTAAAGGTCGTTCCGGTCGCCATGTAGGCGAGGCGGTCGCCCAGCGTTTCGTGCAGCCAGGCGTAAGCGTCGTCGCCGGTGCAGTGGCCGGTGACGTAGCGCGTCGCCTTCCGCGCGCACAGGCGCTCGCCCACCGCGTCCACAAGGGCTCTCGGCTCGCTCTGACCGAGCGAGGGATTGTAGAGATGGAAGCCCGCGAACACATAGTCCGGCGCACGGCCCAGAATGTCCTCTGCGCGGTTGATGATGTTGATGATGCCGCTGTGGGCGCAGCCAGCGAAGAGGACGGTTTTGCCGTGCTCCGTCACCAGCAGGTCCTGCTCGTGGCGGAAGGCGTCGCGGGGATAGTCCCCGCCGACCTTTTCGCGCAGCGTGGCGTTTGCCTCGCTCAGGAGCTCGTGCGTCCGGATGCCGGAGAAGAGCGTCAGCTCCTCGTCGAGCTTTGTCACACCCTCGGCCATCACGAAGCGGTCAGCATACTCGTGCAGCTTGGGATCGAGACCGATGAAGGCGCATTTCGTCGGCGTCACGACATAGTAATCACCGAAGGCCTCCTTCTGAAGATAGACCTTCGCGGTGCGGTTGCCCCGCAGGAAGGTCAGCAGGCCGCCGCAGTGGTCGTTGTGCGCGTGGGAGAGAAAGGCGATATCGACCTGTGCGAGGTCGATGCCGAGCGCCTTGGCGTTTTCCCAGAAAGCGTCACTCGCGCCGGAGTCGAAGAGAATTTTATGCTTTGCTGTTTCAATGTAGAGCGAAAGCCCGTGCTCGCAGCGGAGCGCATCGCAGGTGGTTTTATTTTCCAGTAAGGTGGTGATTTTCATATCGTTTCCTCCGCGGCTCCGTAGAGCGCCCAGGTGTTGCTGCCCGAAATTTTTGCTGTGGTGAACGTTCCGATAAGACTCTTGTCGCCCTTCATGCGCACGAGGCGGTTGCCCTCGGTGCGCGCGGAGAGCGGCCAGTCCGCGTCGTCGCTCTCGCCCTCGACCAGCACGCGCACGGTCCTGCCGATGTAGGCGGCGTGCTTCTCCGCGCTGATGGCGTTCTGGGCGTTGCAGAGCGCGTCGAACCACTTCTGCTTTTCCTCGCGCGGCGTGGGATCGTCCAGCTTTGCGGCGGGCGTGCCCGGGCGGGGGGAGAAGATAAACGTAAAGAGCGCGTCGAAATGGACTTCGTTGATCAGACTTACGGTGTCCATCGCTTCCGCCTCGGTCTCGCCGGGGAAGCCGATGATGATGTCGCTCGTGAGCACGAGGTCGGGCATGACCCTGCGGGCATAGCGGATCAGCTCAAGGTAGCCCGCGCGGGTATAGGGGCGGTTCATCGCGCGCAGCACGCGGTCATTGCCGCTTTGGACGGGCAGGTGCAGCTGATGCGTCACATGGCGGCTCGCCGCCATCGTGTCGAAGAGCTTGGACGTCGCGTCCTTGGGCTGGCTGGACATGAAGCGCACCCAGTAGTCGCCGTCGATCCGGTCGATCTCTGCGAGAAGGTCGGCAAAATCATAGCCCGTGCCGAGATCCTTGCCGTAGCTGTTGACGTTCTGACCGAGCAGCGTGATCTCTTTATAGCCCGCCGCGACCAGCTCGCGGACCTCGCGCACGATCTGCTCCGGCTCGCGGCTGCGTTCGCGGCCGCGGACGTAGGGCACGATGCAGTACGAGCAGAAGTTGTTGCAGCCGTACATGATGCTCACCCACGCGCTCACGCCGCCGACGCGGTAGACGGGGATGTCCTCTGCGATGCGGCCCGGCTCGTCGTCGATGGAAAAGACGCGGCCGCGCTCGGTGTAGGCGCGGTACAAGAGCTCGGGGAAGCGCCACTCGGCCTGCGGACCGAGCACGAGATCGACGTGGCGGTAGCTGGTTTTCACCTTTTCCGCCACGCGCGGCTGCTGTGCCATGCACCCGCACAGGCAGATGATCTGGTCGGGATTCGCCGCCTTGGTGTGCGTGAGCTGGCCGAGCATCCCGTAAACGGTTTTCTCCGCGTTTTCGCGGATGGCGCAGGTGTTCATCACCACGATGTCCGCCCGGGCGGCATCGTCGGTGAATTCGCACCCCATGTCCCGCAGCATCCCCAGGATGTGCTGGCTGTCGGCCACGTTCTGCTGGCACCCGAAGGTGTCCACCAGGGCCAGAGGCGTCCGGCCCCGGGCCTGGTGCATGGCGTGGATTTTTTCGGTAAATTCCCGCTGGCGGGCCATCTGCCCGTCGTCGAGAAGCACTTGCTTTCTGTCCAATGGAAACCTCCCAGCCGCCCCGTGTCGTGAAAAAGGCGGCACTTCCCTAATTTAATAATTCATCATACCACATTTTCCGGCCTGATACAAGAAAGCCCGCCGGGAAAAATGGCGAAAAATTTGTGTCCCGGGCGCTTTATCTTGTCCATGGAATATGGTATACTGGATAAAATATCGAAAAAACGAGGACATCGCACCATGAGAGACAACGAAACCAGATGGCCCGCCCCCCAGGCGGAGGCCGACGGCCTCATCGAGGGCCGCAACGCTGTGATCGAGGCCCTGCGGGCCGGAACGGCCATTGACAAGATCTATCTGGCCAAGGGCGAGACGGACAAGACCCTGGGCCATATCGCCTCCCGGGCCCGGGAGGCCGGTGTGGTGGTGGTGGAGGCGGACCGGCGGAAGCTGGACGCCATGAGCCGCACCCACTCCCACCAGGGGGTCATCGCCCTGGCCGCCGTCCGGGAATACGTCAGCGTCCAGAGCATCCTGGATGCCGCCGCCGCCAAGGGGGAGCCGCCTCTGCTGGTGGTGTGCGACGAGATATCCGACCCCCGCAACCTGGGGGCCATCCTCCGCACCGCCGAGTGCGCCGGGGCCCACGGGCTCATCATCCCCAAGCGCCGCTCCGCCGGGCTCACCGCCATCGTGGGGAAAACCTCCGCCGGGGCCGTCAGCTATCTGCCGGTGGCCCGGGTGGCCAACCTGCCCTCCCTGCTCAAGCGGCTCAAGGAGGAGGGCCTTTGGATCTTTGGCTCCGCCGCCGACGGAACCACCTCTCTGTACGCGGCTGACCTGAAAGGCCCCGCCGCCCTGGTCATCGGCTCAGAGGGATCGGGCATGAGCCGGCTGGTCTCCGAGACCTGTGATTTTCTGGTCCGCATTCCCATGCGGGGGAAGCTCAATTCCCTCAACGCCAGCGCGGCCGCCGCCATCCTGCTGTATGAGGCCCTGCGGCAGCGCCTGGGCAGCTGACCCCG
>ERZ773138.2304-NODE-2304-length-14952-cov-3.570853_pt1 | contig 14952 bp, 12 predicted proteins | sample MGYA00511114_ERZ773138 | MGnify/ENA primary metagenome ERZ773138 (study PRJEB29015, sample SAMEA2737805) | human gut metagenome | biome: human gut; feature: human-associated habitat; material: faeces | place: China | collected 2012 ...
TCCTTGATTGCCTTGTCTGTACGAATATTTAAATTAGTTGTTGCCATACAGAACATCTCCATTCAAGTATAGTAGACTCAAATAAGTGTCTGATATCAATACACTGTCATTATATAAGACACATATTAGATGCATTGAATCTTGCTAAAAAATGCATCGAAGGTGAGATATTCTTTTCTTATCATATGGATGGGTGTATAATGAGAGAAAATATCGTTGAGAGAGGAGAACTATATGAGCCATACAGGAAATATATCCAAATTTGAGCAGTTTATTAACATGATGACAGGTCACTTTGATAATCAGGAACAATTTCAAAAAATGAAGGAAGCAGGAGAGATATATCCATATGCGGAGCATGTTAATACACCGTGTAACAATAAAATACAGGATCTGCCGGCAGATTTTTCCGGCATATTCATTGTGGAAGAAAGTTATTATCAAAGCCAAGGAAAACGTCATTCTTCTCCACATTTGTTTTTGTTGACAGAGCAGGATGATGGGATTGAGCTTTCTTCCTATGAAATTCCGGAAGGAGAGGATAAGAATACATTTTCCTATGAAACAATGAAAAATGTGAAATATAGTGCGTTGAAAAAGTCAGAAAAGTTTACTCCGGCTTTGTATCATGAAAAGGATGGCGTATGGGAAGGGGGCAGTGTGAGCCGGTTTTCGCCGGTAATGATATTTCGGTTGTGGGAGAAATTTTCTGATACGTGTTTGGAGGTATCGGAGAGTATAGAAGTGAATGGAAAACGTACATTTGGATATGATGTTCCTATTATTTATAAAAGGGTATAAAATCAAAATGGAAATTATCACCAGTGTTTTACAAATTCATATACAATAAAATGAAAAAAGAAATATATTCAGAAATAAAAAACAAGTTGCGGATAAGTATTCTTTATTGAATCAGCCGATTAATTTTAGAAGATTATATAAACCCAAACCAGAACAAGCATCATGACAAAGCAATAATTATAGATCACAGGATATCATTCAAGGAAAAGACGAATTTGTAATAATCCGGTATAATATATGAAAATGTGAAACTATAAGAATAGCAAAGGAAGATGAAAATGAACAGAAAACGATGCTATCATATCATTGTGGGCGTAATGATAATGGCGTTTCTTACCGGTTGCGGGATTGCTAAGAAATCATCATATAAGGACAATAATAAAACAAATGTAACAAAAATTACAAAGGAGAAGGAGACCTCGCTGTATAAAGACGGTGATACCGATTATCTATTCAGGGTAAAGGGGAAATATTTTCAAAAATACAATGGAAAAAATTCATTCAATTTTCACATTTTTCCATTTGACGAATCCGTATATTCTGCTATAATATTTCTTTGTATATCAGATGATATAGTATGTGAGAGGGTAGGAAATAATCATTTCCTATCCTTATTTTATAGATACTAAAAACTTCAACGGACATAGGATAGACATAAGAGGAAGTGATAGAGATGCGAAAGAGGATGTTAAATAGATTTAAGGGAATATATGACAAAGGCAGGATATTTGCAGGAGCGGCAGTAGTGGCTTTGGCGGCAATTGGAGTTCATTCTGTGACGACAGCACAGGTGGCTGCAGCTGTTAATGTCAGTGTGGACGGAGATCCGAAGGAGTGGACCGGAGTAGAGATGCAGTCTTCTACGGACAGTGCCGTGGCGAAGTGGGCTGTGATGCAGGATGAGGATTATGTGCACTTTTATGTGCAGCAGAATGGCGGCAATGAGTATGGTCTTCCGATTACCAATACATTTGTAAGTATTAAATATCAGAGCGGGCAGGGAGGCAGCCATACACAGATCCGTTTTGCCAATATGATGAAGGAGTTTAAGGATGCCTGGTATGGGGATATTGATGGAGCCCGGGGGATGTATTCTCCGAGCAAGGAAGCAGATAAGTATGAAATAGAGTTTGCGGTTCCGAAATCTTTCTTTGTAGAAGAGGATTATACCATCACATATTGTGGCAGTTCTGTGGAGAGTACAGATATAAAAGATGTGAAGGAGCTTGCACAGCCAACGCCGACAACAGCTGTTTATCAGGGGATTACTATTGATGGTACTTTTACGGATTGGGATGCCGTTGCAAAGAAGCAGGTGGAGGATCAGTGGATCCGTGAGACGGCAGCTGTATTTGACGGAGATTATCTGTATCTGTATGTGAAGGAGCAGGAGACTGGTTCTGCGACAGGAGCAGGATCAAGCAGTAATGGGAAATATACGATTTATACGGATTTGGGCAGACATACCACGTTTCAGCTTCGCAAGGATCATATTGAGGGAATTGACGGGGCAAAGGTATCCTATTCGAACCGTCAGTACGAGATTGCGATTCCGGCATCTGCGATTCGTCAGTATAAAGAAACCATCTCTTTCGGATACTATATGGATGAGGATGTTCTAATTGATAATATTGCCAATCGCAAAGAGGATACACAGATAGACAAGAATTTCTATAAGATTGTTTATGATGGAAAATATTCCGACTGGGATTATTATCCACATCAGCTGATCCAGTATTCCACCAGCGGAGGTGTTGGAAATGATGCTGAGGCAGCACTTTATCTGGATGGCACGACATTATACGGTCATGTACTCTCCATGCTTCATATGAATGAAAAGGAGTTTCAGCCTTTTACGATCCGTGTAAATGAAAATGATAAGACAGCCATGAATTTCCGGCTGGTAGCAGTGGATAAGGATGGTAATATTGATAAGGACTGTAAGCTGGATCATTTGGATGCAGGAACATATGAGTACTATTTATGGGATTTAAATTCAGGTTCTACCGCTGCAAATATTAGTGACAAGGATGCTCCTGTGTATGGAAAAATGTATCTGACAGTAAATCAGACAGCAGAGGGAAAGTCTGTATCTGATGAGGTGGAGTATCAGGTGGATCTGGAAAAACTGGCAGATCATTTTGGTATAAATGCTTCCGATATGAAACTGATCCAGGCGCAGTATATTAATATTGGTCAGGAATGGGTATCTATTGCGGGAACTTCTACCGGTACCTGGCTGGGACTTGTTCTTTGCGGACTTTCTGTATTGGCAGTGTTTGGATACCGGAAGTTCAAGCGGAAGGTGGTATAAATGACACCGATTTTTGCGTTGCTGATTGTGGTGGTGTGGCTTTATGTTTTGCGGGTTACCCGCAAAAGTGAGCTTCCGGCGTGGCGTTTTATCTGGGGAAGCTGTGGTCTTTTTGTATTGATGATGGTATTTGTGCGGCAGTATTGTATGCAGCCGCTGGCGCAGTTTGTAGCAGTGATCGCGGGCGGTTTTGGAAAGCTGACAGGGATGTTTTCAGCATATTTTAAATATGGTGTGATCTTTGTGGATTCCAAGGCCGGTGCCATTTCTCTGTTGATTGATTTTGAGTGTTCCGGGATTCTGGAAATCATGGCATTTGTGTCTTTGGTGGCTTTTTTTCGTGCATATACGGTATATGAGAGAGTTGTGGTGGGGATTCTGGGTACGTTTTATATTATTTTTGCCAATGCACTTCGGATCATTGCTATCTGTGTGATCATTTATATCTGGGGCATGCCTTCCTATTATGTAGCCCATACATTTATTGGAAGACTCATTTTTTATGGCCTGTCTGTTTTATTGTACTTCTTTGTGTTTACGAAGACCCAGATCGTGCGCCAGAAAGTAGGTGGATTTACTTATGGAACTGATAAATAGATTCTGCAATTCTTTTTTATTCTGGGCGGCCTGGATCATTATTCCGGTCTTGATGGAGATTGTACCTTCTGTGGGGAGTGTTTTTGTGCTGATCAAGAAGCATATTTTTCGCAGGAAGATTGTGAAGCCCGCAATTGATCCGGAGATTTCCCTGATCGTGCCGATCTATAATTCCATGGATACGTTGGAGCAGTGTATCCGTTCTATTGATGAGAGTGATTATCCCGATGAGAAAATCCGTATTTTTCTGGTCAATAATCAGGGGCAGGATGACAGCTTTCAGGTGTTTTGTGAATGTCAGCAAAAGTATCCACAGCTTCGGATGCAGTGGCTGAATGCAAAGCAGGGAAAGTCGAAGGCGTTGAATCTGGCATTGTTTAACAGTGAAGGGAAATATATTATTCATATTGACAGCGATGGTTTGCTGGAGCGGTCAGCCATCCGCAATATGGTATACCGGTTTGAAGATGATCAGTCCATCGAGTGTATGACGGGGGTGATCCTGACAGATCCGAAGCAGGTGCAGCAGTATCCACCGGTAATGCCGAGAATTCTCCGGAAGATCGAATTTATGGAGTATGCACAGGCATTTCTGGCGGGGCGTAATTATGCGGCAGAGGTGAATGCTGTTTATACATTGTCAGGCGCATTTTCCGCATTTCGTAAATCAGCGGTATTAAAATCGCAGCTTTACAACACGGACACGATCTGTGAGGATACACAGATTACTTTTCAGATGAAATATCTGCAGAATACGAAAGTAGGAATCTGCGAGGATGCGATCTTTTTCGTAGATCCCATTGAGGATATGAACCGGCTGTATACCCAGAGACAACGATGGCAGAGAGGCAGTCTGGAGGTTTCGCATCTGTTTTTAAAGGATAAACTGAAGGCAGGAAAAATGTTTACTAATGTGGGCGTGAGGACATTGCTGTACGACCATACCTTTGCGTTTCCGAGAATGATCTGGTATCTGGCACTGATCTGTCTGCTGTGTATGAATTATTCTTTTGCGCAGATTGGGTATTCCACTTTGTTTTTATATGGTCTTTATGTGCTGATCGGTGTGTTTTATTACATTTCTACAGTGGGATTTTTGAAAGGATTTAAGGAGATCAGACGTTATTATGCGAAGCAGTGGTATGTGATCCCGCTGTTGCCGTTTTTTAATTTGATGGTATTTTTTATGCGTTTTGCCGGTGTGATCAACAGCATTAATACGGACAGCGCCTGGAAAACAAAAAATTTTACCCAGGAGAGAGAAAGTTTTGTAAAAACAGTGCGGGACGACTTTGGGATCCTGACCGGATTTTTTGGAAAAATCAGAGATTTTGTAAATAATGAGGAGTAAGCAGTGAGAGAAAAAAGATTTTGGAAGATGCTGACCAACGTAAAGGTGATATCGGTATTGATCATTCTGGCAGCAGCGGTTATGGCAGTGATCGGATGGCATGAGGCGAAGGAATATGAAAAAAGTGTGCTGGCAATTTATGCACAACAGCAGGATGCTTATGTGCAGCTGGTACTGGATCAGATCAATGTGCTGGATGAACGGAGTGATGAGGAGATTGTTCAGAAGATTCTGGGTTCTCTGGATACCTCCGGCAGGAAATACTGGACATTGACAAAGGATCAGGCACTTTTGTTTGTGAAGGATGTCACGGAAACCAACCGTTATAAAGGTCTCACCACGGAGACATTTTTTACTTCGGAAAGTGCGGCAAGGTTTTTGCAGGATCTGGAGATCAACCGGGTGATCCATGAGACGATTCGTATGGATGGGGTAAGATATGTGGCATCCGGTGTGATATTTGAGTATAACGGTGCAGAATATAAGATCTGTCTGCTGACCAATGATACGGTGATTCTGGATAATAATATTTTCCTCTCTTCCAAGATTGGCCTGTATGTGTTTGGTGTCCTGTTATTGGGACTGCTTTTGGTGGTATCCATGATCTTTGCCAATGTTCTGGATCTGCGGGAGAAGCGGATGAAGGCAATGCAGGAGCATATTACCGGATTAAATAAGATGTTGACAGAGCAGACGGAAATGATACGGGAAATGAACTGGTATCATACCAGATGGAGTGTTTTTAAACCGTCTGCAATGGAAATGTTTGTACAAAAAATCGTACAGAGACAGATTGTACCTGTTGTTTTTGTGAGCGTGGCATTTGATTCCGAAAAGCAGAGAAATGATTTTCTCCAGAAAGCGCAGATTCTTTTGGATGAAAAAGTGGTACGCTTTGAGAGGGAATCCGGAGATGGTCTTATCCTTCTGTTTTTACAGTATCAGGTACAGGAAATGGAAAAGGCGCTGGAACAGATGACATTACAAAAGGTATCCTTTCGGATAGAGAGGCGGATGGAATGCCGGGAAGCATCTGAATTACAGGAAACCTATGGGAGCTTTATGGCACAGATATCGCAGGAAGGGGAGAAAGAGCATGGCGCGGACCACGTTTCGGGAATATAAATTTAAGTTTTATCTTAATGCCAATCATTTTATTGTCATTAACGGAAAAGAGGGTGAAATTCATCCGCATACATGGGAGTTTATGGTGGATGTCCTTATGAGTGACCAGAAATTCGTACAGTTTGATGCATATGAGAAAGCGATTGATGAGTATTTTAATAAATATCAGAATCGGATATTAAACGAGGTAGAGCCTTTTGATCATATGGTACCGACACTGGAAAATATGTCGGATTATTTTGCGGATGAGATCCGGGGTATTGTCAAAGAGCTGGGTGGTCATCTGGTCAAGATGGAGAGTAGTGAGACTCCTACCAGAAGCTATGTGATCAGCTTTGAGAGAGAACAGGAATATCTGGAAAGTATCCGGAAGAGTTCTAAGCAGCAGATGAGTGATGTGATTGATGGCATTTTAGATCGTATTATTGATTAAAGGAGTGCACAGTGAAGAAAAAAGCAGGAATGATAGCAGTGATATTGATTTATGCGGCAGTCGCTGTGATTATAGCATATCTGGTCATACTCAGTGGGAATTATCCTACAGGGACGGATACTCTGGGATACCTTTATAAAGGGAATATGCTTTATGATGCTATGGGAAAAGGGGACTGGTATCCTCTTTATGACAGTCTGTGGTTTAACGGAGTACAGACCATGCGTTATCAGGCGCCTCTGCCGGTTTATTTTCTGGCATTTTGCCAGTGGATTGCCGGAGGAAATGACCTCGATGGATATCTGGTGTTTGTGGCTCTTGTTTTTTATCTGGGAGCGTTGGTCTGGCTTTATATAGGGTGTCGCAGCAATCGTCCGGGTCTGGGAGCATTTCTGGGAATGCTGTGGTTTTTTATTCCCAATAATCTTTATATTCTTTTTGGAGAGGGAAATCTGCCACGGGTACTTGCTCTGGTATGGATGCCCTTATGGCTTCATTGGATCAGTGCATATCTGCTGGAGGATGATGGAAAAGCTCTGACAAAGGCGGTTCCTGTATTTACGATGATGGTTCTTTGTGAGACGGGATTTGCTGTGATGATATCGGCGGCGATGCTTCTCTTTCTGCTGATATACCGGCTGCTGTATCACAGAAAGGGAAAATGTCTTCCTGTGATAGGGGCTATGCTTGTTGCTTTTTTGATCACGGGAATATGGCTCTATGCTTCTATGAAGGGAAGAGGAAACACGGGAAGTTCCGGTGTGATGCGGGGGATGTTTCAGAATGCATGGATCTCCTTGAACCCTATTCGCCGTCTGACACGCGGAAATGTTGATTTTTATTTTGGTTTATCTTCTTTTATGGTTGCTGTTTTTGGTGCTTTGTGCAGTAAAAGAAAATCTATGGCAGGATTTTGGACGGCATTATTTCTTTTTGCCGGGACGACGACCTCTGTGTATGCTGTACTGGATAAGCTTTCGGCCGGTCATCCTTTATGGATGTTATCTTTTATTTCCGTTGCTGCGGGAATGATCCTTTACAGTTTTATGAAATGGAATTCTTTAAAACGTGGGTTTGTGGTGATATGCTGCGTCCTTCTGGTGGCAGACTGCATTCCATCGTTCTCTTTGATTTATCAGGGGAAGGGAACGGTGTCGGCAGACGAACGTCTGCACCGGACGGCGGATGCCTGCCTGATCACAAAGGCAAGAGAGGTGACAAGCCAGAGGGCGGCGATTCTGGATGGAGGAAGCCTGGGAGCGGTTGCACCGTATCTGTTGGCTGGTTATGACAAAAAACAAGTGAAAGGAACATTTGGTACGGGAAATATTTCGGCTGCTACGGCGGTAAATATCGCAGAGCTGGAGGAGGCGGCAGAAAAAGGATATTATCTGTATCTTTTTGACCGGGCGCTGGAGCTTGGCAATGATACGGTTCTGATACAGATTCAGGAATTGAAGCAGGGAACCGGTGATATACGGAAAATCAGTGATGCGGCAGCAAAGCTGGGGTATCGCCTGACGGATCAAAATGACAGTTATCTGTTATATCATATGGATACCTATGCGTCTTTTGGGACAGTATGCAAATATGACGGAATAGCCATTGGCGATACAGCAGCTTCCCTCACTTATGGCAATCCGGATATTACAAAGGGAGATTCTGTTTCGTTAGATGATTATACATTTCGGGAGCTGTCGGAATATCAGGTGATTTATCTGTCCGGCTTTGCGTACACCAACAGAGAGAGGGCAGAAAAGCTGGTGAAAAAGCTCAGTGATAACGGTGCGAAAATAGTGATCAGCGGGGATGGGATTCCGGAGGACTCCGGAACGAAAGAACGCTCCTTTTTGGGGGTCAGTTGTCAGAATATTTATTTTCAAAATGGTTATCCTGTTTTATACACATCGGAGGGAGAGCTGGATACCGCACTGTTTGACAGAAGCGTCTCACAGTGGAAAACAGTATATCTCAATGGACTGGAAAAAATAGATGGATATCTTTTTGATTCCGGCAGACGTCTGGACTTTTCCGGCTCTGTTTATAATGACAATATTGTTTTTGTGGGGTTGAATTTATCCTATCATTGTTTTCTGACGCAGGATGAAAATGTGGGTGCATATTTACAACAGCTGATAGGAGAGGATCTGAAGGAGCTGCCGGAACGGACCATTGTACCTTTAAAGATCCACTATGGAAGAAATCAGATCCGGATTACGTCGGAAAAAGAGAATGTAAATACTTCGTTGGCATATCATGATATATTTGGCAGCCGGCAGAAGAGTTTTAAAGAACATAATCTGCTGGTGGTGCATCAGGGTGTCACGGTGATCCGTATGAAATATCCTTATCTTTGGCGGGGTATTATAATGACATTGGCAGGGCTTGTGGGATATATTTTGCTGATATGGTGGTTAAAGCGTGCCGGAGATCGTCATAAAATTAAGAAATAATTTAACAAATAAAAGAAATTCTTAAGATTATCTTGAGAGTTTCTTTTATTTTATTTGTTATATTTATCTGTGGATGGGAACATTAATGATATGGAAGGTGCTCAATATGCAGAAAATAACAAATCTATTTTACCGGTTTAGTCAGGGGATGACGCTGGGCATCGGAGGATGCCTGCTGTTAATGTCATGTCTGGCAATGATTGTATATGGGATTATGTATGGGAATGACCATTATGGAATAATGACATTTGCCCTGCTTTTGATGGCGGCTGTGGCCACGGGAGGAGTTCTGATTCTGGGACGCAAGCTGGAAAAGGAAAGTCGTTACAGAAGTATTCTTTTGTTTGGTGTGCTTGTTTGTTTTCAGATTTTCTTTTTGGTATTTATTTCTCATCCTATGGCGATCAGTGATCCTGCCAGAGTTCAGAATGAGGCATTACTGATGGTGCAGAAGCAGCATGGACAGATGAATATGCAGGATCTGTATTTTCAGCGATATCCTAATAACCATTTTATTGTGGTTTTATTCTACTATTTTTATAAAATATTGTATTTTATGGGAATACAAAAGGTATGGATTCCAACGATTATATTAAATTTGATTTCGATCGATATAGGAATTCTTTTTTCATGGCTGATTGCGCGTCGGTGGAAGGGAGCTGCAATGGCAGATCTGCTGTTGTGTCTGTTTATTTTTTGTCCGACTACTTATGTCTGGCTGACTACGGTTTATACCAATACAATCTCCTTTCCTTTTGTGATGCTGATCCTTTATTTGTGCCTGCGGCTTCAGGAGGAGTCCGAGAAACAAAACGGTCATCAAAGCTTATGGGCACTGCTGGGGGCTGGAATGGCCGTGGGATATTGGATACGTCCCACAACGATCATTCCCATCATAGCGGTTGCATTGTATTTTATCGTGCGCGGAACACAGAGAATGAAAAAGGAAACTGTGGTAAGGTGTCTGATTGGAACAGTGCTTACGGCTGGTGTATTTACAGGCTGTTTCATGGGATGCCGCGGACTGGTAGACCGTCATATGGACCGAAGCAGGCTGACCGGACAGTTTCCGGTGACTCATTGGATCATGATGGGACTAAATACGGATACCTTTGGTGAGTTTTCCAGGGAGGATGAGAGCTACACCATGAGTTTTGATACCAAAGACCGGAAGCACCGGGCCGATGTAGAACGGATACGGGAACGTGTCAAAGAGCTTGGAGGAACCGGTCTGGTTTATCAGGCGATGGCGAAAATGTTTGGTGTGTGGGCACTTTCGGATGACGATTGTTTTAATAAGGCGGCATATGCCAGTGATTTCCCGGGCTGGTACCGGTATTTTATGGGAAAAGATAATACATGGTATCTGTTGTTTATGCAGGCATTCCGGGTGGTAACATTTTTGTTTTTATGTGGGAGTGTTCTGGGACAGATCAGAGAGAAAAAATGCGATTCTTCCTATGTGCTTTCTTTGAATTTTTTGGGAGCTGTCCTGTTTTTTGTGCTTTGGGAGGCAAATCGGAAATATAATGTATGCTTTATGGGAGTCTGTCTGCTTCTGATGGCAGATGGGATTGGGCGTTGTCTGCAGTGGATGAGACAGAAGCAGTCCGTGATATTGCGGCGGAAAAATTCCCGGATTGTCATGGCGGCTATGACAATGGTTTGTATCGTACTGATATCTTATATACAGATAACAATAGCGTCACAGACGGCTTCGGCACAGGAGAATGTTATATATCATTGCCGGAATAATCCGGATTCTGTGGCGGTGAGTGACGTAAGCAGAAAAGCAAAAAAGCATTTTCAAAGGCCGGTTTTACTGGAACAGATTATACGTCAGGGGCAGTTAACGAAAGAAGGAGACAAAGAGAAAATTATACTTAATTTTGATAAAAGAGAGGAGAAAATTTTTTCTAAAAATAAATTGAAAAAATTACAGCCAAAAAAAGAATATAAAATAGAAGTGTTATCTTTGGAAACCGGACAGAAATTATATAGCAGGAAAGTACGGAATGATCAGTTTAGCAGAAACGGAAAACTGGTGATCCGTCTTCCTGAAATTTCGAAGGATACATCGAAGGGGTATGTGATCCGCTTACATCATTACGGAAAAAATTATACTATGATTCCGAAGGTCAGCCGCTTTCCTGAGCTGGATCCATATCCTTATGGAAGCTTGTATATTAACGGTAAAAAAACATTCTATGATCTTTCAATGAGCATTCTTCAAAAGAAGTCGGAAAGCTGATTTTTTTAATAGGAATTATTTAGTTTTTTGCAGGATTTCTATTATTATAATATTTCAAAATATTACTTGCATGGATAATAGAATAAATGGTATGATAGACAGGCTAAGGTTTGCTGACGCAGGCCTTAGCTAAATCATTTTTTGGAGTTAATTATGAAAGAAAAAAGAGTAACCGAATGGAAGAAAACGGAAGACGGAGCATATTTGTTTCCAGGTTGTGTGGTGACAGGAGATGTTACCATGGGAAAGGAGTCCTCCGTGTGGTATAATGCCGTGGTCCGCGGAGATATGGCATCGATCAAAGTGGGGGAGCGAAGCAATATTCAGGATAATGCAGTGGTACATGTGGATAATGGATTCCCGACCGTGATTGGAAATGGAGTTACAGTGGGACATGGGGCAATTGTTCATGGCTGTACGATTGAAGATGACTGTATCATTGGCATGGGGGCAGTGATATTAAATGGGGCAAGGATCGGCAGAAACTGTATTATAGGAGCGGGAACGCTGGTTCCGGAGGGAAAGGAAGTACCGGAGGGGTCAGTGGCTTTTGGCAATCCGGTCAGAGTATATCGTCCGGTAACACCGGAGGATGTGTCCCATATTAAGGACAATGCAGCGGAGTATGTTGTTTATGCAAAGGAAAAATAAAGGAGAAGACATTGCAAAGAGAAAATTTTAAATCCAGATTAGGTTTTATCCTGATCTCGGCGGGGTGTGCGATCGGTATTGGTAATGTATGGAAGTTTCCATATGTAGCAGGACAAAATGGCGGTGGAGTTTTTGTGCTCTTTTATCTGTTGTTTCTGGTGATGGTAGGAGCGCCGGCACTGACTATGGAGTTTGCAGTAGGACGGGCCAGCCGGAAAAGCGTGTTGGGCTGTTATCAGGAGTTAGAGCCCATGGGCAGTAAATGGCATCTTCATGGTTATGTGGCATTGCTGGGTAATTATGTGATCATGATGTTTTATACCACGGTGGCAGGCTGGATGGTCAGTTATTTTTACCGTTTTCTGGTAAATGATTTTAAGGGGCTGGATACCAAGGGGGTATCGGACAAGTTCGATCATATGCTTTCGAACCCGTGGAGCATGGGCTTTTGGATGGTGTTGATCGTGGTTGTGGGGATTCTGATCTGCTCTATGGGTTTGCAGAATGGAGTGGAAAAGATCAGCAAGCCCATGATGATAGGTCTTTTGGGCTTGATCGCAATTCTGGCAGTCAATAGTGTGATGCTGGAAGGCGGCATAGAGGGTGTAAAGTTTTATCTGGTACCCAACTGGAAGAAGGTTCACGAGGTGGGCCTGCTGAATGTGATCATTGCGGCGATGAATCAGGCATTCTTTACCCTGAGTGTGGGTATGGGAGGCATGGAAATTTTTGGAAGCTATATGGACAGGGAGCGCAGTCTGTTTGGTGAGTCACTGCAGATAGCATGGCTGGACACTTTTGTTGCGTTGATGTCCGGTCTGATCATTTTTCCGGCGTGCTTTGCCTATGGAATTAATCCGGGAGCAGGTCCGGAGCTGATCTTTATTACGCTGCCGAATGTCTTTGTTCAGATGCCGGGAGGCAGATTCTGGGGAGTATTATTTTTCCTGTTTATGACCTTTGCGGCATTTTCTACGATCATTGGTGTTTTTGAAAATATCATTGCAAGCTGTATGGATAAATGGGAGGTCAGCCGGAAAAAGTCGTCCCTGATCAATGGAATTATTATTTTGATCGGTTCTGTGCCGGCGGTACTCGGTTATAATGTGTGGAAAGGATTTCAGCCGAGAGGTGCGGGAAGTACGATACTGGATCTGGAGGATTTTCTGGTAAGTAATCTGATCCTGCCGGGAGGAGCCATTGTATTTTTGTTGTTCTGTATGACGAAATGGGGATGGGGTTTCGAAAATTATCTGGCAGAAACCAATACAGGAATGGGATTGAAAATGCCCCGGATTCTTCGGGGCTACCTGACCTATGTAATGCCATGTATCATTTTGGTGATCATTATTTTGGGTCTGATATAGAAATATAACTAAGATAAAAGGAGTTTTTAGAAACATGAAGAGAGAAAGTTTCAAATCCAGATTAGGTTTTATTCTGATTTCAGCGGGATGCGCCATTGGGATTGGAAATGTCTGGAAGTTCCCATATGTGGCAGGTCAAAATGGCGGTGGTATTTTTGTTCTGTTTTACCTGTTCTTTTTGATCGCAGTCGGCGTGCCGGTGCTGACCATGGAGTTTGCAGTCGGCCGTGCCAGCGGAAAGAGTGTGGTGAAAGGCTATGAGGCACTGGAGCCGGAGGGAAGCAGATGGCATCTGCATGGCTATGCGGCGTTATTTGGTAATTATATGCTGATGATGTTTTATACGACAGTGTCAGGATGGATGATCAGTTACTTTTATCGTTTCCTGATCAATGACTTTAAGGGGCTGGATACGAAAGGTGTCACGGATAAGTTTTCTCATATGCTTGCAGATCCTAAGAGCATGACCTTCTGGATGATCGTAATCGTTGTTGTGGGATTTCTGATCTGTTCTTTTGGTCTGCAGGCCGGAGTAGAAAAGATCAGTAAGCCGATGATGCTGGGACTTCTGGCATTGATCGTGGTGCTGGCGGTCAACAGTATCCTTTTGAAGGGCGGCGTGGATGGACTGAAGTTTTATCTGATCCCCGACTGGAAAAAGGTTGAGGAGGTTGGTCTTTTTAATGTAATTATTGCGTCGATGAATCAGGCGTTTTTTACTCTGAGCCTTGGTATTGGTGCTATGGAGATTTTTGGAAGCTATATGAGTAAAGAGCATACTCTTTTAGGAGAATCCCTGCGGATCGCCGCGCTGGATACCTTTGTGGCGCTGATGGCGGGCCTTATCATTTTTCCCGCCTGCTTTTCCTTCGGCGTCAACCCGGGGCAGGGCCCAGGCCTTGTATTCGTCACGCTGCCCAATATCTTCGGCGGCATGGCGGGCGGCCGGGTATGGGGCGCGCTGTTTTTTGTGTTCATGAGCTTTGCGGCGCTGTCCACCGTTATTGCCGTATTTGAAAACATCGTTGCCTTCGGTATGGACTTGTGGGGCTGGAGCCGCAAAAAAGCCGTGTTGGTAAATTTTTTCGCCATTCTTGTGCTGTCGCTGCCCTGTGTACTGGGATACAACGTGCTTTCGGGCTTTATGCCCTTCGGCGAGGGCAGCGCCGTGCTGGACCTGGAGGACTTCCTTGTTTCCAATACGATCCTCCCGCTGGGCAGCCTTGTATACCTGTTGTTCTGCACGTCCCGCTACGGCTGGGGATGGAAAAATTTTGTGGCCGAGGCAGACGAGGGCAAGGGCATACGGTTTCCAAAATGGGCGCGGGTATACGTCAGTTACATTCTGCCGCTCATCGTGCTGTTCATCTTTTTGATGGGCTATAAGGACAAATTCTTCACCTGAGGAGAAAAACAAAAAGAGGCGCCGCCGCGGGATATATCCGCGGCGGCGCTTTTTGTTTTGAAGCTTCAGTTGCTGCGGCTCTCGGCCAGCACCGCGTCCACGGTGACGACATTGCCGCTGCCGCGCTTTTGGATCTCCAGCCGCACGGTTTCGCCGGGCTTGTGCGTCTCCAGCACATCCAGCAGATCGGACGTGGTTTCCAGC
>ERZ773138.2308-NODE-2308-length-14932-cov-2.810849_pt1 | contig 14932 bp, 13 predicted proteins | sample MGYA00511114_ERZ773138 | MGnify/ENA primary metagenome ERZ773138 (study PRJEB29015, sample SAMEA2737805) | human gut metagenome | biome: human gut; feature: human-associated habitat; material: faeces | place: China | collected 2012 ...
AAAACTTGCGTCGGATATTTCAATTTCACAGACGGGTATATCTTTGTGCATTAAAAGGTATTTCATAAAATCCCTCCTTTTATCAATCAGATAGCTATATTATAGAATGAAATACTTGATTTGTCAATTACGATTAGACTTGATTTTATAGGGATAATATGATATATTTAGACTATAATAAATTAGGTAAAAAATTGACCTTGCATTTTGTGGTCCGTGGTAGAGGTGGTAGACCCGATAACATTGGGTGCAAAGCTTGTTGATGTACGTGACAGAAAATCTTGTTGCTGTGATGATGATTTCGATTTGGCGTCTGTGCCTGCGTCGGTTTGCAGAGTGTTTGACGATCAGTTCGTAACAGGCAATGAGGCAAAACGTGTGTTCGTATCTTTGGGTATTTTCTCCATAATTAAAATCGAACGCCACGTTCAACTTCTTATCCCGTCATATGACTTCTGTATCCCTCAAAAAGAATGTGTAGGGGCAACGGATGACAATCCTTGTGACTTATTTGAGAGAATAGACTTCCCGGTTGACGAATTCTTCCCGCCTGAGAGGGGCGAATTCTTGGAATGTGATCAAGATGACATATCCGAGCCGGAAGATGACAGTGACTGTGGATGCCGAAGATAAATCAGTACAAAAACCTCCTGTGATTATACAGGAGGTTTTGCTGTATTATGAAAAACAGACAGTTCCGAGGTTCAGTGCAGCTTTAGCGGTGAAAAATAAAACTCCTTTTGATATGATATTATTGCAACTGCCAGAAACAACAAATATGATATTAAAAGTTTTTGTTTCAGAATTAAAAAAATTTATTTTTTTGAAAATATGTTGCATCGTACATCGGTGTACGGTGTATAATAATTATAGAACATAGTCTGCCAAGACGAAAAAAATTAAGAAAAGAGGGATTAAAATGAAAAAAGTTTTTAGCACATTGCTTGCGGCGATTATGGTATTTACCATGCTTGCATTGCCTGTCTTCGCAACGGATATTGAGGACGGCAGTGAGGCTTATGTAACAGTAGGAAGTATGAACGTCACAAAAAATCCGACACCGTCCGGAAGTATCAGTGTTGTGTACCAAAATGAGAAATTGACGGTTTTGGAGGCATACATAAACGGCAAGGACCAAATAGCGGACAATTACCACAAAGTTCAGCTTAAAGACGGTACAATCGGTTATGTGTATGCTTATGCAAACAGAAAAGATACACTTGAGGCGGCAGAGGACTTTGAAGAAAAGTTGAATGAGTCTTTAAAGTCGGATGATGAAAAATATCAACACGCAATAAATATGGTTTTTCTTGCTGATTACATCTACGGAGGCTCAAAAACTACCGAAGGTGAAGAAATGAATTTCTACGCAAAAGTTCCGACTGAATGGGTAAGACATAAAAGACCGGCATCGTTACCGTTAGTAGGTAAAGCAGTTATACATATCGGTGATGAGGGTAAATTCGGCTCGGTAAAGGCATCGTTCTATCCGGGCAATCCGCCGATTAATTATCACTCTAAGAGATTGGACGAACTTAAAGAAATCGGCTATGATCCTCCGTTTGCGGAAAAGTCAAGAACAGAGGCAAATGCCAACACAGCATTTTATGCAGGTGCAACAAGTGAATTTGACGTTGTCGGATATAACGAAGATTGGGTTGCAATATGGAGCGAAGGCGGTGTTGACGAATCACGCGGTACAATCAGACAATGTGGCGAAAAAGACGGTACTGCTTTCACAAGCTGGAAACCTGCCGTATATTTTGTGCCGAGAAAAAATTGTTATATTTTAGATATTAACAATCAAGTGACAACTCCTCCGGAAATTGAAGCTATCGGAAAAGCAACCGCTCCGCTTATGGTAAAGACAACTCCCGACTCAACAGATTATGTAAAATCGGGTGTTTACAAAATAAATCAGTCTGTTCAAATAGTGGACGCAACGCCGCAAAACGGTCATTACAAGATTTATTACAAGCACGGTTTGTATTATGTTGAATCACAGTATGTTAATGTGCAATACACAAATACTCAAAAGCCGGCTATTTCGTATAAGGCGGAAGTAAGTGCTGACTGCGATGTTTCGGACGGTTCTTCGGTTGTGGGCAAGGTGAAAACAGGTACAACAATTGATGTTATTGAAAAAGATTATGACGGCACAAATTCAAAAATCTATTTCAATTCAAAAGAATGTTATATTCCTACAAGCAATTTGACTGATTTTGTCAGCACACCGTCAGCATCTGGTATAGCGGCACTTGGTGCGCCGATCGGTGTTCTTGCGGTTGATTCGCCATGGAGTGCATATGGAGCAGAGGCATATACAAAAGAGGCTTATGAGCTTCTTAAGGCGCATGAGTACGGCGAGTCATATGAGGGAGCTAAAATATATGCGGACATTTTAAATCGAAATGAAATAAGCTTTTTAAATGATCAAGATTGGGCTAATGTATATAATATTGAAGATTATTCGTATACTCCCGACCCTGATTATCCTGACGAAATAGAAACGGGAAAAGCATATACCATTCTTTATGACGGAAATATTCGTTATATCCTACAGAATGATGAACATTATCAAACGTTTACATATTATCCGGGAACTGAGTTCAGTAAAACATCTGTTGCCAAAACACAGCCTGTTTATATAGACGGTAACAAATATAACGCCGTTGCATACAACATTGACGACAGTAACTATTTCAAACTCAGAGATATTGCGGAAATGCTTAACGGAACAATTAAAACATTTGATATTAAGTATGACGCGTCAACAAATTCGATTGATATGTTAAGCTATTTTGATTACACATCGGTCGGAGGTGAGTTGACGGCAGGTGACGGTGAAACGAGAACAGCCGTTTCTTCATCGGCATTTCTAACTCTTGACGGAGTTCCCGTTCAGGCAACTTGCTATAATATCGACGGTAACAACTACTTTAAACTTCGTGATATAACAGATGTGTTGGATTGCCGAGTTGACTGGGAAGAAAAGAACCAAACAATTTGGATAATACCGGGTATGACTGCATATGATGACCCGAATGAAGCAGTAGGCTGATAAAATAATATACGGTTTATTTGAGGTGGGGACGAAGTCACATATCCGAGACGGAATATGACAGTGACTGTGAGTGTCAAAGAAGATAAATATGATTAATATAACCCTCTTACCGGTTTTGATTAAAAAAGATGGGACACATCAAAGTTTGACATTCTCAAAACAATTTGATATAGTTTAAAATATCACCTGCGGTATTTGTGAGGGAGCTAAGGGCGTTGACTTGAACTCTAACACTTGCCGCAGGTGTTGTTTTATGCAGAATTTTTAGATGTTTGGCTGACTTGACGGATAGAATTTGCGGAAAGTATTGTTTATTTTTATGGCTTGTATATGTGAAAATTTAATGATATAATATTAAAAAAATATTAAGGGGTAGAAAAATGAAAATATTTGATAATATAATGTCTTGGAAAAAGCCCGAAATGCTTGACTTGGCAAAAGAGCTTAATATAAAAGGTCGTTCAAAAATGAACAAGGGCGAAGTGGCAGAAAGCATATCGAAAATATTATTATCAGACGAGTATTTTAAGACGGTTCTTGCGGCGCTTGACAAAGAACAAACAGAATGTCTTGTAAATTGGTGCGAGAGCAATGAAATTAAACAGTCAGACGTTTTCAAAATCAGACTTTTATTGGAATTAGGTTATATATCATTTGAAAATGAACAGTACAGCTTGTGTGACGAAGTAAAATACTTAGTTGCTAAATGTTATACAAACGAATCAAAAGGCGGTTTGGAAGTCAGAGATAAAATAATAAATTACTGCAATGTTTTTGCGGAACTTTACGAAATTGTTCCGTTGGACAAGGTTTTTGAAATATACGACAAGCAAAACCATGATATTTCAAAAGAAGATTTTATGGAATTGATTAATACTGTCAACGGTAAAATGGATTTGTGGGAAATATACAACAATTCGATTGTAAACACTTATGTTTTGGAAGAAGGTTTTTATGATGATTTGTTGAAAACGCAAGGTAACAAGCCGTTCTATATTCCGTCAAGAAAAAAGATTATGAAAATGGCTAACCCGGGATATATTGAAGAAACCAACGAATATCTTGCGCTTAGACATTACTTGATTAAGAGAATGGGTATGGATGAAGTAAAGGGCGAAAACTTATGCTTTGAAATTGAAATGGAATGTAAAATGAGCAATGAAAATGCTCCTGATATTCTTAGCTTGTTTGACAAGTATAATGTTGAATTAAATGATAATAATGCAAAAAAAGTAATCGGTTTGGTACAAGCTGTTAATTTAAACACAAGAAAAGCAGTAAACAGAGGTTATACCGATTTGCAAATCGAAGAAATAAATAACAGATATATGGTTCAGAACGATTTTTTCCCGTTCTTTATGTAAAAAACAAAAGCTCCCGAACTTATATGTTCGGGAGTTTTTTTATTCTTCTATCGGCAGAGCCACTTGTGTTATGAAAAGTTTTTTATCCTTATGCTGCGGGGGGCCTTCAAGATATGTATGACGGCACATTCCCAAAGGTGTGAGATTATGCTCTTTAGCATACGACAAAAGTTTTTCGCGAACTTTTGGGAGTTCCTCATATGCACCGTGATGATAAATGCAAATTGCACGCATGGGTGTCAGCACGTCGATATGTTCGCCGCTGCTTTCAGGCGGTACGGCAACACAGTAAGAAATTTCGCTGGGTGCGGACAATGGGTATTCTAAAAAATACATTCGCCTTGTCATATCGGTACCGTATTCACGCATGGCAAGTATTGCGGTATCGCGCAGAATATTTGTTTTATCGAGAATACTTTCCGTAGTAAAAGTGCGTCGATAAATCGTTTGCTTGTCAATGTGGATTTCCTTGATTTGTGTGGGATTGGTGTTTGCTCTTTCATACAACTTTTCAATATTCAAATTTATTTCGTCACGCATAGCTTCAAGGCGGCGGATAAGCGGTAATAAATCGGTTTCGCCGTCTAAATAGGCGTGAATTTCATCAAGCGACAGACCGAGCTTTTGCAAAATACGTACTGTACGAATTTTAGTGAACGTATCTACGGTATAATAACGATTTCCGTTTTTGCCGTCCTTAACGTCCGGAGTAATCAATCCTTTTGCTTCGTAATTCAATATGATTTTTCTTGTAATTCCGATTGATTTTGCCATTTCACCGATCGTAAACATATTTTTTTCAACATTCATATCATCACCCCAAAACATATATTAATACAAAAAACGGAAAAATGCAAGACATAGAAAAATGTTGTTTAAAATTCGTGTATAGTGGTATATATTATATATGAGTAAATTTACGGAGGTAATATAAATGGCAAACAAATATTCGGGAACAAAAACAGAGGAAAATTTAAGAACTGCCTTTTCGGGTGAGTCGCAAGCGCGTAACAAATACACATATTTTGCGTCGAAGGCAAAGAAAGACGGCTTTGAACAAATAGCGGATTTGTTTTTGAAAACAGCCGACAATGAAAAAGAACACGCAAAAATGTGGTTTAAAGAATTAAACGGAATCGGAACAACGGCAGAAAATCTTGTTTCGGCGGCAGAGGGCGAAAATTTTGAATGGACAGATATGTATGCCGAGTTCGCAAAAACTGCCGAAGAAGAAGGCTTTACCGAATTGGCTGAAAAGTTCCGTATGGTAGCCGCAATAGAAAAAACTCACGAAGAACGTTACCGTGCATTGCTTCACAACGTTGAAACAAAAGAGGTTTTTGAAAAGAGTGAAGTCAAGGTTTGGGAGTGCCGTAACTGCGGTCATATCGTTGTAGGCGTAAAAGCTCCGCAGGTCTGTCCTGTGTGCAATCACCCGCAAGCATATTTTGAAATTCACGCAGAAAATTATTAAAAAATTTAGCATATCATTTTTGAAAATGATATGCTTTTTTATTTGAAAATATTAATCGAAAAGTCTTGATTAAATGAATAATTAATGATAAAATGTATGTAATGGCGGTTGAAATTTGTATGAATTGAATTTGCAATTTTACAGACGCTATTATTAAAATTGTTTTTTTATTTGAGAAAGGCTATGGAGTTGAAAATGAAAAAAATTACGGCTCTTTTAACGGTATTGATGATGTGCATGACATTCGGTGCGGATTTTGTATACGCGGCGGACAGTAATTCGGCACGCAATGCTGTTTTGCAAATACGTAAGGAGATAGACAGTCACAAGTCGAACATTCAATCGAAAAACGGTGAACTGTTTAAACTTACACCCGAAGAAATCGCCGAAGCGGATTTTAAGAATTATGATACGTCATCAGTACTGTTGGGAACTGACTTGTATGAGTTTTCTGCCGGCAGTGTTTCAAACGACATAAAAGGCAAAGACGGAACAATAAACACACTTGCTCCGAATGAATACAAAGTTCACAGTACAATTAAATACGGAAAATATCCGTCAATATTCAATTCAGACACTGTGATAAAAACTTCCGGCGGAAAACGGGCAACATTTGTTGCAGATTATTCGGACGATGTGCCGTCATATCAGATTGTGAAGAATGTTGAGAATTTATATGTTGAAAATATAGATTTTGAAAACTTTCCTATGATAAAATTTGAAAATTGCGATAATATTATTTTCAACAACTGTTCTTTTACCGATTTTGAAAACAACGGAATTGTGTTCAGAGATTGCAGTAATATCGCGATTTTGAACAGTAAGTTCACAAATTGCGGCAATCAGATTTCGGACAGTTCAAACAGCGGTTACAGTATAAGAATAGTCGGTGATGCACAAAGTCCGGCTGAAAATGTTCTTATTGAAAATTGTACTTTCGAGAACAGCTGCGGTAAGACGATAAGTTTTGTCGGCGATGTTGACGATTATGTTATAAGAAATAACACGATTAACAACAGCGTTTGGGGGGCGATTGATTATTGGACTCCGACTGTTTCGGGCAAATATGCAGACGTTATTGAAAATAATGTGTGCAAAAATATCGGTTTCGGCAAACCGTCCGTAAATGATACGAATGCACTTACAAGCGGTGTCGGTTGTGCGGCGATATTCGCGGGTATGGGAACATCACTCCCTAATACGATTGTGAAAAATAACGTTGTACAAAATTGCGTTGAAACGGGTATCGAAGGTCCGTATGAATTGGTTTATCACAATACAGTAAAAAATACAGGCGAAAATTCCGTTGCGCGTTATACCGGCTCTACAGAGGCGATATATATTAAGCTGACGACTGAATTTGAACAGAAATATATAGGAAATACTATCGAAACAAGAGGTTTGAGATGCTTTTCTTCTTACTCGAACAGAGATGATGAGTACAAGGGAATATACATTTTGAACAATTCTGTGAATTTGGAAAATACAGATGCAAGTATTATTTGCAATTACACTCGTTCGGACATTGAAATCAACTGTAAAAAAATAAAGAAGATTGTTATTGAAAATAATACGGGAATGATGAAAGACAAAAAGAGTGTAAACATCTATACCGACAAGGGTTATGTTATGGATTATTTCAGTATTCATAATCCTTGTATGATAGGCTCAGTGCCTGAAAAGGCGAGATATTGCTTTAATATCAATAATAATTAAACAGAATGCAGTCAAAATCGTTGCAGATTTGTCTGCAGACTCAATTAAGCTAATCATTGGGGAACACATAAACAATGCGTATGCTTTGTTTATGTGTTCCTTTTTTGGTGCAAATATATAAAAATTATAGGTATATTTAATAGATAATTACTAAAAAGTAAAATATATGTTGAAATTGCACGAATAAAGTGATATGATAAAAGTATAATTTGTACAAAAAGGATGATTGCTATGGAATATATTGGACATACATCAGACGACGGACGGAAACAGCTGCTTTTGGATCACTTGAACGGAACGTCGAAGTTATGTCGTGAAAATGCAAATGAATTTTGGGCGGATATAGCCGAATTTGTGGGGCAAATACACGATATAGGCAAGTATACATCGGGTTTTCAAAAACGTATAAACGGTGCGGAAAATATCCGAGTGGAACACGCAATATGCGGTGCAAAAGAAGTTGCGAAAGCACCGCCGAAATCATATGTGCCTATGATTGAGTATTGCGTTGCGGGACATCATTCGGGTTTACCTGACGGCGGAACGAAAGTTGACGGTGAAGAAGATTCGACCTTGCACGGCAGAATGAAACGAAAAACCGGCGATTATTCTGCGTATGAAAATGAAGTTAAACTTGAATATCCCAAAGATAATTTGAGAGAACTTTTTGATGTCAGTAATCAGAGAGAAATTATTGAAAGGTATTCTTTTTTTACAAGATATTTGTTTTCATGCCTTACGGATGCGGATTTTATAGATACGGAGCGGTTTGTAACTCCCAACACAGACAGAGGTATAGACGGAGATTTTCAAAAAGCATACGAAAAAGTATGTGAAAAACTTAATTCTTTTAAAATAGAAACCAAACTTCAAGAATCAAGAAGTATTATACAAGAACAGGTTTATAAAAGCGTTGAATCGAATGCGAATGTGTATACATTGAATATGCCGACAGGCAGCGGAAAAACTCTTTGCAGTATAAGAGCGGCTTTGAAAACTGCGATAGAGAATAAGAAAAAACGTATTATATATGTAATTCCGTATGTCAGTATAATTGAACAGACAGCAAAGGTATTCGAGGATATTTTCGGTGATGTACTTCCTGTGTTGCAGCACCATTCAAATTATGATTTTGATGATGATAAAAATGAAGATGAGAACGAAATAACTTCGGAAAAATTAAAACGTTCCTGTGAAAATTGGGACGCAAAACTTATAGTAACAACGAATATTCAATTTTTTGAATCACTGTATCATTATAAAGGCAGACGACTTAGGAAACTTCATAATCTGGCGGACAGTGTTATCATATTTGACGAAATACATATGCTGCCGATTGACTATATTCAGCCTTGTTTAAGGGCGATGGGGTATGTGACGAAGTATCTTAACAGTACGGCAATTTTGATGTCGGCGACAATGCCGAATTATGATAAATTTATGGAAAGGTATATGTCAGGTGTCAAAATAGAAAATGCGGTTAAGGATACGTCGTTGTTTAACGTATTTGATAAGTGCAGATATGAGTATATCGGAAAGTGTGAACTTGCTTCACTGGCAGAAAAGGCACAGGAATATGACAATGCACTTATAATTGTGAACAAAAGGAAAACGGCAAGGGAATTATATGATATTTGCAGCGGTAACAAGTATCATTTGTCAACATATATGACGCCTTTGCACCGTTCGGAGATTATTGCAAAAATAAAGGAAGATATAAAGAACGGAATTAATACGACTGTGATTTCAACATCACTGATTGAGGCGGGTGTTGACCTTGATTTTAAGGCGGTGTTCAGAGAAATTGCGGGGATTGATAACGTATTGCAGTCCGGCGGTAGATGTAACCGTGAGGGTAAGATGGATATGGGCGATGTGTTTGTTTTTGAAACAGACGGCGGAAAAGGTGAAATTCAGCTTAAATCAAATATAACACGAAATTTATTTGAGGAATTTGACAATATTTCAACCGACAAATGTATTGAAGAATATTACAGTCGCTTATTTGCATTTAATGACGGAAATATAGACAAAAGTACCATAACTTCGCTTATGGGTGAAAATTTGAAATTTGATGAAATACCGTTCAGAACGTATGCCGAGAATTTTAAGTTTATCAAAAATCAAGTTATAGGAATAGTAATTCCGCGTGATGAAAATAAAGATTTGATTGAACAGCTCAGATACGGAAAACTGTCCGTAAAACGAAAATTACAGCAGTACAGCGCGTCCGTACATATTTGGGAGCTTGAAGAAATGATTAAAGAGGGGATTATAGAACAGCTTGATTGTGGTGTTTGCATACTTGCAAATACAGATAATTATAAGTCGGACGTGGGTTTGACGTTGGAAAATGATGTAGATTATTTTGTATGAGGAGGTTAAAATGAGTTACGGATTTAAAATTATGGTTAAAGGCGATTATGCCGCCTTCAACCGCCTTGAAATGAAAGTTGAACGTGTGAGTTATGATGTTCCGACACCGGGAGCTCTTGAGGGACTGATAAAGTCGGTGTATTGGAAACCGGCAATTCGGTATGTAATTGATAAGATTATCGTTTTTAATCCGATAACATTTATCAATGTTCGCCGTAATGAGGTTAAGGAAAAAATAAAATTGCAGTCGGTACAAAAAAGTATGAAAAACGGTACAGGTGATGCAACGATTTATACTAAGGATATGATAAATCAACGCGGAAGTATGATTTTGAAAGATGTATGTTACGGCGTGGAATTTCACTTTGAACTTACGGGTATACAGAGTGACCATGATGACGAGTCGGAGGAAAAGCATTATAATATTCTTCTAAGACGTTTAAGAAACGGTCAACAATTCAGACAACCTGTGCTTGGGTGTCGTGAATTTCCCGTAAAGAGTATTGAGCTTGTGGAGGAATTTCCGCTTGAAAATGTTTCGGATACGTTAAAAGGTGATACGGATTTAGGATTTATGCTGTATCATATGAAGTTTGAGGACGGCGGACATCCGAAAGATAATGATTGGGATAAACGTAATTTTTCGGACAAGGCAGACGCACTTTTTTACAGACCGCATATGATTGACGGTGTTATAGATGTAGCAAAATATAGGGAGATGATGAAATGCTGATAAAGGCTTTGAATGAATATTACGATATTCTTGCGAGAAATGACAAGGTTTGCAAAGACGGTTTTTCAAGGCAGAATATCACGCATATAATTATGCTGAGAAAAGACGGTACAGTAAGCGATATTATAAACGTGGAGCAGGAAAGTGAACCCGACAGTAAGGGTAAAACCAAACTTCAGCCTATATCGGTGGTTTTGCCGGAGAGAACACAGAAACCCGGTATAGACGGAAATATTGTCGAACACAGACCGTTATATATTTTCGGACTTAATTACGACAATAAGAGCGGTACATATTCAACTGAGGACAGTACGGATAAGGCGAAGAAATCGCATAAAGCGTTTGTGGACAAAAACCTTGAATTTACAGAGGGTATGACATCGGATATAGTTACGGCATACAGAAACTTTCTGCAAAAGTGGAATCCGCAGGTCGAAACCGAAAATGAGTTGCTTGTAAATCTCGGCAAGGCATACTCGACGGCGAATTTTATTTTCGGTCTTGACGGACACCCTGAAATAAAATTGCACGATACTGACGGCGAAATTGCTCAAAAGATAACGGAACTGAAAAAATCAGCCGGACCGGTGCAGGGTAATGACATATGTGCCGTTACGGGAGAAAAAGGCGAAATATCGGTAACGCACGATAAAATCAAGGGTGTAAGAAATGCAAATGCAACAGGTGCGTTAATGGTTTGCGTAAATAATACGGCAGAGTGTTCATACGGCAAAGAACAGGCGTACAACAGTTCCATAACGCAAACTACTATGAAACACTACACAGAGGCATTAAACACTTTAATCGCAGACAAAAATCACAGAATATATCTTGATGATATGACAGTTGTATTTTGGGCGATGTCAGATGACGATTCAAAAGAAACGGATTTGTTTGCTTCAATGCTTGGCTTTGACGATAAGATTGACGCAGATGAAATGAACGGTATTTTGCTTAAATCGCTTAATGACGTAAATCAGGGCAAAAGTCCCGATTTTACAGAACTCGATATTGATAAAAATGTTGAGTTTTATATTGTGGGAATTGCTCCGAATGTTTCGCGTCTTGCACAGAAATTTATATACCGTGATAAATTCGGCAACATATTTTCACATATAGCAAGACATCAAGCAGATATAATGATTGTTAATTCAAAAGGAAATATACCGATGTGGCGAATATTCCGAGAATTAAAACCGCCTCAAAGCACAAATTACACCACACCGCCGCCGCTTATGGCTTCGGTGTTCGGTGCAATAATAAACGGTACACGTTATCCCGAGTCTTTGCTTGAAAATGCCGTAAGACGAGTGAAAACGGATAAATCGGTAAATTATGTTCGTGCAGGCATTATCAAGGCTTGCATAAACAGAAAAGATAGATATTCAAAAAATAAGGAGGAGATAAAAATGGCACTTGATATTGAAAATAATAATCAAGCGTATCTGTGCGGCAGACTTTTTGCCGTACTTGAAAAAGTTCAATCGGACGCATTGCCTGGATTAAACAGAACGATTAAGGATTCATATTTTGCGTCAGCTTGTGCAAATCCGTCAACGGTATTTCCGAAACTTATAAAGCTTTCGCAATACCACATTGAAAAACTTGAATATAAAGTTAAATATAAGATAGTTACGGGTGAAATTATGGACAAGCTAAACGGCAAATTTCCAAAGACATTACCGCTTAGCGAGCAAGGTAAGTTTATTATAGGCTATTATCAGCAAACACAAGATTTTTATAAGAAAAAAGAAGATAAGGAAATATGAAAGGAAGTAGAAAATTATGGAACCAATTAAAAACAGATACGAATTTACAGTTATTTTTGATGTAGAAAACGGCAATCCCAACGGTGATCCCGATGCAGGCAATATGCCGAGAATTGATCCCGAAACGTCGGCAGGACTTGTTACAGATGTGTGCTTAAAGAGAAAAATCCGCAACTTTGTGGAAATTTTTAAAGAAGATGAGCCGTATTATAATATTCTTGTAAAGCCTGATAAGGCACTTAACACAAAATTTACGGAGGCATATGAGGCAATAGGCGAAAAGACAGGTCAAAAGGGTAAAAATCCTGAGGCGGTAAGAGCGGCAAGAGATTACATATGTCAAAATTATTTTGATGTAAGAACATTCGGTGCGGTTATGAGTACAGGTAACGACCCATGCGGTATTGTCAGAGGTCCTGTTCAGATTAGTTTTGCAAAGAGTGTTGATCCGATATTTACACAGGATATAACAATTACAAGACAGGCAAGAACAAATGAAAGTGATAGTGCTACTATGGGCAGAAAGAGCATAGTACCGTATGGCTTGTACAGAGCGGACGGATATGTGTCGGCTATGCTTGCACAAAAACTTACTAAGTTTTCGGAAGAAGACCTTAAACTTTTGTGGAAAGCAATTATCAATATGTTTGAACACGACAGAAGTGCCGCAAGAGGTAAAATGTGCGTAAGAAAACTTTATGTATTCAAGCATGATTCTTTACTCGGAAATGCTCCGGCGAATGTGTTGTTTGACAAAATTGTTATCGGCAAAAAAGACGGAGTGGAAGTGCCGAGAAGTTTCAATGACTATGAAATCACTGTCGATAAAAATATGCCTGAAGGAGTAGAACTTCAGGAAAAAGCATGATTAATATAAGGACAATACAGCATTATATGTATTGCCCGAGAAGATTCGGATTGCTTGAAATTGAGAATGCTTGGGCTGAAAATGTTTCGGTTGTGTTGGCGAATATTATGCACGAAAACGTACATTCGGGCAAACACCAATTCAAAAGCAATAACAAGGTTGTTTTAAGCTCGGTTACTTTGTATAATGATGAACTTGATTTGTATGGCGTTGCGGATTGTATAGAGTTTTGCAAAAATAAAGACGGCGTACCGATAGACGGTCTTGACGGAAAGTACACTGTCAGACTTGTGGAATACAAGCCTACACAGCCTAAAGACGGCTCTATAAGAGAAACTGACGCGATACAGGTGTTTGCTCAAAAATTGTGTGCGGACTATATTTGGAAATGCAACAGTGAGGGGTGCATATATTATGCCGATACAAGAAAACGTGTGAAAATGCCGTTTGATGAGGAGTATGACAGGTATAAAGCTTTGCTTGATGATTTGGTCGGTAAAATGCAAAACGTAATGGAAAGCGGTGTTATTCCTCCAAAAATAAAAGGTCAAAAGTGCAGTGGTTGCTCGATTAAAGATTTGTGTATGCCTAAAACGAAAAAGTACAGCATTAAACAACTTATTGAGGAGGATTGCGTATGAGAAAACTTTTGAATACTTTGTATGTCACGAATGAAAATAAATACATGACTCTCGACGGCGAAAATGTTGTATGTAAGGAAAATAATGAGGTTAAATTACGACTTCCGTTTTCAAATATTGAGGCAATATTTGGTTTCAGCTATCTTGGTGGTATTGGCTGGCTTGATTTTTCGTGTGTCTGCGACAGAATGGCTCTTTCTTTTGATGGCAGTTTTTCTCGTAATTGCCCTAGAGATCGTTAATTCTGCCATTGAAAATGTTGTCGATTTGGCCAGTAATTATCACTTTTCGATGCTAGCCAAAAATGCCAAGGATATGGCTGCAGGGGCTGTTTTAGTGGTTTCTTGTTATGCACTCATTACGGGTATGATTGTTTTTATACCTAAAATTTGGCACTTAATTTTCAATTAAAAAGAAATAGGAAAGAAGTTATATGACATTTAAATCAGGATTTGTGGCTATTCTTGGCCGTCCTAATGTAGGAAAATCAACGTTTTTGAACCATGTTATGGGGCAAAAAATTGCTATTATGAGTGATAAGGCTCAAACAACCCGTAATAAAATTATGGGGATTTACACAACTGATAAGGAACAGATTGTCTTTATTGATACACCAGGGATTCACAAACCTAAAACGGCTCTTGGGGATTTCATGGTGGAATCTGCTTATTCAACCCTTCGTGAAGTAGATACCGTCCTCTTTATGGTACCAGCGGATGAACCCCGTGGTAAGGGTGATAATATGATTATCGAACGTCTTAAACAAGCTAAGGTTCCAGTTATCTTGGTAATCAATAAGATTGACAAGGTTCATCCAGATCAGCTCCTAGAGCAGATTGAGGATTTCCGTACACAAATGGATTTCAAGGAGATTATTCCGATATCTGCTCTCCAAGGGAACAATGTTTCTCATCTTGTGGATGTCTT